>CDZM01000579.1_pt1 | contig 21349 bp, 19 predicted proteins | sample 557601 | NCBI WGS metagenome assembly CDZM01 (sample SAMEA3182087, study PRJEB8094) | gut metagenome | biome: human; feature: gut; material: Stool; isolation source: human stools | place: Canada | collected 2013-02-05
TATTTTATTGTCATTTTTCACTGTAAGCTGTATAATTAATCCAATAAAGCTATTGTGAACAAGGATATGAAATCAGAATATATGGAGTATTAAAATACTTTACCTGAGAAGGCCCGGTACACTGACAGAATTGAAGGAAGCGGATCTCTGTGAAAGATACATGAGAGGAACGGGCATGAGGCGCTCGCACCATTCGTTTGCCTACAAGATGAGAAGGCAGTTGCTATCTATATCAATGCCTCTGTATTTTTTATTTGTATAGGCGGGAGAACCGTAAACACCAAAATGCTCGTGGCAATTAAAGCAGACGGGAGGAAGATTAATGATACAAAATAAAAAACAAGTATTGATTGTGGAGTATGACCCGGCTGAGCGGGAAATTTTAAGGAATATTCTGGTTTCCTCTTATCAAGTTTTCGAGGCGGTAGGCGAGGATGAGGCCCTTCAGCTTCTGGAACATCAGAAGAGGAGGATATCTCTCATTCTCTTGGGTGCATCCATGCAGATTATGGCTGAAGACTGTCTGCTGAAACTTAAAAGTATGGATTCCACATATAGTTCGATTCCTGTGATTGCCGTGGTATCAAGCAATGAGGAAATGGATACGCCAGCCGCTTTGCTTCGCTGCGTTTCAGATATCATCTGCAAGCCTTATTCCCCACAGGTTGTCCTTCGTCGGGTTAATAATATCGTCAGCCTGCGTGAGTATTCCTCCATGGTAAGCCAGCTTCAATACGATCGTCTGACAGGATTATATACTAAAGAATATTTTTATAAACTGGCAAAAGATATTCTTGCAGAAGAGACGGACAAAGAATTTGATATTGTCTGCTCGGATATCGAGAATTTTAAGTTGGTCAATGATATCTTCGGAATCATATCAGGAGACAGCCTGCTGCGAAAAGTCGGCATGGCATGCAAGGAGAGTATTAAGGGTACCGGTATCTGCTGTCATTTAAACGCTGATCAGTTTGCCTGCCTTGTAGAACGACATTCCTATACTCAGGAACAGTTTGCAGATACCTGCAAACGGATCAGCACTCTGTTTTCGCTGAAAAATATCTCTATGAAATGGGGTATCTATGCTATCGAGGATCGTTCGCTTCCCGTGGAAACCATGTGTGACCGGGCCCTGCTGGCTGCCCGCAATATTAAGGGGCAGTACGGAATATATTACGCTGTCTACGATGACGCCCTGCGCAGCAGTCTGCTTGAGGAACAGAGCATTACGGACAGTATGGAAACGGCATTGGCTACAGGTCAGTTTGAGATCTGGCTGCAACCCCAATACCGTATTATGGATAATGCCCTGACTGGAGCGGAGTCATTGGTCCGTTGGAACCATCCAAAACGTGGTATTCAGAAGCCGTCCGTTTTTATCCCGTTATTTGAAAAAAATGGTTTTATATCCCGTCTGGATCAGTTTGTTTGGGATAAAACCTGTGCCCTAATGAAGAGATGGAGTGATCGGGGGTATCCGGACATCCCCGTATCTGTTAATGTTTCCAGGGCAGATATTTATAATATGAATCTCCCTGACATCTTTATGAAAATCATTAATAAATATGGGCTGGAGGTATCCCGCCTTCCGTTAGAGATTACTGAGAGTGCCTATACGGAAGATCCAGAGCAAATTATTGAAATGATGGAATCCTTAAAAAAGCTGGGCTTTTCTATAGAGATGGACGATTTCGGAAGCGGATACTCCAGCCTTAATATGCTCAACCAGCTGTCACTGGATGTTGTGAAGTTGGATATGCAGTTTATCCGGAATGAAACAGCAAAACCGGACAATAAGGGGATTTTAAAATACATTATGGATATTGCCCGTTCCATGGGACTAAGCGTGGTGGCGGAGGGCGTAGAGACCAAAGAACAGCTGGAGTATCTTCGGAAGATTGGATGTGATTATGCGCAGGGATACTATCTGGCCAAGCCCATGACTTGTCAGGAATTCGAGGAGCTGCTGTTTGTTGAATATCGGGTACTGTAAAAACAGCTTGTTCAAATTACACTAGAAGAGGAAAGGTGAAAGACGCATGAGATATTCATGGATTCCAGTGCTGGTAGTAGGCTTAACCTGGCTGGAAGGGATCATAGAATCTCATACTTGGGCTGTACTCCAATCGGCTCCCAGAAAAATGACGGTGCTAAATGCTGGGATTATCCTGTTGGTTATCCTGCTGAATCTGTCATGGTTGTATTTCCCGCTGCCGGTAACACTCTACTACCTCCTGTATTATTTGATTCGTATGCTGCATTATTCAAGGAAGAAGGAACACATGTCCAGGGATTTGTTTTTCATCAATCTTGGATTTGTCAATTACCTGGTACTGCATCTGACTATTATAGGTATGACGGCTCTCATTCAGAATACATCAATGTCTGCATTGCTGGGAATTCCATTCTGGCGGGCGGTCAGTGTGGTGTTTTGTTCCGGTGCCAATATCATTGAGACCACCGCGGTTTGGAAAAGGAAGTCCTTTTCGGATTCTTTAAATGCGGAGGCTGAGAGCACCGAAGCACGGCTTTTGACGGTTTTTTTAATGTTCTGTACCGTTTACCTGTTATTGGACAGTCTCTTATGCTTCAGCGATTCGGAACCGGTTTATACGGCCCTTTTCCTGATAGGTGGCTGCGTCATCCTGGTTTCGGTACTCATTCTGTATCTTTGGTACATCAAGGAACTTTTACGGAACAGGCGCCTGAAAGATGAAAACGTTCAATTAGAGGCGGAGTTGGTCTTCCATGACCAGAAGACCGGGACACTGCGGCAAATGACGGACCGTGATACTATGACAGGGGCCTATTCCAGAAGGTATGGCATCAGACAGCTGGAACAGTTTTTACACTCCGGTCAGGTAGTTTCGATTTCTTTTCTCGACTTAGACCACTTAAAAATTATTAACGACCGGGAAGGCCATGAAGCAGGAGACCAGTATCTGATTGATTTTGTGGAGGCGCTGAAGAAGCAGTTGGGAGGAAACGGCATCGTTTCCCGTATAGGTGGTGATGAATTTATGATACTGCTGCCCGGATACAGCTATTCAGCCGCGAAACAGTGTATGGGGAAGATCCGGTCTGCCTTGGAGAAAAGAGAAAAGGCCTTTTTCTTTTCCTTCGGAATATCCAGTTGTCCAGTATACGGTCAGTGCAGCGTAGAGGAAATGATACGTAAGGCAGACTTGAATATGTATCAGGATAAGCGGCGAAGACACTGATGAAAGGGGAGTGATGACATTGCCTTATAATATTATTCCGATCATTTCAATCATGACACCGATTACATATTATTATTTTAACTGGGGTTATTTTAGTTTGGTCAGGGTACTCCGGGGGTTGGGGAAACAGAGCCTCGGGTGGATAACGGTTACTGCCACACTCAATTATCTGCTGTTTGTCATGTGCAGTCTTGCCGAACTGAACCTGATTTGGAACTGGACTGCTTTCTTCCTGATTTTGTTTGCGGAGACATTTTTCTACTGCCGGGGGGGCGGGAGGGAGGCGGCATTCTTCTCTTTTATTGGTATCCTTTGCGGTCTGACGGTCAATATTTTCTGCCGCTGTGTTATTGCAATCCTCATCTCACAGCCGCTGGCAAATTTTGATAATCATGTTGTTTCCAATACGGAAAACCTTAAAGCGATACCGGTCAGCCTGGGGTTCTTACTGGGAGGTGTTGTCTTCAGGATTCTGGTCAGACCGATGCCGGGAAGAAGAATTCGCACCTTACTGGGACATTCAGAGCATCTTTCGTTTGTACTCAAGGTCATGACAGGAATGTTTTTATATCTTTTTTTGAATCTGCTGATCTATCAAACAAGAGAGAATGGACTTTTGCTTAAACTATGGGGAATCAAATCCTGCGTGTTTGTGACCGCAGGCACTTACCTGGGGATACGTTTTTCCCAGCAAATGTGTGATTTATCCGATTTTCGGAACAGAAACCATCTAATCCGACAGGAACTGCTTTTGAAGTCCCGGGAAGAAGAGAAACTACGGGTCGAGGCCTATCAAGATACGCTGACCGGCTGCTATACCCGCTTGTATGCCGAGAAGGAGCTGTCCCGGCTACTGAAAGAGGAGATACCGTTTTCCATGTGTTTTGCTGATTTGGACGGCTTAAAACAGGTCAATGACCGATACGGGCATGAGGCGGGGGACCAATACCTCGCCGCCGTGGCTGCTGTGCTCTCAGACATCTGTGGTGATCAGGATATACTTACCCGGTATGGTGGAGACGAATTTCTTGCTTTATTTCCGATGCAGTCCACGGTGGTTATATCAAACCGGCTGCAGGAGGCTGTTCGGAAACTGCGGGAATCCGGGAAGTCAGAACGGATTTCCTTCCCCATGTCGTTGAGTTTTGGCATTGTCGGCAGCAGCGAGAGTGAGGACATGAAGGAACTGTTCCGGATTGCTGATAAGAGAATGTATGCCAGAAAGAACCACAAATGCTGGATGGAACAATGCCGAGAATAAAGCCAGCGGATAGGTTCAAGCAGATGATTTCTTCATAAGAGGGAGGAATACTATGTATCAATGCAATCTACAAATCTCTGTTTTCAGTTACCAGTCTGTGATTGGAGAGGTGATCCGCAAAATCCCCCAACTGGAATATGTTTCACACTGCGTAATTAAAAGGGCAATTCCCGACCAACGGATGCTGGAGGAAAGCCTGGTAGTAGTCTAGGATTTAGGGCCGGAACTTTTCCACTCAAGACTGCGCACACGCTGCAAAAAAAGCCCTGCTGATTTACTGTGGGGAACATAAACAGCTCTGCACCTTTGACCTGTTGGAACTGAGGGCCACAAGTGAAATATGGGAATTGTCTTATAGTTAGGAACGCGTGCAGTTACGCATGGAAGACCTATTCAGGCGTATGAAACAAGAGTATGATCTTAATATATGCCTAGAATCTGCATCTGAAAGGATCGTCGGTTGAAACAAGAGCCCTGTAATTGTTATTCTTTAAATGGAAAAGTCTGCCGATAAAGGAAGGATACTATGAATAAAGCGAATAAAGCACTGACGAGGAATTATAAGAGGCTGGTTCTTGCTGTCCTTTTGTTTTTGACAGCTTTATTTATACTCCTCTATTATTATATAGAAGCTAAAAAGTTGACATTTTTGGAGAGTTCGGCGAATCTGGGGGAGGTGTCCCGCCAGATGTCCGAGTCTATTGAGCAGCAGTGTGAGGACCGGTGGAAAGCGCTGGATATGCTCAGCCGTTACCTGTGTGACGCAGGGGATGATCCGGAGGCGGAGAATCGTTTCATTGAGCAGGCGCAGCTTCAATGGGGATTTGACTCTCTGTGTCTGGTGGACAAGGATTCTACCTACTATGACAATGAGAGGGAATTTTCCATGCTGACCCAGAAGGACGTGACGGAAAGGCTGATAGCCGGACGTGAGCGGATTATACTGGATGATGTGATTTATGGCGATACGAGACAGATGATTTTTCTTCTGCCTGTGGATAATCTGATTATTCAGGGACATGAGTTCCAGGCGGTAGGGCTGCGTTATGGCAGCGGCAATATTTTTGATATTCTCTCAATCGGCGCTTTTGGCGGTCAGAGCGATTTATATATTACGTATAAAGATGGTACGACTCTGTACCGTTCCGCCCATGGGGCGGGAATTGATGGCTACAACCTGTTCAACAGCCTGGAGCCGTATATATTTACCGAGGGTTCTGTCCAGGAGCTGCGGGATGGATGGAGCGGGGATGGCAGTCTGCTTACGGTGCGTTGGGAAGGAGGGCTTTATTATATCAATCAGATGCCTATTGACGTGGGGGACTGGCAGCTTGTGATGATGGTACCGGTTAGTGCTGTCAGCGGCAGTATGAACCGTTTTTCCCGGCTTTCCGGTCTGTGTCTGGGAGCGGTGGCAGCGCTGCTTTTAGCAGCAGTCGCCCTGTTCTATACCGATTTTATGAAACGCAGCCTCTGCGCTGAGGAGGAGGCGAGGAAGGCAGCAGAGAGCGCCAATCGTTCCAAGAGCCAATTCCTTTCCTCTATGTCCCACGACATCCGGACACCGATGAATGCGGTGGTAGGTATGACGCATATTGCGGAGGAACATTTGGACAATCCTGAGAAGGTGAAGGAATGCCTGAATAAGATCCGTCTGTCCGGCCAGCTGCTGGTAGGTCTGATTAACGATATACTTGACATGTCCAAAATTGAGAGCGGCAAAATGGTCCTTAATAACGAACCGGCTTCTCTGAATCAGTTGATGGATAATATCGTGAATATTACACAGCCCATGGTCAGGGAAAAAAGGCAGAATTTCAATATACGCATTAATCATGTACGCCACGAGCGCCTGTGCTTTGACTCCCTGCGTCTGAATCAGGTGTTGATCAATCTTCTGTCCAATGCGCTTAAATTCACCCCGGAAGAGGGAAATATCACGGTGGACGTGACAGAGGAGGAGCTTACACCCCAGGGACGGGCACGGTTCGTGATCCGGGTGTCAGATACCGGAATCGGCATGGAGGAGGAATTTGTAGGGCGGATATTTGATTCATTTTCCCGGGAGCGGGACAGCCGGGTGAACCGGATTGAAGGAAGCGGCCTTGGGATGGCAATCACCAAACAGATTGTGGATCTGATGGGGGGAACCGTCACGGTGAAGAGTACGCCGGGAGAAGGAAGCACCTTTACCGTGAAACTGGATTTCGAGGTGGATGAGACGGCCTGTGAGGAACTCCCGCCTCTTCCGTCCATCCGAGTTCTGCTGGCGGATGATGATCCGGCCACCTGCCGGGCGGCCGGAGTATTCCTAGATGAGCTTGGCATGGACGGGGATACGGCCTGCGGCGGTCTGGAGGCATTAGAGAAGGCAAGAGAAGCGCGTCGGGCCGGCCGGGATTACCGCATTGTGTTCCTGGACTGGCGTATGCCGGATATGGACGGGGTATCGGTGGTCAGGAAGCTTCGGGCAGAACTGGGGGAGGCAGTGTCTGTTTTCATTATCTCAGCTTATGACTGGACTGAAATTGAGAAGGAGGCAAAAGAAGCGGGCGTGAACGGATTTATCAGGAAACCGTTTTTCCGTTCCACCCTGTACAGGCTGCTGGCGCGGTATTTGTCCGGGGAGGAGGCGCCGGAGCAGCAGGAACCGCTCGCCATGCCTGATTTTTCCGGCCGCCGGATACTGGTGGTGGAGGATAATGAGCTCAACCGGGAGATTGCCGAGGAAATACTCCGGTGCATGGACACGGAGGTGGAGTCTGCCTGTGACGGAGCCAGGGGGCTTGCTATGTTTGAGGAATCAGCCGTAGGGCATTATGACGCTGTGCTGATGGACGTTCAGATGCCAGTTATGAACGGGTATCAGGCGACGAAGGCGATCCGCCAGCTTTCGCGGCCAGACGCTGGGACGGTTCCAATCATAGCTATGACGGCGGACGCTTTTGCGGAGGATGTGGCCGCGGCAAAGGCCGCCGGGATGACAGCACATCTGGCGAAACCGCTGGACATTCCCGCTATGATGCAGATACTGTCCAAATATTTGTGAGAAAAAGGAGAGGGGAAATGAAAAAATATATCAGGTATGGAGTGCTGGCAGCGGTGCTTATGGTATTCTTTCTGGGAGGGTGTAAGAAGGAGGCGACGGCTGAACCGGACGGGAATCTGATTGGCAGCGGCCTGGAATTCGGCACGGACCAGATGGTCATAACCATTTCTAATGAAGGGGAGAAGCGGCAGTATTCGCTGGACCATTTTACGGCGGCTGTCAGGCAGAGGCATCCGGAGGTCCGGCTGGTTCAGACCGGATATGCAGGAAGCTATGAGAATCTGGATCATCTAGCCCGTGTGGAGGGCGGGGATATTTCGGATATTGTCATGGTCAAGGCGGGACGGAAGGCGATGGCAGCTCTCTCTCCCTACCTGATGGATCTTTCGGCGCAGGCGTTTCCAGGCAATTATAACAGCAGTTCCCTGGAAAAAGACAGCAACGGGCGTATTTACTATATTCCGGGGCCTTTAAGCCTTAACGGAATCATTTACAATAAGACCCTGTTTGAAGAACGGGGCTGGGAGATACCAAAGAGTTATAAAGAAGTGCTGGAACTTTCTCAGCAGATTGACAACGAGAATATACGGGGACACCAATATCCCATGAATAACCGCAGTATGCCGTTGTACGCCTATTCGGTCTGCGGCGCCCTGAATATTCTGACGACCCCGGAAGGGCAGAACTGGCATGGCCGGTTTCTGGCGGGAGAGGAAATTTCCCTGGACCCCATGGAAAAGACATTTAGCGATTTCGAGGCCATGATTGAAGCAGGCTTTTTCCTGCCTGAAGATCTGGATGTAGACTCGGATAAGCGGGATGAAAACATGATTCAGAGAAAAACGGCAATGACAGCGGGAGAGGCGGGGACCATCCGCTATTTTAATGAGAACAGCCAGGATAAATTTGCATTCCTGCCTCACTATGGAAGCGGGGACACCGGGGCATGGATGCTGAATCTGGGATTTTATTTTGGCGCCAGCAAAGAGTTGGAAAAACCGGATAATGCAAAAAAGCGTCAGGTGGTTATGGATATTCTTGACCTGATCAGTACGGAGGAAGGGCAGCAGGCGCTGATCGAGGACGGCTACGGCTTGATTTCCTCCGTGCGGGGGGGCTCCGTACCCGACGACCCCATTCTCGACGAGGTTCGTGATGTGATAGCAGGCGGGCGGTATATTATGCGTCCGGTTTTTTATACATTCCAAACAGTGCTGGAGCCGGGAATGGCCTCGTTTCTGAAAGGAGAGGTTACGTCCGAGAGTCTGCTGGAGAGCTGCCGGGAGATTCTGGAACAGGGACCTTCCCAGCCGGAAGCGCTGGGGATTGCGGAGGCCGATTTTACCGTACTGGAGACAGGAATTTATAAAGCGGCCGCGCTGCGTCAGGCCACGGAAACAGAGGTGGCGCTGGTGGGAATAGGGGAGGTCGATAAGATTGTTCCAAAGCGCGCCACCTTTACCAAGTTCTATCAGGGACCGGTGGAGGCGGATGACGTAATGCGCATAGCCGACTGGAACAATGATGATCCGGCCCGTTGCAGCCGCGCCGTGGTCTCGGGAGCCACGTTGCTCGGGATATTGGAAAGCGGCGCTGTGGTCGAGGACGAAGAATCCGGGCATTTTCACCCCTATGCCGTCTCCGGGCTTACACTGACGTACCATCTGGATGAACCGGAGGGAGAGCGGGTTTCAGACGTGATATGCGCGGACGGCTCTCCTCTTAAGCCGGAAAAGCTTTACAGCATATCGTGGCTGCAGGATGCTATGCCTGAGGAGGGATTTTCCGAGGTGGAGCATTTGGAACTTACGCTGGCGGAAGCGATGGAAATGAAAATCAGGGAAGAGCAAAAACTTGTGCCGGAGCGAAAAGCCATTACATTTAAAAGGCAGTGAGAGGTTTCGCGGTCTGTGCGTCCGTATTCCTCTGTAAATTCCCCAATAGGGGTGTATGATTGTTACGTCCCATAAAAAGTTATGAAAAGTCATAAAAAGGCTCCTATGAAATGAACCAGGGTTGTTTCATGAAGAATACTTTATGCTATTAAACAGAGCATTTTTACGAGGGCTTTGGAAGCTATACAAATTTTAAGATAACAGGTTCTCGGACCTGTTATTTTATTTTGCTTTATAGGAAACTTCGCAAATCGGCAAAGATGGTGTATAATAGAGTGAAAATAAAAAGGGCATAGCAAAAGAGCGAAGGTGTGACTTCGCCATGACGTTGTCTATGTAGTTTTTTGTTTTGGGTTTAGACTGCACTATCTGACGGTAGAGAAAGAATCAGGAGTATGGAACTATCCGTATCCCATGGCCTTCCAATATCGTTCAAATAGTGCAGTTTTTTGTGGTAAACTTCTAAAACCAACATAGAAGTGCCACACTTGGGGTATCTGAGCGGATCATAGCCAAAGGCCAGAAGGATTGAATTACGCCAGTCCAGGTGCCTGGAAAGATAGTTCTGCTTCTGAGGGGATAAACATTTCCAGAGATCCTCGTCATAGGCATTAATCCTGGAAGTGGCAATGACAGGTGTACAACGCCTTCAAAAGGGCTGAATTGCTAGTACAGGAAGGTGATGAAAACCAAAAGCGTGTTTCCAAGTTGTTCCAGGCTGTTTGCACAGAGGATGACGAAGGGGCAGACGCAGGAATGGAGGTGAATCGGCTGCCCCTAATTTCAAATTGTGTGTTCCTTTTGTTATTCTGCTATACTAATTTTAGTGGCGAATTCCAATAGGTGTTATGGAAAGGCCTATCGACAGGCGATAAGGAGCTACTAATAGTTCTGGCCCTTTTCGGTTTTACCTGACAAGAGACAGATTGACATAATTGCTAATAATGTGATAAAATAGAAGCAAAGAAACCAAGAAAACGGTATAAATCGGAAAATACAGAATATCATAGAAAGGAGGAGTGAATCAAATGGCAATTACAGCAAGGAGTGAGTCGGTCATGGAACATAAAATCATTAGTATATCCTCAAAGCGGCAGATTACGATACCACAGAAATATTTTGAAGTGCTTGGATTTGATGGGGAAGCGGAATGCATTCTGCAAAATGGAGGCATTTTTCTTCGGCCCGTCCGTATGGATGGCAATGAATTTGCAGAACAGATTCTTGCGGATTTGATTGAGGAGGGATATTCGGGAACAGAGCTCCTGGCAAGGTTTAAAGCGCAGAGCAGAAAGATTCGGCCTGCTGTGGAACATTTAATCGAAGAAGCAGACCGCATTGCAGAGCAGGGTAGAGCCATTCCGATGGAGAATCTTTTTGGTGCGGAGGGCGAATAGATGTATGAATTACGATATACCAGTGCCGCTCAAAGATATTTTAAGAAGATTAAAGAAAAGGGGCTGAAAAAGGCGTTTCAGGAAGCGCTTTGCAGCATAGCAGAAAATCCCTTTTGTGGGTCTGCAAAGGTGGGGGATTTAACCGGTATTTATGGATATGATGTTTATTATAACCGGACTAATTATGAAATAGCGTATCGCATCTATGAAGAAGATGATAAGCTAGTGGTTGTATTATTGGCCGGTACGCGAGAGAATTTTTATGAAGAGCTTAAGCGGTATATGAAGTAGGGGTGATAGAAGTGTCATTCTCTGTTAAGTAAGCTTTTTCTATTGTAATGGCATTGGGTTACAGTGGTTTAAATGCTGTCTGGCTGGAGATATGATGGAGGAAACTATAAGATGCCTTGGCCTTGGAAGATGATTCTCCCGGGGCTTTTTGTATTTCTCAGAAAAAGATGTTGGGTAAATAGGTTGAGGAGTGTTTCAGGGGAGTACTTTTTAAAGAGACTTAAAGAAAAGGGGCTGAAAAAACATTTTAGGAAGCATATTACAGCATAACGGAAGCTCCGTTTTGTGGGGCTGCGGATGAGAATTTATATTCGTATCGGTCTGCCCTCTGACACGACATATGGTCAGTATGCACCTGATAGTTACCAACGACATTATATATGGGGCTGCGATTAGAGCTGGTTAGGGAACGGAAAGCCGACCAGCCATGGATTATGAGATACAGGGACGCGTAGTGAATCTATGTTTTCCGCCAGCAATGTCAAAAAGAGAATGTATAACTGGAAATAATGTCGACCAGAATAAGCATTTGTCTCAATAAAGAAATAGATAATGCCTAAAAATAATGATATAATAAAACCCACATAACGATTATTCCATATCCGAGAGAAGAGAGGTGAGCGGCAATGAATAAAACATATATTATGCTAAAAGACGTCCCTGTATTGGAGATAGAAGATTACAGATGTAAGATTCTGAACTATGAGTTACTTCCCATCTCGCTGCGTTATCCGGATGTAAACTACGACGATGTCATGCACGGCTGGACTGAGAAACGTACCATGAACATAGGCAGAACCAACGCTAAAAAGCTGTTGGCCGGTTTTCGTATCAGCCAAAGTAATCCATATATGATAGCCAGATTATTTCATTTTGCTTCCCTTTCTGATTGTTACTGGATGAAAGACGCCGAAGAAACGTTTACATGGGAACAGGTAAGCCTGTTTGAAAATCCGTGGGAGAAAGCAGTTACATCAACCGCTCTTCTTGGTACCAACCAGACGTTCCGCACACTTGTACAGAAGGTTCATACACCGGAGTTTACTGCTCAGGGGATGGCGGCCAAAGCCTGGATAAGGGAGGCGGACGGACTTTATCTGTATAAAGTCGGAAAAAAGGAATTGCCGGCCAGCGGGATACTGGATGCGCTTCATATTCCCCACGTAAGCTATATCGAGGCTGAAAACAGCAGTCTGGAGAAGATAGCAGACCGGAATCATATAGATAAAATATATAAAAGCGGAGAAAAAATAGTAAAATGCCGTATTATATCCTCCGAAGAAACCGCTCTTGTTCCATGGGAAGATTTTCAGGTATATTGCAGTTACCACGATAAAAATGAATATGATATGGTAAAGGAGATGGATGCAGCCAATTATTATAAAATGCAGATAGCAGATTATATACTTGGAAATGAAGACCGCCATGGAGCCAATTTTGGATTTTACATGGATAACAGGAGCGGAAAGCTTCAGGGCTTATATCCACTGATGGACCATGACCATGCTTTTTCAGAAGACGAGGATATTCTGTCCCAGACTTCAGAACAAGATGAGACATTACAGCAGGCGGCGTATAAGGCAATGAACCATGCGGAGGTATCATTTGACAATGTATTGGCCATGAAAAAACCAGAAGATTTAGGTGACACGCAGTGGAAGGCGGTACTTGGGCGATGCAGGGAACTGCATCAGAGGATGGGGATGGAAGAGCAGGAAATGATTGAGCTTCATTAGAAGCTTGCAGATGTTCCGGAAGCGTTTGATATTTCGCATATCTTTGCCCGAGAGGCAGAGAGGCTGGACGAGGCTATGGCGTATACGACGCAGGGAATTGATACTTTAAGTATGTAGGTAATGATGTCCCTCAAATGATGAAGCATATAGTATCTTGGATTAATTTGGTTAAGAATTATATCATCCATACAATAGGGAATATGCGGATGGTGTCAGCTATCCGCATGGTTGAGATGCAGGGCTCCTTTAATTACCGCATAAGGCCGCCGTCCTCACAGTCACAACCTGCCACGGTATGAACTTCCCGCTGGCCTGAAGGGCGCGTTTTGTGGTGTTTTCAATACCGTCGCAGCATGGAACCTTCATGCGGATAATGGTGATATCCCTGATATTATTGAGGCGGATGATTTTCGTCAGCTTTTCAGAGTAATCCACTTTATCCAGCTTTGGACATCCTATCATAGTGATACGGCCGGCTATAAAGTCATTGTGAAAATTTCTGTAGACAAAGGCAGTACATTCAGCAGCTATCAAAAGGCGGGCTTCCCTAAAGTAGGGGGCCTAGACAGGAGCCAGCTTAATCTGTACAGGTCATACGAAAACCCATACACCGCAAAGATGGATGTTTGGCAATCACATCATAATAAAGCTGCTCTGCTAATAAACAGGGCTGCTGAAAGAATTCTATAATATTCTTTTTGGCTTAAGTACAGAGAATATTATCTTTAAAAAATAAAGTGGTGCTACGTATTGCTGTTCAACCGCAACCCTGCGGTGGTGGAGTTCGGTCAATGGCTTCTGATTTCCTAAGTGGCGCTGATTTCGGCTTATGTTATATAATGACGATTACATTTCAGACCATTGGCGCATTGAAAATGGGACTGTTTCAGTCCCTGATTTGGCAAGGTCTTTTATGTACCCTTTATTCTGGCGCTCTCCCGTATTTTCGGTGTGTCGGGTATCCGCCTTTCGCCGCTGATGTGCTAACTGTTTTTTTGTATCTCTTCCTCATAAAACCCATGAAACGGATGGCATCAAAGATGATGGCAGCAATTTCAGGCAGATTGGAAAACTTGTGTTCAAACAGTTGAATATTCCTTTTGGTGAGATTAATAGCTGATGAAAATGAAGTTTGGATAAACTGTGGAAATACAAATGAAACTATTTACTTTCGTATTACGTTTGAGTATAATAGTGATACAAAAGGAAGTGATTAAATGACAAGATTCGAACAGTTGGAACAAATGCTGGTGAATCATGGAGGGATGTTGCTCACCTCACAGGTGATAGCAGAAGGTATTTCTAAGCCGATATTTTATGATTTTGTCAGAAAAAAAGGACTGGAGCAGGCAGCACATGGTGTTTATGTGTCGGTAGATACCTGGGTAGATGCCATGTATTTGATTCATCTGCGCTGTAGCCATGCTGTCTTTTCCCATGAAACAGCTTTGTTTTTTCATGACTTGACGGATAGGGAACCGTCCCCCTATTCCGTTACAGTAAAACGGGGATATAGTCCGTCGCGGTTGAAGGCAGATGGTATTACAGTTTATACAATTAAACCAGAGCGATATGAAATTGGCATTGATAATCTTCAAACGCCATTTGGACATACTGTGCCTGTCTACAATATGGAGCGTACCATTTGCGATTTAATTCGTTGCCGAAGCAATATGGAAATCCAGACACTGCAGGGTGCATTAAGGCATTATGTAATTCGGAAAGATAAAAATTTACGTGTGCTGATGAATTATGCGGAACTGTTTCATGTAGAAAAGGCTTTAAGGAAATATTTGGAAGTACTGCTATGATAAGAACGACAAGGCGGATGAAAGATTTAATCCGCAATCTGTCGAAAGAAAAATCTGCAGATGCACATATTTTAATGAGAAATTATATGATGGAGCGCTTTCTGGAGCACCTCTCTTTTTCTGAGTATCGGGACAGATTTGTCTTGAAGGGTGGTATGCTGGTAGCCGCTATGGTCGGACTGGATGCCCGTTCCACAATGGATTTAGATGCGACAATAAAAGGTGTGAATGTCAGTACAGAAGATGTGGAGAAGCTGATTGATGCAATTATAGCAGTACTGATTGATGACGGCGTAAGCTTTCAAATAAAAAGTATTATGGAAATTATGGATGAAGCCGAATATCCGGGAATCCGAGTCAGCATGACATCGGTGTTTGACAGCGTGGTAACACCATTGAAAATTGATATTTCCACTGGCGATGCGATTACGCCGAAGGAAGTCCGGTATCGATTTAAACTCATGCTTGAGGATCGCAGTATTGATATTCTGGCGTACAATCTGGAGACAGTTCTGGCCGAAAAGCTGGAAACAATCATCACTCGCACGGTTACCAATACTCGGATGAGAGATTTCTATGATATTTATATTTTGCATCAGATTCACGGAAAGACATTAGACCAAACCGTGTTTTCGGAGGCTCTGCGAGCAACTGCCTGTAAAAGAGGGACAGAACAGAATCTGGCGGAAGCGGAAGAAGTGATTGAAGAGGTGAAAAACAGCCCGGTAATGCAACGGCTTTGGGGGGCTTATCAGAAGAAATTCTCCTATGCAGCAGATGTAGATTGGGGCAATGTTATAGATGCAGTGCAGGGATTATGCAAATTATTTTAAGATCAGCAGCCTTTTGTCTATTGAAGAAGTAAAAAAGAGTTAAGAAAAGTGAGATTTATTGTCAGATATGGGCTGCATGTGATAAATTGCGCGGCGGTGTGGAACCAGCGCGTTATAAAGATTACATTCTAACATTATTGTTTGTGAAATATGTTTCCGATCGATTCAAGAGTAGTGATAATTGGGATATTGAGGTGCCTGAGGGCGGTAGTTTTGATGGCATTGTTGCGCTAAAATATAAGAAAAACATTGGCGAGGGCATAAATGTTATCATCGGTAAGCTGGTAGAAACCAACGACCTAAAAGGTATCATTGACATTGCTGACTTCAATAGTGAGGAACTGGGTACAGATAAGGAAGCGGTGGACAAACTCTCTGGCATTGTGGAGATCTTCCAGAAGCCAGAGTTGGACTTTACCAATAACCGCGCTGGTGGCGATGATATTTTGGGGGATGCCTACGAGTCTTTGATGCGTTAATTTGCCCAGGATTCTGGTAAGAGCACTGTCTATGACCCAGCCTGTGGTTCTGGTTCGCTGCTGCTCCGTGCAGCGGATGAGGCACCCCGTGAAATTCCCATCTATGGGCAGAAAAAGGATAACTTCACCGCCGGTTTGGCCCGCATGAACCTGGTTTGGCATAACAAAGGAGCCGGTGTTGTTGTCGGCAATAAAAGCACCTTTTCTGCACCCCAGTACAAAGAGGAAGACAACCCTGAACTACTGAAACCTTTTAATTATATCGTGGTTAATCCACCGTTTTCGGATAAGTCTTGGATGGATGGTATTACCATTCCTGATGTGTACAGCCGATACAGCGAAACGGTGTTGGGCGTGCCTCCGGAGAAAAACGGTGACTATGCCTGGCTGCTACACGTTCTGAAATCTTTGAAGTCCAACGGCAAAGCTGCGATCATTATACCTCATGGTATGCTGCTCCGAGGCAACGCCGAGGCAGACATTCTCAAAAAGAACATTAATCGGGGCTATATCAAGGGCATTATCGGTCTGCCTGCTAACCTGTTCTATGGCATGGGGATTCCTGCCTGCATCCTGGTACTGGAAAAGGAAGATACTGCAGAGCGCACCGGTATTTTTATGAGACGCCAGCAAAGGCTATGTAAAGGACGGCAACAAGAACCGCTTGCGGGAACAGGATATTCATAAAATCGTGACCACTTTCCTCGCCATGGATGAGTCGAATCCCAAGTATGCCCGATTTGTGCCTGATAAGGAAATCAATGTTACCAATGAGTACAATCTGAATATCCCGCGCTATATCGAAAGCAGCGAGCCAGAAGATTTGCAGGACATCAATGCTCATTTTCTTCCAGAACCAGAGCAGATCGATTTTGACCGGGATTTCCGTATAAATATGTACAGGCAGCCGTCATTAATCCAAGCTGGCACCATTGGCACTAATTCTGGCACCATTATTGGAATTAAGGTAACGTCTCCTGAAGAAAGAGTCGCACAAAAGGAATTACAAAAGGAGTTAGGAGTTTCATTGCGCACTGTAAAACGGATGATTGCAGAATTGCAGGAAAAGGGATATATTGTCAGAAGGGGAAATAACCGTTCAGGTGAGTGGATAGTTAAGGGATAGATAGTATTCCAATGTATCAATAAAATAATGTAGATGCAGGCATCTATTCCACCGCAGCACCACATTAAGCTACGGTAGTTTAGATGCCGAATTGTGGTTTTGGAGAAAAATGATGGATGGAACCACAAGATGTAGTGGTTTTTGAAGGGAAATTGAGTGGATTTGCGGCCTGGAAATGGGTGTTTTTCAGGGCGTGAGAAATAGATGCCTTGGCCCTGGGAGATGAGTCTCCCAGGGTTTTTGGCTTATAAAGATATGGCTTTAGTCATGGGTGGTTGACGAGACTGTGGATTCTGTTTTAACTTTTCTGCAAAATTTTTTCTTTGGTAAATATCGCTTAGGGTTTTTAATATTTTTCTTTCTCCAACTTCTCTTTGATGCTCCCAGTCGAAATATACTACAGTATCAACATCGACAGTTAACTTTTCATCCATAACCTCAGTTATAGTTCCAATCTTTCAGGCCTCCTACTATGTTTAAATATTAGAGCCCCATATGGGGCTCCAATCGTGTTATAGACAGGTTATCCTTTCCCAAAACCAACCTGTATCACGTCTTTTTCTATTCTACCATCCTATATAATCTGATATTTTTTTTGGTTTTTTCTAATTTGTAATTTGTCAAATCACGTGGAAACCAAGTGCTTACCCCTAATAAACCCGCAATTCCATCAAACGTATCATCTGGTTCCTTTTGAAAGATCTCTTCGACTTCTGCCTTTCTTTGCGATAAATCATAACACTCACAGAAAACAGATATGTCCATGTTTTCAACCCGGTCTGTATCCTTATTCCTCACGTACCTTTGTCTTACGCCTTTTTCTGTTTCCAACTGCATAAAATACTTAATCGTGTCAGGTTCGGCGCAACTATTCTCATTAATTGTGCGTTCATACCCTAATACTGGAACTTGAAATCGATCCGCCATATATTCGACGTTTAAATCTACAAAACCAATACAAGGGCAAGAACAAAATTCATACATACTGATAAAATGCTCTGAAATAACGATTGGTAAAAACACGTTTTGCTTTATTGCATTCGCAATTTTCAAGGTCCCATATTCCTTCTCGCTCTTACTGAGCTTTCTCATAGCAACATCAGTAAGTTCAGGTGCCAAAATAAGACGGATTTTGAAAAGCTCTTTAAGAATTTTATCTTCTTCTGTTTTTTTAATATGATAGCTTGTCCGGGTTGGAACATTGCGCATTGGATTGGAAAAATCAAATACCTCATAATTTCCCGACATCAAGTCTTCAAAAAACTTTTTTGTTTCAGCTAAGTCATTCATCCATCTACCTCCTTACTTTCATTTTACTATAGCTTAACTAAAAGGAAAATCCAAATGATTGCATTTGTGGGAAGAGCTCATATAATTTCTGAAGCGCTAGACTGGCATTGTAACCTAAAGCTGCAAATGCAGGTGCATCATCAACAATACCCGCTTCACCAGATAAAACGTCCTCAATAATTGTTGCCACCACCAAGCCAGCCGTGTCCGTCACGCCTGTCACGCTGCCCCTTGGATCATAGGTGTAGTAGCCAGTCCATTCCGTGAACCGCTCATCGGTCAGGCGTTCATTTCCGTAGCTGGTATCCATTATACCATTGATGTTCAGCTCCATCAAGACTTCCGTGTGTTCCCGGTTCACATCATTGACGTACTCTACCAGCTCGTAGTTCTTCTCTTTGCCAGTCGTCTTGCTCATGCCGATTAGCTCTGTTTCCAGCTCGGATACTTCACCGTCGATCGGGAACAGGATGCCGCTCTGGTTCTGGCTGCCTCCGGTGTTATTGGCGTTTCCATTGGCAATTCCGTTGTTGTCGTTGACTCCGCCGGTACTGGTATTTTCATTCGGTCCGGAGTTCCCGTTTCCGTTCCCCTTGCCGTTATTCTTATCGTTTCCGTCGTTGCCCTTATTCTTATCCTTATTGCTGCTGTACAGAGTGATCTCTTCTTCAGAAGTCTCCGTTACCGGCTCCTCATCCCCGCCAAAGAACCCGGCTATACCCTCCAGGATGCCTTTCTGATCCTTGCTTCCTGTCCCGTTGCCGCTGCTATGCCGGAATTGCCACTCCCGGAGTTATCCTTATTGTTCCCATTGCCGTTCCCGGAGTTGCCCTTCCAATCATCATCCGTATGCAGGTTGTAGTTGAGCTGGAAGATCCGGTTCCCATCCCCGTCATAGGCGTATAAGGATTCCGTCACGTCCTCACCCACGATGAAGCCGCGGTCGTCATAGGTGTAATGGTACTCGCTGATGGTCCATTCACAATCGTCACAGATGTTCTTCATATCCGTGATCTGGTCTCTTGCGTTGTAGGTATTATAGGTGCTCACACCGTTCGGACGGTGGATCTCCGTCACCTGGTTAATCGCATCATAAGTATAGGTGGTCACGGCTTCGGTACGGTCGGTCACCTCTGTCAGGTTGTCATTCTTATCGTACTTGTAGCTGACCTTCTTCCCGTCCGCATAAGTGGTGCTCTCCAGCTGGTCACAGCCGTCATAAGCATACCGGGTCACTTCGCGGGAACCGCTGGTCACCCTGGTGATGCGCCCAAGTCCGTCATATTCGGCCAATGCTTCACAGGTGCTTGTAAAGTATTTGGTAACGTATCCTTCCACCGGTAGGCAGGCGGAGGGGGAGCTGATTGAAGAGTGCTCAGATGGGCGTATGAAGATGGAATTCTATCCGTCCTCCTAGTTATTGGGGGGAGGGGAAACTTTGAGGGCCTGGGAAACGGAACCATTAAGATGACGGAGTGGGTTGCCACGGATCTTTCTGCGTTTAATGACATGTGGTCTGTATTCTCCCTGCCGTATCTGTGGGAAAATGGATAGCAGGCCTGTGCAACTGTAATGGACGTCAGTTCTAGGAGGGTGATTTTGCAGGCGCGGCTGTGACCAATAAAAATTGTAGAAACGGACCGTAAGCTGTCTAGGATTCCAGGTATCCCGGCGTTTAAAACACTGCTTAAGCTCCATGGTGTTATCCGTACCGATGTGTGCCGTGGTCCGTTGCGTCCGCTTAAGGAAGATGAGAAGCGTATTTTAGAAGAAATTTATGCTGCATACTGTGAGGAGGAAGGCATTCAAGAGTAGGAATAAAATGCGTGTCGGTGTAATCGGCGTGGGCTATGTTGCTAGTAATAACTTCCTACCGGTTTTTCCAAGATTTGATGATGTAGAGCTGGCTGGGATTATGGCAAATCATCTTGAGAGTGTAAAAAAGGCACAGCGTCTGTGTGGCGCCCAGGAGGTAGTAGAGTCTCTGGAAGCGCTTGTAAAGCTTGATTTGGATTGTGCTTTTGTACTTACCCCAAAGGCATGCCATGCCGAACAGATATCCTTTCTTCTGAAAGCAGGCGTAGATGTCTATCGTGAAAAAACTATGGCAACAACATCAAAAGATGCTTCTGTGATTGTCAGTGTTATATTGATACAGGTGGGAAAGCTGATTTTATTTTATGATAACCAGCGTAAAAAACTTTGAATGAGTATCTCTGACAACGCCTATGTAGTCAGGTGGTAATTTGGTATAGTGGAGGCAAAAGAATGTGATGAAACAATAGGGGGTGCCCTGACTGCCATAAAAAGGTGGTATTAGTAGAGGATTAGCAGTAAAAAGTAACTTTAGAAAGATGACTTGAATTAGCCCTTGTAACGCACCGTAAGCCGCTGTGTTGGCTTTTAAGGAGAAGAATGGGATAGATGGGAATACCACAGAAAAACTGGCTAATTTGGCCCAATATGAGAATGCTCGCTTTTAATAGAAGAAAACAGATACCTTTACATCCCATTCGCAGCCATAAATCAAACCGTATTCCCCGTTCGATTTGTGTGCAGGTTAAAGGGAGGTGCACCTAAAGGCGCCCCTCCCGGCCACAATCGCCCGCAATGCGGGCGTTTTTCTGCTTCCATGGAGGTGCACCTGTTTGGCGCCTTGGTCACCTGTCAGGTGGTCGGTTTTGGCTGGAGACCACGCAAATACAAGGAAAATGGTGTATTTATAGGTGCACCCTGTAGGTGGTTCTGACGTATTTGGAGCAGAATCTTTATGACATGTGGATATGGACTTCCGCCGGGATATTCGATATGGTGTTGGCGGAAGGAGGAGTGTCCATGAAGAAAACTACGAGGGAACAATGTGAGGAAGTCATAGCAGCCAGGGTAGAATGGCTGGTAACCCGATGGCAGGAAGATAAGACTCAGGAAGAAAAGAAAGCAGACCACAAGCTGAACGAACG
>CDZM01017900.1_pt1 | contig 20608 bp, 25 predicted proteins | sample 557601 | NCBI WGS metagenome assembly CDZM01 (sample SAMEA3182087, study PRJEB8094) | gut metagenome | biome: human; feature: gut; material: Stool; isolation source: human stools | place: Canada | collected 2013-02-05
ATATGTAGAAGGAGATTTATAAAAATATGAAATGGAATAATTTTTTTAGACGTGCACCGCCTATATAAAAGCATTGGCTAGCTGATTGTTGGAATCCAAGGTGTGCGTTTTTTGATAGGAGGATGGCTAACGGGAGGGAAAAGGAATGGGATGTTGGGGAATCACGGCATTTGAGTCGGATGAAGGTCTGGACGCGGTAGAGTTTATTAGGGAGAGCCTTCTGGAGGATGGTAAACTGGAACTTGAAGCTCTGCTGGAAGCCTTGAAACAGGATTCATGGAACGCTCCTCCGGAGGTAGAAACGGCAGGGGCCCATACCAGTGTGATGGCACTGGCAGAACTCACGCTGAAGTTTGTAGATGGGGAGGTAAAGAGTCTGGACGATGAGGAGAACTGGGATACGGAGGAGCATAAATTTTGTTCAGTCACTTCTTTCACCGCATCCAGGGAAACGGTCCAGTGGATTCGGAATTATCTATTTGACACGCTTCTGAATGTAAAGAAACATGCCAGATTCCAGACTGAAAATGGCGAGAAATGGGGCGGCTGGTTTGAAGAAAAGAATTGGATTGGCTGGCAAGAGCATATGGCGGAACTGGTCAGCCGTCTTGATATACTTCTTGAATCTTCAGAAGCAAAAATAGAGCTGATTCCATTACAAAGGCCAGAGTATCAGGAGAAGGAAAATAGCAGAGAGGTGGAACATCCTTTACAGAATCAACTTGGACTATGAGGCATAGTATGGGATGTCGATGGCAGAAAAACAGGAGAAAGATATGGTTTTAAGTGACAGACAGGATAAGTTACTGATGGAAATATGTATTAAGTATTTGACCCAATACGCCGCCATGATTAAAATTAGCCGGGGAGCTCAAGGGGATGAGAGCATCGGACAGTTGAAGAAAATGATTAGGGAGATGGAGGCGTATTGGGGTTTAAGTGATCGAAGGGATCGAGAAGAACAATTTGACAAAACGCTGCGGCGTGCAGTCCAGACGAGAAGGACGAATCAGGTATCAGAGGAACAGAAAATTGCCGCTGTGAATGGATTATACCGTTATGCGAGTGAAATGGTTTCCGCACAAGGTGCGGAGGCAGCAGACCGGGTGAAAGAGGTCCAATCGGTTATCAGGGAACTGGCAGATGATTGGGACATGGATAAAGAGTGGGCGTATCATCTGTGTTCCCTCATTGGGAGTATGGCTGGATATAAAGAACAGCCGCCATCAGAAACAAGAGAAGAGAGCCGCTTTTTTAAAGACATTTCAGCCGTGGCTGAGAAAATGGGATTTGAGGTAAAAGGAGTAGAGAAGGGATTGCTGCAGCTGTATCTGGAGGGAAAACGTGTGGCGGAGGTTGATGAAAGCGGGAGCATGTTGTACCGTCCTAATCCGAACGTATTCAAACTGATGGATGAGATCGAGGCATGGAAGGGCAGAAAAGAAAACCTGCATATGCAGGACGGACTTCAGATGTAACACAGGCAGGAGGGACACTGCCTATGAAATCATTAAACGAATACTTGGCGTATTATGACCCGATGAGGGAATCCAATGAACGCTATCTGCCGGAGGATCACGCAACGCTCCGGTACTCCCGGGCCACTGTTATTGCAGATGAAAAAGTGATAGGGGCATCTCTGTATCCAGACCATGTGCAGGAAATGTCTTTTTTAAAAACACCGTTTATGCAACAGATCTGCAGGGATTATCAATATGCCGGAAAGCTGGAAGTCAGGATTGAGTGTTATGAGCATAGTGGGGAGGGAAACAGTCGGGGATTGGTCGGCGGTGAATTTACGCTGTTCTGTCTGGGGGCGTTGGATTTGAAAATAGTATCCACACGGAATATCTGCTTGTGGGAGGGATGACGGATGTACAACCTGTTCGGGAAGGAGACCGGGAATATGAGGATTAAGAAAGAGGTGATGGTTCGATGTTTATCTGGGACTTTGTAGCGGATACGGTCCTCGGCCAGATCGTGGACTGGATCTATGGCCAGATGATTGGGTTTCTGGGAAATTTTTTCTCGCTCATGGGGCAGATGGGGGCAGAACTGTTCGAACTGGATTGGATCCAGGCGATTGTCCTGTTTTTCTCACAGCTTGCCTGGGTGCTCTATGTGGTGGGACTTGTGGTGGCGGTATTTGAATGTGCCATTGAATGTCAGAGCGGCAGGGGGAGCGTCCGTGATACGGCGCTGAATGCACTAAAAGGATTTATGGCAGCCGGTCTTTTTTCCGTTGTGCCGGTAGAACTTTACAAATTCAGTGTGTCCCTCCAGGGAGAGATTACCAGAGGAATAACAGGGCTGGGTGGCGATTTTGGTTCCATGGCAGGGAACATCATTGACAGCCTGAAGAATTCGGGAACCCTGCAGGATGCAATGGTCAGTGGGGTGTTCGGTGGGATCAATACAATCACGAATCCGATCCTGATGATTTTTATTCTGTTTATGATGGGGTATTCCACCATCAAAGTGTTTTTTGCCAACTTGAAACGGGGCGGGATCCTGCTGATTCAGATTGCGGTAGGAAGTCTGTACCTGTTCAGTGTTCCAAGGGGATATATGGATGGCTTCACTACCTGGTGTAAGCAGGTAATAGGTATCTGCCTGACTGCTTTTTTGCAAGCAACGATGCTGATTGCCGGCTTGATGGTACTGAGCAAGAATGCCCTTCTGGGCCTGGGGATTATGCTGGCGGCGGGGGAAGTGCCAAGGATTGCCGGACAGTTTGGATTGGATACCAGTACCAGGGCAAATCTGATGAGCAGTGTGTATGCAGCCCAGAGCGCGGTGAATCTGACCAGGACCATTGTACAGGTAGCGGCGAAATAGGAGGAACTGATTGAAGAGCAGGATGATTTATATCTGTTCCCCTTATGCGGGGAATACAGAAGAAAATACAGCATTTGCAAGACAGGCATGCGGTTATGCCATCCGGCAGGGAGCGGTTCCTCTGGCTCCCCATCTGTTATATCCTCAGATACTGAATGATTCCGTACCGGAAGAACGGGAGGCAGGAATCCGCCTTGGGCTGGAGATACTGGAGCGGTGTGAGGAACTTTGGATATGCGGGGACCGGATGTCGGCGGGAATGAAGCGGGAAGCAGCATATGCCAAAGCCAGAGGAATTCCGGTGCGCCGGATCCCTGTATGTGAGATCATGGAGAATCAAACGGTTCAGGAGATGGGGGAAGCTATAAGGGAAGGGCCAGATACCGGCCAATCGCACCAGAAGGATGTTCAGTTTGGGATGTAACCGCAGGAAGGAGGTGGGGTCTTGCACTTATATTTTCATACCAACACAGAGATGGCACTGTATTATATCAAGGCGTTATTGCGGGATGGGGATGAGCATCCCATGTCGGAAATCTATGATTATGTGATGGAAAACTGTAAAGGCCATGCCGTGATGGGGGAGCCGATGCGCGCAACGGTTATATCTTCGGCGCTCTGGCGGCTGGCGAATACGGACGGAAGCGGTTACTGCCGTCTGCGAAGAGGTGTGTATCAGATGGGAGACCCGAAGAAAACTATGAAGGAGACTCCGTCCCTTTATGAACGGGCCATCCGGATTGTAAGCAGGGCGGAGCGGGAGCTGGCCGGCAGTTTCTATGTGAACCTTGACCAGGGATTGGACTTAAAAACATCCATCGAGGCCCAGAAGACGGGCCGGGAGGTCCTTGATAAGCTGGGACAGATTAAGGCGGAACTAGCGGCCATGCAGCAGGAATTCGCAAACGAAATGGAGTGTGGACAGGACCAAACGTCCGGTATGTCCATGGAACTGTAGGAGGTGGAGGATGTATATTTACCCGGAACATTTGAAGGCAAGGGCTGTCATGTGGCTGTGGCAGCTTCGGGATCTGACCGTGATTGGGGTGGGAGTTTTATTTTCTGTGCTTACGGCGGTCCAGACCGGGGTGATTATCCCGGCGCTGATTACGGCCGCTTATGCCTTTTTAACCATCCGTTTTGAGGATACCAGTATCCTGGATTTTATCAGCTACGCCTGCGCTTATTTTTTCAGGCAGCAATTTTTTGAATGGAGGATGACCAGATGAGCAGAAATGGGAAACGAGAGGGGAAGACAACAGCTAAACAAAGGCTCTCCACCAGACAGCTGATGAACACTAGGAGGATTACAGAGTACAGCCTGGAGACCTATGACGGGGATGAACTGGTGTACTTTATGATTCGCCCCACCAACTTGTCGGTCTTATCAGAATCCAGTGTAGGGGCAAGGGTGTATGCCCTGATGAATGTGCTCAAGGGTGTGGCGGAGATTGAGATGCTGTGCTTAAACAGCCGGGAAAATTTTGAGGAGAACAAGGGATTTCTGCGCAGGCGGGCGGAAGAAGAACGCAATCCAGTCATCCGCCAGCTGCTGGAGCGGGATCAGATTTTCTTAGACCGAATTCAGGTACAGATGGCAACGGCCCGTGAATTTTTAATCCTAATCCGGCTTCGGAACCAGAAGGGAAAGGATGTGTTTTCGTATCTGGACCGCATTGAAAAGTCCCTAAAGGAACAAGGATTTGATTCCAGGCGGGCGGATGAAGAAGACATTAAACGGATCCTGGCCGTGTATTATGAGCAGAACGTGACCAGTGAGAAATTCGAGGATTTTGACGGGGCGCGGTGGATCATTCCGGATGATTAATCGTGTAAGGCAGGCGGAAGCATAGATTGAAGCCCGAATTTGGTGGTTACGATTCCGTCAAACTGTGGTATACTGTAAAAGAAATGCAATCATCGTAAGAAGGAAGGAGTGGATTGCTTGAATTACCCGGAATTATTGAGAAAAAGGGATTTGTACCAGTCTGGCAGGGCGTCCATCCCAGAGTTGACGCTGCAGTCCTACGAGCAGGCGTTTGAGATAGAATATACCCATAACTCTACCGCTATTGAGGGAAACACTCTGACCCTCATGGAGACAAAGGTGCTGTTAGAGGATGGGATTTCCATAGGCGGAAAGAGGCTGCGGGAGATTTATGAGACTGTCAATCACCAGAAGGCATACCGCTATGTGAAGGAGTGCATTGCAAAGGAACAGCCTCTGAATGAAAAAATCATTAAGGATATCCATGCACTGTTGATGGAGAATATCTTTGTGGGAGGGATTTACCGGAACGTAGACGTGTACATTTCCGGAGCGCAGCATACCCCGCCGTCTCCCGGTGAAATGTACCGGCAGGTCAAAGATTTCTATGCTGACCTTACATGGAAGGGAAAAGAAATGAATCCCATTGAGCTGGCGGCATGGACCCACGCTGAGTTTGTGCGAATCCATCCTTTCCCGGATGGCAATGGGAGGACCTCGCGTCTGATTATGAACTATCAGCTTTTAGCAAACGGCTTTCCTGCCGTGTCTATCGCAAAAGAGAACCGGCTGGATTATTTCAATGCCCTGGAAGCCTATGCCACGGAGGGCAATCTGGTCCCGTTTGCAGAGATGGTTGCAGACCTGGCCGACCAGCAGCTGGACCGCTATCTGGGCATGATGGAGCCTTCGCAGGACATACAGCAGAATCCAAAGATGTAACAACAGAAGAACAAAACGGCATGACGCCGGATGCAGAGATGTGTCCGGCGCTTTTTTTGCGCCAAAATCAAGGAGGGAGAACGTTGAAACATGCAAAAACCGCCCCGGTGGCGGAAAAGGAGGACGTACGCATCCAGGAATTTCTGGACATGATTGCGCCCTCCGTCATCAAGTTTGAAACTGACTACTTCATCTGTGGCAACACGTACCGCTGTGTATGGGCGCTGAGGGAGTACCCGACTTCCACAGAGGAGCAGGCAATCTTAAAACGGCTGGGGGAAAAGGATGGGGTTACCTTAAAGATTTATACCCGCCATGTCAGTGCGGCGGAGGAACGGAAAATCATCAGCAATGCCGCCAGTAAGAACCGGCTGAATCAGTCCAGTACCAATGACTTACAGCAGACGGTCCAGGCGGAAAGCAATCTCCAGGATGTGGCGATGATTGTGGCAAGAACCCACCGCAATCGGGAACCGCTCCTGCATGCGGCTGTTTACCTGGAATTGACCGCCAATGAATACGACCGCCTGAAGCTGTTACAGACGGAGGTCCTGACCGAGCTGATCCGTTCAAAACTGAACGTGGACCGGCTCCTTCTGCGCCAACAGCAGGGCTTTCAGTGTGTGATGCCGAGCGGAAGAAATGTATTCCGTGATCAGTTTGAGCGGGTTCTGCCGGCCAGCAGTGTGGCGAATCTCTATCCCTTTAACTACAGTGGGAAGACGGATCCCCATGGTTTTTATGTGGGCCGGGATAAGTTCGGAAGTAACATCCTGGTGGATTTTAACCAGAGGGCGGACGATAAGACCAACGGTTCCATCCTCATCCTGGGCAACAGCGGCCAGGGGAAATCCTATCTGTTAAAGCTGATCCTGTGCAACCTGCGGGAGGCCGGGCTGAATGTGATATGCCTGGATCCGGAAACAGAATATGAAGAACTGACCAACAATCTTGGCGGATGTTTCATCGATCTGATGGGCGGCCGTTTTTTGATTAATCCCCTGGAGCCAAAGGTATGGGATGAAGGGGAGGGCCCGGAGGACCCGAATGCGCCGGAAACCTTCCGGATCCGGAGCCGGCTGAGCCAGCATATCAGCTTTTTAAAAGACTTTTTCCGCTCCTATAAGGACTTCACGGACCGGGAGATTGATGTGATTGAGATTATGGTCCAGCGCCTCTACGCCAGGTGCGGTCTTACGGATGAAACGGATTTTCAGAGGCTGGGTTCCAAAGATTATCCCACTCTTTCCGAACTGTACGAGCTGATTGAGGAAGAATATAAAGGGTTTGACAGCGGGGAGCGGCAGCTGTATACCGCGGAACTGTTGCAGAACATCCTTCTGGGGTTCCACTCCATGTGCAGGGGACCGGAGGCAAAGTTTTTCAACGGCCATACCAATATCACGGATTCCAGCTTCGTCACCTTCGGCGTAAAAGGGGTTCTGCAGGCTAGCCGGAATCTGCGAGACGCCCTGCTGTTTAACACACTTTCCTTTATGAGCAACCGGCTTCTGACGGTAGGGGATACGGTGGCGGGACTGGATGAGTTTTACCTGTTTCTCTCCAATCTGACTGCGGTGGAATATGTCCGAAATTTCATGAAACGCGTGAGAAAGAAGAACTCCTCTGTGATTCTGGCCAGCCAGAACCTGGAGGATTTTAATATTGAGGGGATCCGGGAATATACCAAGCCGCTGTTCTCCATTCCCACCCACCAGTTCCTGTTCAATGCTGGGGCTGTGGATGAGAAGTTTTATACGGACACCCTGCAGCTGGAGGCAAGTGAATTCAGCCTGATCCGCTATCCCCAGCGCGGTGTGTGCCTCTATAAATGTGGAAATGAGCGTTATAACCTGATGGTGACGGCGCCGGATTATAAGGCGAAGCTGTTTGGAAAGGCAGGCGGACGATGAACCGGGAGGTGATTCCATGGACATGAAACAGCAGCGGTTTGGGATTGAGATTGAGCTGACGGGGATCGCCAGAAAGCGTGGGGCAGAGATCGCAGCCGCCTATTTTGGCACCCAGTCCTACTATGAAGGGACTTATTACGACACCTATGTTGCGCTGGATTCCCAGGGCAGGGAATGGAAGTTCATGAGTGACGCCAGCATTAACCCGGAGAGAAAAGAAGGAAAGAGCCGCGTGGCAGCCAGTGACAGCTATAAAACTGAGATGGTGAGTCCCATCTGCCGGTATGAGGATATCGAGACCATACAGGAACTGGTGCGGAAGCTGCGGGAGGCGGGAGCCCTGGCAAATTCCAGCTGTGGGATCCATGTGCATATCGATGCCTCTCCGTTTGACGCAAGGACCCTCCGCAACATCACCAATATCATGGCGGCGAAGGAGGATCTGATTTATAAGGCGTTACAGGTATCGGTGGCCAGGCAGAACCGCTGGTGTAAGCCGGTGGAGGAGCGGTTTTTGGAGGAGCTTAACCAGAAGAAACCAGGAACCCTGGAGGAAGTGAGGCATATCTGGTACAACGGAGCCAGCCGTCAGCGGGATCATTATGATAACAGCCGTTATCATTGTCTGAATCTTCATAGTGTGTTTCAGAAAGGGACCGTTGAGTTCCGGCTGTTTAATGGGACTACTCACGCAGGCAAAATCAAGGCTTATATCCAGCTGTGCCTGGCTATCGGGGCCCAGGCCCTCAACCAGACCAGCGCGAGCCGGAGGAAAACGCAGACGACCAATGAGAAATATACGTTCCGTACCTGGCTGCTTCGGCTGGGATTAAACGGGGATGAGTTTAAAACGGCGCGGCTTCACCTGCTGAAACATCTGTATGGCTGCATTGCCTGGAAGGATCCGGCCCAGGCTGAGGCACAGAAAGAGCGGCTTAGAATGAAACGGGAGAAGGAGCTGCAGATGCGGGAGGAGCGGGAGATTTCCGGATCAGAAAATGAAGCAGAACTCCGGGGACAAGAACACCGGGAGCAGGTAACACAGGAAGAGAATATGCACATAGAGGCCGAGGCACAGTCCCCGGCCTTTTCTATGATGACAGGAATGTAAAGGAGAAGCAGAGATGGCTAGAAGGACAGGGAAAAAAGCAACACAAGAGCGGCTGTACATTGCTTACGGCAGCAACTTAAATCTCCCCCAGATGGGGCGGCGCTGCCCGACTGCGAAGGTGGTAGGAACCAGTGAAATCAAAAACTACGAGCTGTTATTCCGCGGTGTGGCTACTGTGGAGCCGAAGGAAGGAGCGAGTGTTCCGATTCTGTTATGGAAGATTGAGGCTCTCGATGAGGCGGCATTGGACCGGTATGAGGGCTGGCCCCATCTGTACCGGAAGGAGATGATGGACGTAGAGCTGGAAGGAAAAAGTGTTTCCGCCATGGTCTACGTGATGAATGACGTGCGTTTTCTTGGGATGCCCTCGGAATCTTATTACAAGGTGATTGAGGAGGGATACCAAACAGCCGGATTCGATACGGCTGTGCTGGAACATGCCCTGGAGCGGACAAAGGAGATGATGAAACAGGAGGAGTCCCAGTATCACCAGCAGCGTTTTCATGATCTGGACGGTTTTCATTTATAAGGCAAGCAAAAAAGCTGCTCATACCGCGGCAGCTTTGTGCGTTAATCATCCTGTTTTTCAGCAATCGTAATCGTTTTAAGATAGGCGCTCAGAAGTTCCTTGAGTTCCGGCAGATACTTCCCATCCAGGCCGGAAAGCATGTCTGTGATGGCGCTGATATCTGTGACCTGTTCGGTTCCAAACAGGATATAGTCGGCGGAGAGCCCCAGTACACGGGCGAGCCTTCCCAGCAATGCAACGGAAAAGCCCCGGTCGCCGCGCTCGATATCGGAAAGAAAGGAATTGGATATTTCGGAAAGCTCAGCCAACCGTTCCCGGCTGTAGCCAAGGGCTTCCCTCTGGCGGCGGATGCGCAGGCCGATTTCCTTTGCGTTGTGTTCAGTCATATATTCACCCCGTTTCATACACGATATCAACAGTTTAACCTACTTTATTGCGCATATACAGCGTGCCAATCGGTTGAATAAATGCCGATATAGTGTATAATAGGGGACAGATATAGCGACACATGGAAGGTGTGCGCCGGTCTGCCCCTGCCATCTTAAAGCGAAGGAATAACGCAAATGAAAAAATAGAGCAGAGAAAGGAGAGAAATGATATGGCAGCTCCAGCGGCGCTACTTGCTGTCAAGGCGGCAGTAGCTGTGGCGGCGGATAAACGGGGGAGGAACGTGCTCGCCTCGATTGTGGCGGCGGTTCTGGTACCGTTTGTTTTAGTGATCATTATGCTGTTAAGCATTATGGACGGGACCAGCTCCCACAACGTGTCTGCGGTTGACCTGGTGTTCCGGGACGGGGTTATTTCCAGCCAGGTGCCGGAAGAATACCGGAAGTACATTGTGGACATGCGGACCAGCTTCACCTCCCTGGAGGATGTGATCGCAGGGATCGACCATGTGGAAGATGGGGAACTGGATACGGAACGAATCAAATCTGTTTATTATGCCATGTATTTTGGCAGCGCACAGCCGTCACTTCTGGCACAGAAAGAGTTTGTGGACTGCTTCGTGGAGTACGAGGAGCGGGAAGATGAGGACGGGGATGCCTACACGGCGGCTATCCCTATCACAGACCTTAACACTGTTTATGCTAACATCAGGCAGCGGCTGGGGCTGGAAATCGGGGCAGAGCAGGAGGCAAATGCCCAGAGAATCTATACCGTTGCAGTCTATGGTCCAGCTGTTCCGGGAGGGATGATGGCCGGAGCTGCCATGGGAGACGGCAGCTACCAGGCACTGCTTACAGAGGCAAGCAAGTACATTGGATTTCCTTACCAGTGGGGCGGTTCAAGTCCTCAGACTTCCTTTGACTGCAGCGGTTATATCTGTTGGATTTATACCCAGTCCGGGGCGTACCAGCTGCCACGGACATCGGCCCAGGGAATCTTTGACCAGTGCGCTGTGATTCCAAGGGAGGAAGCAAAGCCGGGGGATCTGGTGTTCTTCACAAAGACCTATGCTTCCTCTACTCCGGTCAGTCATGTCGGGCTGTATGTTGGCGGGAACCAAATGTTGCACTGCGGGGATCCCATCGGTTATGCGAACATTGATTCCAGCTATTGGCGCAGCCATTTTTATGCATTTGCCAGGCTTCCAGCCGCTTAGGTTTGATTGGATTCCACGAAAATCTTTGGTGGTTTTAGGTATCGACTTGTGGCCGGTCATAGGATATGTTGGCTGGTGCAAGGAGGTGAGAGACAATGAGAGAGCTTGCAGAGCAGGCAGAAGAACTGATGGTGAAGCGCGTTCAGGAACTCCGGGATGAGTTTGGGATGAGCCGGTCCAAGACCTATGACCTGGAGATGAAAGAGTATGTGGCCAGGATGGACCGGATTCTGCACACACTGTCAGAGGAGGACCGGGAATGGCTGGACAATCAGTTGGTTGACAAGTTCTGCATATCTGAGACGGAATGTCGGGAGTTATACATGAACGGCTTTCGGGATGCTATGCGCCTGATCATGGCGGTAGGACTTTAGAAGACCAAACATGAATCAGAACAGGGACGCTATGGGTAACAACATGGCGGCCTGTTCTGATTGAGAACATGGATAGGGGAGGGATTGGTTGATACAGGCAGTATTTGAACGCAAGCCGGATTTCCGGCTGCGGGATGTAGTGATTGAAACCGTAATACGCCTGCCGAAGGAGGAGTATGAGCAGTTTCTAAGTAGTCCCTGTGATAGCTATGAGTTTATTGAGAAGAACTCAAAGTCGATGCTTATGAATGAAAAGAACGGTGTGTTTTACTGCATGCTGGTGACTGGTGAAGGGTATCGGGACGGTGTGCTTGTGGAGGCAGAAGGCTATCCCTATGCGAGATATGCCTCCTATGTGCCAGATGCGACAGCACTTTGTTATGATTCCCTTTCAAAGGTAAATGGGATTCTGGCCAAAGCGGTGGAAGAGATTGTAGAGGAAGGGACGAACATGACTACCACTGGCAACTGGATGACAGACCGCTCCAAGGTAGAAACATTGTTGGGAGAAGGGCAGTCGGAGAATCCTCGTTTGTGGAAGCTGTTGCAGGATATGTTGAGAGAACGGCCAGAGGTAGCGCAGGTTGACCGCATGGATGAGGGATTCGATATTTATTATTATCTGGATTTCTGTCCGAATTATATTCCGGAAGAAGGAGAGGCGGCAGTTCAGGAAGCAGGAGCAGATGTAAAGGTCCCCCAATTAAAGGATATCCTATGTGCCCGTTGGGAGAACATCCATCTGGTGCATCCAGAGGTTGATAATGTGCCGCATACTATTGCAGAACTGGATTCCAGGACGTTGACAGAGGCGGGAAAGAAAGTCTGGGCCGATGTTCTAAATGCAAAAGTAGAGCGTGTGTATCAGGGATTTTACGGATTGCAGATGGAACTGTCCGGGGTAAAGCCCAGCCGGCTGGATGCATTTGCCGGTATGCTGGGAGGCTATTGCAGCGTACAGGAATACGAGACATGGGTGAATGAACCGACAGATGGGAAGCCGATAAGTCCACAGTTAGAAAGCACATGAAAGGGGAAGTCTGAATGAAAAATACCACATTGACACTGACCTTCAACACAGAACGCCTGGATGCCCTGACCTATCACATGGGCAAAAAGGAAGCGGATCTGAAGGAGGAGCTGAGCGATTACCTGCAGAAGATGTATGAGAAATATGTGCCGCAGGCCACTCGGGAGTACCTGGATGACAAGATTGCCAGGGAAGGGGCGGCAAAGCCGGCCAGGCCAAGGCGGCAGATGGAAGAGAGCCATGCAAGGAATCAGACGGGTCAGGAATTGGAATAGGTGGGCAGTGCATGAGGTATCAGGATAAGTATGGCAATGAGATTACCGAGGGAATGTATCTCCAGTTTGAGGATGGCAGTGTAGAGTTGGTCTATGCCTGCCAGACAGGAGATGAGAGCGATCTTGGGATTAATGCCAGCAATGAAGCCTATCTACAGGCTCACGGTTTGGGGGATTTTCCCCATGAATTATACCCGCTTTCCGAGTTTGACCTGTCGGAGGTGGAGATTTGCGAGCCGGAGCTGGAACTGCGGCAGCCTGACATGATGGGATAGAGCATCTATTCCGGAAACGTGAGCCTGTATTTGGCCGTTTGTGCCGCTTTGACAGGCAGAGTGGGACTGGGATACCCCTGGCAGGAATGACGGCCTTGTTGGGCCTTTGTGGCCGGAGGTTATACGGACAGGCAGCTGCAGGACGGGTTGGGTCGAAAGTGGTGCAGGTTAAAGGGGTTATGCTGCTTTCGCAGCACACCCCCGGAAAACACCGGCCGGCAAAGCCGTCCGGGGATTCTGGTTTGAATACTTTATTGGCAGCGAGAGAAGAAAGTGGTGCTGGTAGAGCCAAAAGATGCAAAGAAAACGCCGATTGCGGGCTTTTTTATGAATACCGAAGGAGGGAAGGCATTGGCGGGCAGGACAAAGAAACAGCGTATAGGCATTTATATGGAGAAAGAGCTGGTAGAGCGGGCAGATGAGATGGTGAGCTATGTAGGAGCTCGTTCCCGTAATGAGTTTGTGGCAGAAGCGGTTAAATTTTATATTGGATTTTTGAATTCTAAAAAGGCAGAAAACTATCTGCTCCAGTCCTTATCCTCCGTGCTCACCAGTACCGTACATGACAGTGAAAACCGTCTGGCGCGTATGGATTTTAAGCTTGCAGTGGAGATTTCCAAACTGGCTCATGTGATTGCCTATTCCCATGAGGTAGATGAGGATGCCCTGAAAAAGCTACATCTGAAATGCGTGGAGGAGGTGAAGAGAGTCAATGGGGCGGTTGAGTTTGAAGATGCATACAAATATCAAAAACGTGAAGTATAGAGTACAAGAGTAGCCAAAACGATTTATGAATCTTGCGTATGGACAACCGCCTTTATTTTATTTATGGTGTGTCAAAAAGGAGTATAACATGGGAAAAGAACAAATTATGGAAGATGCAGTTCGTGACCTGACGGAACTGGCCCTGCAGGAGCACAGGGAGACGACCGGTGAGGCAGAACAGAAAATGTTAAAACGAGACGCGGATCCAGTACAAGTTATTTGAGTACGAGTGAAGATGGAATGACCGTGTGGGAAAGTGATGACAGCAGTAGAGGGTATTACTCTGGGAAAGCTCATATGAGAAATGAAAAAGGATTGGAGCTGGAAAAAGTCTCGAAGTTTCTCTGTACGGAGTATCTGAATGAATGTTAAATCAGCACCATGATGATATGTACCTGCATTTAGCGTTGTAAACTTTAAGACCTGGAAGATCTGGTTGCTGGAAGATAATGTGAAAGCATTTATATCTAATGATTTTTATGTGGATTGTGATTATTATGAAACGGAATATGAAACCACTATAAAACATGGATTTCAGTTACTGATTTTTTATTGTCCACCCAGAGCGGAAGGATGATGGAGGGAGAAGTCCATGCCTAAAATTATTTTTACCAGCCGCTATCTGCGGGATGCCCCGCCGGAGCAGCTTGGAAACTATGTCAAGTACATCGGAACCAGAGAGGGTGTGGAAAAGATTGATGAGAGCAAGGGGCACTTGCCCGCAACCGCGGCGCAGAAGAATCTGATTGCACAGCTGCTTCGTGATCTGCCGAAGGCAAGGGCGATGCTGGAATATGAAGATTACCGGCTTCATCCAACCAGACGAAACGCCTCTGAATTTATTTCCACGGCCCTGGAATGGAATCTGGATCTGTTGTCGAAACGGGAAAACTATGTGGACTATCTGGCCAACCGTCCCCATGTGGAGCGGATCGGAGAGCATGGACTGTTCACAGATGCAGGGAAGCCGGTGGTGATTGCCAGAGTGCAGGAGGAGGTGAAAGCACATAAGGGGCCGGTGTGGACGCATGTGGTCAGTTTAAAAAGAGAGGACGCGGCGCGGTTGGGCTATGATTCCGGAAAGCAATGGATGGAGCTGCTTCGGTCGAAGCGGGCGATGTTCTGTAAGCAGATGAAAATAGACAGCGAGAACCTGAGATGGTACGCTGCATTCCACAATGAGAGCTACCACCCGCACGTCCATGTGATGGTGTATTCTGCAAAAGACCATGACGGATTCCTGACCGAGCCTGCGATTGAAGCGATGCGCTCCGAGCTGGCTCACGATATTTTCCGCCAGGACTTTGCTAATCTCTATGGAGTGCAGAATGCAGCCCGCGAAGGACTCAAGAAAGAAGCAGAACAGACCGTGAAGCGGCTGATTCAGGAAATCCAGTCAGAAACCTGTCAGAATCAGAAAATAGAAAAACAGATACATCTGCTGTCCAACCGGTTGCAGAGAACAAATGGAAAAAAGGTGTACGGGTATCTGAAAGCAGATTTGAAACAGATGGTGGACCGAATCGTGGATGAGCTGGAACAGGAACCCCATATCAAGGAACTGTATCAGTCATGGGGAACCGCCCGGGAGAAAATCTGGCAGACCTATTCCGATCAGCCAATACCGCTGGCACCACTCTCCCAGCAAAAAGAACTGAAACGGATTAAAAATATGGTGATTACCGAGGCAATGAAGATCGGGAGTCACCATTTTTTGTTGGAAGAATCATCTGCAGAAGAGACTGATATATGGATCGATAGAGCGGTAACCGAGATGGGTAGCATAGCGGGAGATGAACGAAGAGGAGAATCAGAAAGAAGAGATGCGGCAGATGAACCGGAGGACAATGAACTTCCAGGTGACAATGATATAGATTTCCATGCAGAGTGGAGTGATACCTATAAAGTAGCCTGTCAATGTCTCTATGGAAGCGATGAGAAGAAGCCGGATTTTAAGGAAGCCTTCCGTCTGTTTTCGGGAGAGGCAGAAGAGGGAAATGCACTTGCCATGTTTGATCTGGGACGTATGTATGCAGATGGCCTGGGAAGGGAAGCAGATCCCGCGAAAGCGCATGAATGGTATGGGAAAGCGCTGACTGCATTTGTTGCAGCGGAGCAATGTGCAGAGGAAAGGCAGCGTCCCTATCTACAGTACCGGATTGGAAAAATGTATGCGGCTGGATTGGGATATGAGCTGCCTGTAGTGCCGGATGAAGAAGGCGGGGACGGGAAAGCAGTAAGGGATTATGAAAAAGCGGTTGCCTGGCTTGAGAAAGCGGCAGAAGCAGAACATGCGTCAGCACAGTATGCTCTCGCAAACATTTATCTGGCAGGCGAAGCCGTTGCCAAAGATGTTACCAAAGCCACGGAGCTGTTTACGAGAGCGGCAAAACAAGGCCATGACTACGCAGCCTACCAGTTGGGCAAACAATTCCTTCAGGGGGAAGAGACAGAAAAAGATGTGGAAGCTGCAATAAAGTGGCTGAAGCAATCCGCCGCTGCAAATAACCAGTACGCCCAGTATTCTCTGGGAAAATTATATCTGGACGGAGAAAAAGTGGAAAAGGATATTAGGACAGCAATCACCTACTTGAAAAAATCCGCTGCCCAGAACAATGCGTTTGCAGAATACCGTCTGGGACGGTTTTACCTGCTGGGGGAGGACGTGGAAGCGGATGTAAAAGAGGCCGTCCAGTGGCTGGAGCAGTCTGCTTCACAGGGAAATCAGTATGCTCAATATGCCCTCGGAAAACTGTACCTGTGCGGACATGAAGTGCCGCGGAATAAGGAGAAAGCCCTTCCGTACTTAGAAGCATCGGCAGCCCAAGGAAATATCTATGCGCAGTTTCTGTTAGATCATTTGGATTCGTTCTATGAGCCGTCTGTTTTTCTTGCGACAACAAGGCTCATGCACCGCCTGGCACAGATGTTTGAAGAAGAAAAATGGAAAGCAGGAGGCAGTTCCATGCAGGTGGAAGGAAAACTCCGTAGTAGAATCCGGGAGAAAAAGAAGGCAATGGGGCATAAATCGGATGATGAAACTCCGCGTCAGAATCTATCATGAGGAGGTATCGGATATGTCATATGTTTATTTCACAGAAGAGCAAAAGGAGCGGGCGAATTCCATCGACCTAGTGGACTTTTTACAGCGCCAGGGAGAAAAAATGCTTCCATCCGGGAGGGACAAACGTTTAAGCAGCGACCACAGCATCACGGTCAGAGGGAACATTTGGTATGACCATGCGATAGAAAAAGGAGGGCTGGCCATTGATTTTGTAAAATACTTCTATGGGAAAACGTATCCGGATGCAGTGTCGATGCTGCTTGACGGGGAACAGGGGATTCCATACATTCAGAGTCAAAAACAGGAGAAGGAACCATCTGCACCATTTTCGCTTCCGCCAAAGAATCGTGATATGCGCCGGACCTTTGCCTACTTGTTAAAGGTGCGGTATCTGGACAAACAGATCGTAACAGATTTTGCAAAGGCAGACCTGCTGTATGAAAGCCTGGAGGATTCTCAGGACGGAACGAGGCAGTACCATAATGCAATCTTTGTCGGGAGAGATAAGGAGGGAGTGGCCAGGCACGCGCACAAAAAAGGAATCTATACCTACGGTTCGAGCTTCCGGGGAAACTTAACGAGCAGTGATCCGAAGTATAGCTTCCGGTGGGTAGGAACCAGCGATACGCTCTATGTGTTTGAGGCCCCTATTGACTTACTCTCCTATGTTTCCCTACACAAAGAAGGCTGGAAGCAGCATAGCTATGTTGCACTGTGCTGCGTAGGCTCTAAGCCGATCTTTCAATTATTGCAGGATTTTCCGAACATGAAAAAAATATGGCTGTGTCTGGATCATGATATCCCAGGAATGAAAGCGGCAGAACGGATCAAGAAACAGCTTCTGGAAATGGGATATGGAGATACGGAAACGGATTTGTCCCAGTATAAGGACTGGAATGAAGATTTAAAAGCCCTTCATGGGCAGCTTGCGATTCCAGCTGAAGAACTTCCGGGGAATCAGCAGGAAACGAAACAGGAATTATTGAAAATGGAATGAGTCAGTTCCTAACTTTCATCTATCGTACCCGGTTCCAGAAAGGAGGTATCATGGAAACAATTCAGATGGTGCTGCTCATTTGTGCCGGCGCAGGGATGTTTATCCTGATGGGGGTGATCCCGTTGCTTGCGAACCACTATTCTCTGAATGGGATTAAGTCAAAGACGGTAGGGGACGGCCAATATGGCACGGCCAGATTTGCCAGCGAGGCAGAAATCAAACGGACCTTTGCACAGGTTCCCTATGAGCCGGCGTTGTGGCGGCAGGGAAAACATCTGCCCAAGGTACAGGGGATCGTAGTCGGAGGGCTGTTTTCCAGAACCAGAGTGACGGCTTTGGTTGACTCCGGTGACATCCATCTCCTGATGATCGGCGCGGCTGGTGTTGGTAAGACTGCCAACTTTTTATATCCCTGCATTGAGTATGCCTGTGCCAGCGGGATGAGCTGGCTGTGTACGGACACCAAGGGAGATCTGTTCCGCAACTACGCGGGAATAGCTCAGAAGTATTATGGGTATCAGACTTCCATCCTGGATCTGCGCAATCCGACCTGTTCCGATGGCGATAACATCCTCGGCATGGTGAATAAATACATGGATCTATACTTAGAGAATCCGGAGAATTTGGCTGTGAAAGCCAAGGCAGAGAAATATGCAAAGATCACAGCCAAGACCATCATTAGTTCCGGAGGCGGAGATTCCTCCAGTTATGGACAGAACGCATTTTTCTATGACGCAGCGGAGGGGCTTCTGACAAGTGTGATTTTACTGATCTCCGAATACTGTCCTAAGGAACAGCGTCATATCGTAAGTGTGTTCAAATTAATCCAGGATCTGTTGGCTCCGTCACCGGTAAAAGGGAAGAACCAGTTCCAGCTGCTCATGCAGAAACTGCCAGCCGACCACAAGGCAAAATGGTTTGCCGGCGCGGCACTTAACACAGCGGAACAGGCCATGGCTTCGGTCCTCTCCACCGCTATGTCCAGATTGAATGCATTTCTGGATTCCGAGATGGAGCAGATCCTGTGTTTCGACAGCACGATGGATACGGAGACATTCTGCAATTCCAAGTCAGCTATCTTTATTGTGCTTCCGGAGGAAGACAGTACAAAGTATTTCATGGTAAGCCTATTTTTACAGCAGATTTACCGGGAAATGCTGTCCATTGCAGATGAGCATGGAGGGAAACTTCCGAACCGTGTGGTGATTTTTGGAGATGAGATAGGTACCATCCCCAAGATTGAGTCCTTGGAGATGCTTTTTTCAGCCGGGCGCTCCAGGCGGATCAGTATGGTACCCATCATACAAAGCTTCGCTCAGCTGCAGAAAAACTATGGAAAAGAGGGCAGTGAAATTATCGTGGATAACTGTCAGGGGGTTTTATTTGGTGGGTTTGCACCCAACTCGGAAAGTGCGGAGATTCTGTCAAAGGCATTGGGAAACAAAACGGTGCTGTCCGGCTCCATCAGCCGGGGAAAAAATGATCCCAGTCAGAGCCTGCAGATGATTGGGCGTCCGCTCATGACTCCGGATGAACTTAAGTCGCTGCCAAAGGGACACTTTATCCTGGCGAAGACCGGTTGTCATCCGATGCGGGTAGAACTGCGCTTATTTTTTAAATGGGGGATTGAATTTGAGGAAGAATATGAAGTGGAACAGCATGTAGCGCGGCCGGTGTCTTATGCGGACCGGCTGGAAGTGGAGCAGGAGATTATCCGGAGACAATTTGATGAGGATGGTGAGGCAGACTTTAATGAACCGTCAGGAATAGAGGGGACTTCAGGCGGAGGTCTGACGCATGTACCGATGCCAAAACGGTCGGCAGCCCCAGGAACCAGACAATCACTTCGGACAGACTAAGGGGGGAGGTATATGGGATATTATGATTCTGTCTATTCGGAGGAATTACCACACCGTGCGATTTCGGTGTATATGTATTTAAAAGAGCGGGCAGATAAAAAGAGCCAGTGTTATCCGGCCATGAGCACCATCGCAGAAGAACTGAACCTTTCGAGGAGAACGATTCAGCGGGCGGTTGCAGATTTAGAAAAGGCCGGATTCATTAAAACAGAACAGCGCTTTCGGAGAAAGGGAGGGAAGAGCAGCTTACTATACACCGTTTTGAAATGATAGGATTACACCAAGGGGGTACTCTGCCTTCTTGGTGTCCTATGGTATGCGTCACAATAGCGCATGAAGGGAACATTCCATTGCGAGATGGATTATTAAACAGAAAAAAGAATAAGACTATTTAAAAACGCAGTACATTCAGAGGTGACTGGGAAGTAACCATTAAAATAGTGTTTGTGCACTATTCTGACTGACTAGTGAAGGTCTGTAGAGAAGAATTTGTTGGTTATCCAGTAACAATAGAAGGGCATACTGAAAGGCAGTGGGGAGACCGGCTGCCTGTTCTAAGAAAAAAGGAGAAGATTTCAAAAGAAACTTGTAGTCGGAGTTATGCTATGAATCCGGGGATGAATAGCTATTGCGCAATAGGGTAGAGTTTAATATAATCGTGAATTTTGAATAGAGAAATAATAAATTATGACATTAATTGTGCAACATTATGGTTTTCAGATGATCAGCCAGTGTATAATCGTAATTTTAGGGCGGTTGTTGGAAAATAAGATTACAAGACATATAGTGAATTTGTGAAATCCACTCTGATGGATTTCGTACAGACGATGAGTAATACAGGTAAGTATATCCACTATTTGGACAGAGAAATACTGCCACCGTGCTATGAGGATGAGTCCCTGAACACAAATTGTGAAAGCTATGAGAACAGCATATACCTGAAAGAGCTGTCTGCCACCTATGGAAAGACCGGGATGGCAAGGGCAGAGGACTGGCTGATGACGAAAAAAGGTAGGTAAGCGGTCCTTGACGTGATGGGAATAGTGCTGGAGCCGGAAGAACTAGTGAACACAATCTTTTACCTGAGGGAAGGGGAGCTGGGGGACGATGCGTTGTCTGGAATTAGCATAGTCACAATGCTGTGTGATTTTTTAAGAGGATGCTGGGTATCTATAAATTAAATTGACATCTTGACATTATTCTGAAAACATCTATAATATAAAAATAAAAATTAATTTCAAATTGGGGAGCACTTATATGTCAGA
>CDZM01007954.1_pt1 | contig 18912 bp, 10 predicted proteins | sample 557601 | NCBI WGS metagenome assembly CDZM01 (sample SAMEA3182087, study PRJEB8094) | gut metagenome | biome: human; feature: gut; material: Stool; isolation source: human stools | place: Canada | collected 2013-02-05
AACATATAGGGTACATATAAGATCCGGCAGCGTTCCGGAAGGTCAGAGCCAAACGGCATGTTCGGGCATGTCGCTTCACATAACACTAGAGGCAAGGAACAAGGTCGGAGCATGAGAAGGCATGGATACGGGATATCCGTTTTCGGGGCGATCGTCTTGTGCTGCTTGTTCTTTTGCTTTCCCGCGCAGTCAGACGACAACGCCGTTTCCATCCGGGTGGGGTATTATGAGGACGGGGACTACATGTCCCGTGGCCGGTCCGCTGAATATATCGGTTTCAATATCGAATTTTTGCAGAAGCTCGCCAAGGTCGGCGGGATGCGTTATGAAATGCTGGATGAGGGCAGCTGGGAGAACGCATGGCATCAGCTTTTGGAAGGGCACATAGACATGATCCCCGCCGTGTTCCGCACGGAAGAACGGGAAAAAGAGGTTCTGTTCTCCAACCTGCCCATGGGTACGCTTTATGTTACCCTCAATGTCAGAGTTGACGACAAACGGTACGGTTACGAAGATTTCAGCTCCTTTCAAGGGATGCGGGTCGGCATCATCCGGGGCAGCAGCGACGGAGAGCGTTTCCAGCGTTATTGCGAGAAGTTCGGCGTCAAACCGATCATCGTTCCCTATGCCGAGACGCAGGCGTTATTGAGCGCCCTTGAGGACGGGACGCTTGACGGCGTCGCCATCACCCACCTTGGCCGCAGCAGCACGTTCCGGAGCGTTGCCCAGTTCTCTCCGGAGCCGGTGTATGTCGCTGTGGCGAAGAACAGGCCGGATTTGCTCGCCCGTCTTGATGCGGCGATGAATGCCATCGTGCTGCGCGATCCCAACTATATGATGCGGCTGTACGACAAATATTTTGCCGTCAGCATGGCGCAACAGCCGGTCTTCACCAAGGAAGAGGAAGCGTTCCTCAAACAGGCGGATGTGGTTGTCGCGGCGTATGATCCTTCGTGGGCACCGCTGGAGTATACCGATACGGAAACCGGGATGTTCTCCGGCGTCACATCGGATCTGCTGTCCACTTTTTCAAGATACACAGGGTTGCGTTTCCATTTTGAGCCGATAGATCAGGCCGAAGCGCTGGAAAAGGTCAAGAAAGGGCTTATTGATATGGTCTGCTCCGTAACGGGGGATTACCTCTGGGACGAGCGCAACAAGATGTATACCACCCGTTACTATCTGCGGGCGCCCACCATGCTTGTGCGGACCAAGCAGCCGCACGCCATCGAACGGATTGCCCTGCAAGGAGGCTACTGGTTCTCGGAGCATGTGGCGGCGGATCACCCAGGCAAGGAAATCATTTTTTACAAGAACGTACGGGAATGTTTCGATGCGCTGCTCAAGGGCGACGCGGATGCGGTTTACGCGAACGTCTATGTGACCAACTATTTGCTTACGGAACGCCGTTACGAATCCTTGGCCGCCACGAGCATGAGCAAGTACACGAGCGAAATCTGTTTCGGCATTTCCAAGTGTGCGGACCCGCGCCTGCTCTCCATATTGGATAAGTGCATCCAATATACGGCCCCTGAACGGATGGACGAGCTGGTGCTGAAGAACACCACCAAGCCCCGCCAGATCACGCTGCTCGATTTCGTGGCCCAGCACCTTATTGAGGTCGGGTGCGGGATGCTGGCGGTTTTCGGGGTGATCCTGCTGCTGTTGGTCTATAATCTCGCCATCAAGACGAGGAGCAACCATCGCATACAGGCCTTGCTGTATCGGGACGGGCTGACCAACCTCGACAACATGAACAAGTTCTATGTGGAGTGCGGGAAGCTGCTCCGGAAAGCGCCGAGCGGAAGCTATGCCTTGCTCTACGGGGATATCAATCAGTTCAAGACGATCAACGACAACCTTGGTTTCGCCGTGGGCGATCAGATCTTGCGGGCCTTCGGCGCGATCCTGCAGCGTAACGTCAAAGATGGGGAGTGCTGTGCCCGCGCATCGGCGGACCACTTCATCCTGCTGGTGCGTTATACCGACTGGGAATCCCTGCTTGTGCGCATAGAAGAAATCGGTATGGAACTGGACGAGTGGCGGCGTATGCAGGACATGGCGTACCGGATCGTCACGGTGTTCGGTGTCTATTTGGTAAACGAGACGGAAGGGTTCGATCTGCACCGCATGTTGGATTTTGCCAACTACGCGCGCAGGAACGCCAAGCAGACGATGAAGAACATTGTCCTTTACGACGAGAAGATGCGGCAGGAAGCGCTGTTGCAGCGCGAACTGGAAGGAAGGCTGGAGATCGCCCTGTCCCAAGGCGAATTCGATGCCTATTTCCAGCCCAAGGTGGACATGCGGGACGGCGCGCTCATCGGCAGCGAGGCATTGGTCCGGTGGAATCACCCTACGCGGGGCCTGCTTATGCCGGGAAGCTTTATCCCGTTTTTCGAGCGGAACGGCTCTGTGGTCGAAGTGGATTTGTACATTTACGAACTGGTTTGCCGGACCGTGCGCGAGTGGCTGGAGCGCGGGATGACCGTCAATCCCGTTTCCTGCAATTTTTCAAGCCTGCATTTCGACAGCCCGGAATTTCCCGAACTTGTCGCGGCGATCGCGGATCGCCACAATGTACCCCATGCGCTTTTGGAACTGGAAATCACCGAGAGCGCGATCATGCGCAATCCCCAAATCGTCTGTGCGCAGGTGTTGCGGCTGAAAGAGCGCGGCTTCATGATCGCCATCGACGATTTCGGATCTGGGTATTCTTCCCTCGGCCAGTTGCAGCAGCTGATGGCTGACGTGCTCAAGCTCGATCGCAGCTTCGTGCGGCGCGGGATGTTCGGGACGCGGGAACGGATTGTCATCGGCAACGTTATCCACATGGCCGGGGAACTGGGTATGCAGGTCATCTGTGAAGGCGTGGAGAACGCGAAACAGGCTGAAATGCTTATTGAGCTCGGCTGTTATTATGCACAGGGCTTCTACTACGCGAAGCCGATGCCGCGAGACGTGTTTGAGGGGCTTTTGGAGAAAGGCAAAGTTCTGCAGGACGAAAAAGAAAACAAGAGGGGAGCCTGGCAACGGAAGCCTTAAGCTCTGTGAAGGCCGAAGCGATTTCCTCTGTGGATTCAAAAAAACTCTCTGTAACGGTATAAAAGGCCATGTACGGGAACCTTTCCCGTACATGGCCTTTTATACCGTCATGGGAGCGGAACAGTAAACGGAAAATGAGGCGATGCCATAAAGTGCTGGCGTTGAGGAACATCTCTAGTGTATTCTCTTTTCAACAAAGAGCTGTCTGTACGCTCCGTTTCCGGAGGAATGCGGGTCCCGTTCAGACTGTTTGAGGGAGGGGCGGATGAGCATCCGTTGGGTTACGTCTCTATTGGGCCTGCTGCTTACCGTAACGATCATGGTCACGGCAGGCTTATCATGGAATGTGTACAGCTCGTTCACGAAAATGGTTGAGGCCGACGTCCAGTACCTGAACCTGATGCAGGTCAGCCGGGAATTGCTCCAGAGTTCCTATGATCTGACCCGCAAGGCGCGGGAATACGTCAATACGGGCGATGAGGCTTCCGAGCGGGCGTATTACGACATCCTTGCGCAGCGGTCCGGAAGGGTGCCCCGGAAGAGCTCCCTTGCACCGGGAGAGACGATCAGCCTTCCGTCTCTGCTGGAGCGCTATGGAGCCAGCCGGGGAGACATGGAGTTTTTGGCGACCGCCCTGCGTCGTTCCGATGATCTGTCGATTACGGAAATCGAGGCCATGCAGGCGAGCAAGGGAGAAGCCTTGTGCCCTGACGGTTTGCACAGCGGATCGGACACAATCGATGTGGAGTATGCCCGCCGCCTCCTTTTTAATGCCGCCTACCAGAAACGGGCTGGTGAGATCATCAAGCTTGTCGAGTCGGGGATCACCAGCATCCTTGACCGGAAGTCCCATCAAATCGAAGCGTACAAGCGTTCTGTCGTATACCATATGAAGGAGTTGGGAGCTTCCATAGCGGTCGTATTCCTCATCGCGCTCATGTGGATCTGGTACGGGATGAAGAAGGTGAGCCAGCCGCTCCGTGAGACCACGCTGTTCGCGCACCGGGTCGCGGAAGGCGAAGCGGAATCGTCCATTGCCGTCAGCGGGCATGACGAAATCGCGGAACTGCGGGCCATGCTCAACGTCATGCTCAGCAGCCTGCAAAAAAATGCCCTCATGCTGCGTGAGCTTTCCTATATTGATCCGCTCACGGCCCTCTGGAACCGCCGCCGCTTCCGTGAGGTGCTGTCCGATGAGCTGCGGCGCGTGCAGGAAGAGAAAGGGAAGGGGTTTGGGTTGGCGTTCATCGACGTGGATTGCTTCAAAGGCATCAACGATACGTTCGGCCATGCCGCCGGGGATATGGTCCTGCGGGAGTTCGCAAAACTTGCCAGAGGGATGCTCCCCGACTCGGCGACGTTCGCACGGCTCGGGGGGGATGAATTCGTGTTGCTCCTGCCTGATGCCGATGAGGGTGCCTTGTTCCGCCAGCTTGAAGAGATCCGGGTGGCCTGTACGGCAAAGCCGCTCGTCCATGCCGATCGGGAGGTGCGTTTCAGCATCAGCGCCGGAGGGTATCGGTTTACGTCTTCGGGAGCCATCGATACGCCCGAGGAGAACGAAAAGACGATTTCCGATTTGTTCCGGTATGCGGATTCCGCGCTTTACATGTCCAAGCAGGCGGGGCGCGACCGGGTGACGCTCTGGAGCCCGGATTGTTCATTTCCCTGTGCTGAGGGCCGCTGGAAGGAACAATCCGTTTCGGATGACGCTTGTTAGGGGGCGGAGAGGAAGCGGGAAAGGCGGAGCTCCGGCGACCGGATGTTTCTGGGAGAACGCGTTGATGTCCAAGAAGATGGCTCTTTGAAGCCCCAAGGCTTGGGGGGAAAGGCGGGATACGTGACGCCGATCACGGCAAATCATGCCGCATCGGATAAGATGGGGTATTCCGCCTGAAAGGAGCCGTCCGTGAGCATCATGCGTTCGATTTTGTGCCTTACCCCGTCCTCGCTGGCTTTTGTATTGGGCGGCGCGCACTTCTGGCGTGCCGGACAATACCCGTTTTCCGTCGGCTGTATGCTGTTCGCACTGCTCGTTTGGAGACGAGAGGCGTGGATACGGCAGGTCACGCTTGTGTTGTTGCCGCTGTTGGCCGCGCGCTGGGTGTGGGTGGCGGCGCAGTTCGTGCAGATCCGCATGTTCATGGAACAGCCGTGGATGCGGCTGGCGTGCATCCTGCTCGGCGTGTCGCTGTTTACCGCCACGGCGGCCCTGTTGCTGGAAGGAAAGACGGGGGATGCATGGTATGCGCGCGGCAGGAAGAGGGCGCTCATGCGGACGGCGGCCTTTTTCGGGACGATCGCCATCCTGACGCCGCTGCTTTTCGTCGCACCGCAGGTTTTCCTGACGGAGCGCTTCCTGCCCGGATGGGCGCCGCTCCATATCCTGCTTGCCGGGTTTTGGGCCTCGTGGGTGGCATCGCGGCTTGGGGACAGGGATGCCGCGCCGCGTACGCGCTTATTCATCTGGCGCCTGTTCTCGGTGGTCTTTTTCGTACAGCTCGCCCTCGGTCTTGCCGGATACGGCCTGTTCCTTATGACCGGGAACCTTCATCTCCCCGTGCCGGGCATGATCCTCGCGGCCCCGCTATACCGTGGCGGCGGGCTGTTCATGCCCATTCTGTTCGGCGTCTCCGTACTGCTGGCCGGGGCTGCGTGGTGCAGTCACCTGTGCTATTTCGGGGTCTGGGATACCGTGGCGGCCTCCGGGCGCAAGGCTGTCCCGCCTCCGCGTTGGATGTCTCGCCTCCGGCCGGTTTTCTTTGGGCTCATGCTGGCAGTCCCCGTCGTCCTCCGGTTGTCCGGCGCTCCGACCGGGGTCGCCGTTGCGCTCGGTTTGGCGCTGGGCCTGCTGCTCCTGCCCGTTGCGGTGCTGTTGAGCCGCCGGTACGGTTCCGCCTGCTATTGCCTTGCCGTATGCCCGCTCGGGCTGGTGGCGAACTGGCTCGGCAAGATCGCGCCGTGGCGCATCCGGCGGACCGATGCCTGTATGCACTGCCTCGCCTGTATCCGCGTCTGCCGATACGGTGCGCTGACTCCTGAACGGTTGAAGGAGGGACGCCCGGGCCCAGGATGCACGCTGTGCCGGGACTGCCTCTCCGTCTGCCGTCATGGAGGGCTGGCCGTGACCCTGTACGGAAAAACGTGCGGAGCCGCTGAATCCAGTTTCGTGGTGCTCCTCAGCATCATGCATACCGTATTCCTCGCCGTCGCCCGCGTATGACGCCGTAGAGCTTTTAACAGGCGGAAAGCCATTGCTTTTGGGGAGGTTCCTTTGGGGCTCTCCCCGTTTCTTATGGCTTCCGTAGTGGTATGGAATTTCGGGGGATTGGGCTGGTTGGGATGGGCTTTTTTTCGGCGTTGTCCCACGAGAAAGCCCCGGCTTGGGAGAAAAAGCCGGGGCTGGTCCCTTCCGGGCGCAGGGACGGGGCAAGAGGGCGTTACTTCGAGCTGAAGTTGGGGCCCTGCCTGAATTCGAGGAGCAGGTGCCAGTCGGGGCACCCCGCCGCGAGCTTGCCCTGCGGCTTCAGATCCTTGCCCGCAAAGGCGGGGAAGTCCTTGCCGTAGCGGTAGGCCCGGTGCACCTGCGTTTCGGGATTGTCGTCACGCTTCACGCAATAGGCCTGATCGTCGGTGGAGATGGGATTGTTGTATTCCCAGACCACCTGCTTGTCCGGGGTGACTTCGAAAAGATGCCCGTTGTTGGTGGAGGTGATGAACCAGTTGCCGTTGGGGAGTTTCTGGGCCGCTGACTGGAAGTCGGAATAGAAACTGTTGTGATCCTTGGTTTCGTACTGCCAGACCACCTGATTGGTGGCGGGATTGATTTCCATGACGGAGCTGCGGTTGGCGCTGGGGCGATGCGTGCCGTTGTTGAAGATGGAAATGTTGCCGTTGGGCAGCCATTCCACGTCGTGCGAGCCGAAAAGCACCTGATCGCCGTCGTCGTGGTAGCCGGAAGGCGCCTTGCCCATGCCGTGGGTGGCGGGGTTGCCATAGCGCCAGACGATCTTCTTGGTCTTGCGGTCGATGATATAGATTTCACCGAAGTCGCGCGAGTTGGCCGCGTATTGATCGGTCTTGGCATTGTAGCGGACCGAATTCCAGTGGGTCCAGTCGGCGCGGGCGAAATAGCCCATGCTCAGGGGCAGATGCCAGTTGATGTCGATCTGGTCGGGGCCTGTCCCGATGTTGTCCCACACATGCCATTCCCACGCGATTTCACCCTTGGGCGTGACTTCAAGGATGGCGTCGGGCCAGATGCCCTGAAGCGGCTGGCCGTCGGGCCCTTGTCCTGGTGCGGGCATTCCGTTGCGGCTGAGGGCCTTGTCCTTGGGATCGCGGCCCTTGGCGAGGGCTTCGTCATACGTCTTGTTTTCCCAGATCAGGATGGCGGTGTTGCCGTTGGGCAGGCGATCGAAACCGTGGTGCGCGATCTGGCGCGGATTGCTGACCTTGTATTCCCAGACCACCTTGCCGTCCCACGCATACTCGCGGAGCAGGCCGTACCAGCCGCCGAAGTTCACGGGGCTGCCGGCGATCTTCTCCGCGCGGAGCAGGTTCCCGTTGGGAAGCAGTTCCGCATAGAAGGCGGGATGGTCATGCTTCCAGGTATGGACAATATTGCCTTCCATATCGATGAGGTAGGTCTTTCTGCTGCCTGGATCCTGGATTTTGTCCACAATCCATGAAGAAACCTTGGTGTGCGGCGTGAACAGCGTGTAGCCGTCGTAGGCCTTTGCCTTGTCATAGGCCAGCAGCCCGAGGGGGCCGGTGATGGCCTCGTAAGCGCTTGCCGGGGCTGAGAGCATGAACAGGGACAGCAGGGCCGTAGCCAATGAGGTAAGCCTGAACATGGAGACGCTCCTTCTCTTTCGGCCGCGCCCGGCACTTGCGGGCGGGGCCTTCCGCCGTTCCTCGCGGCGGAGGGTGGACCGCGGGCCGCCCGGGGGAGACCCGCGGCGGAATCCTTACAGAACCATCTTCCAGTAAGGGATGGCGAGGAAGAAGAGGAAGATGCCGGTGAGGACCATGCGGGCCGCGAGCACCTTCAGCATATCCTTGAAGAGCATGTAGCCGGAGCTGAAGAAGTAGAGGATAACGGCGTATTCATAAGGGAAAAGGTAGTTGTCGAGGCCGTACTGGAACGAATAGAAGAGGATGCGCGGGTCCATGTTCATCTGTATGCCGAGCTCGGTGACGGGAGACGTCATGGTCGTGGTGGCCGCGAGCGGGGTCAAGAGGAAGTTGGCCAGCGCGCCGAGCACATAGGAGGCCAGGCCGGCGGTTGTGGTGGTCATGCCGTGCAGATAGGGCAGGGTGTTGTTGGCGATCCACGTGGTCACCTTGAGGAAGCCGCCGGCGCTGCCGATGGTCATGCAGCCCATGATGAAGAAGAGGGGCGCGAAGTTGACCTTGCTGAACTTGGGGCCGTCGAGGAGCCGGACGCCGGGGAGGAAGGCCGCAAAGGTGACGCCGATGAGTACCAGCCCGGCGGCGACGCCGTGCAGCTTGTCCGTGGCGAGCAGGATGAGGGTAACGAGCATGAGGATGGCGGCGCGCTTCTGTTCGGACGTCACCGGGCCGAGTTCCTGATACTTGGTCTGCAAGGTGGCGCGCAGGGCCTGCCGATCCACCTTAGAAGGGAGGATCAGCATGACCAGCCCCACAGACATGAAGGTATACAGCATCCCGGGAAGGAAGTTATGCATGGCGTATTCCATCCATGTGCTGCTGATGCCGGAAGCCTTTTGCAGCAGGCCCATGCCGAGCACGAGGTCCGCGCCGCCCGTGAGGTAGCACAGTTTGGTCGACGCCACGGCGAGGCAGCAGGTAAGGATGACGGCGGTGGCTTCGCGGCCCTTGGCCTTGAAGTCCAGTGCGTCGCACAAGCTGATGCCGATGGCGCAGAAGATGGCGGCCTTGCCTGTGATGGCCGGGACGAGCGGGGCCACGATGGATACGGCGAGGGTAATGCCGATAAGAGTGCCGGTGAAACTGCCGCCCATGCAGCGCACGCAAGTCAAACCGATGCGCTTGCCGAGGCCTGTTTCCTGTAGGATCTTGCCGAGTGCGAAACCGCCGATGACGATAAGGGGCACTTCAGAAAGCCACGGAGAATATACAACCTGCTGTTTGACGCCGCACAGGACAATGTAGAGTACGGGAAGGATAAGGCCAACGGCAATTTCATTCATTGCATCCATAGCCCAAATGCAGATTGCCCATGTCGTAATGGAAAGGAAGAGGGCCATATGGTGCGTGACGGTTTGCCCGTCTATGGGCATTGCCCAGTAGACAATCAAAGGTATCGCAAAAGATATGAGCCACTTTAAAGCCAGAGAACAGTTTTTTCCCGTCATCGGCAGAGTCATGATCTTCTCCTCCAGAGAGTGGTACGGAAAGCTTGAAGTGACTCTAGCTGTAAAAGAGAATACGTGATGTAACGGTTGCTACATTTTTCTCAAGGACGGATATTTTTTGTCTCCTATGAAGAAAAAGTTGTACAGGCCGGGCCCGGAAAGGATTGCCCATGCGGTGAGAGTGATGTACAACCCGTTGTCGATAAAACTTTTTTGTTGGGCAACGTATCTGGTTATTCGCCTTGTACGGGATAATGGCGTTTGCGCACAAGGAGGCCCCTATGGAGATGAATGACGCGAAACTGATAGAATTCACCCATATACCACCGGAAGCCGGCGTGTGGCGCCAGGTCCTGGATCTCGGTACGCGCCTCCGTTTTCGCAAGGGTGAGGAAATCATGCACGGCGGGGAAAAAGGCGAATACCTCTATTATGTGCACCAGGGGGAAGCCCGGCTGATGCGGACGACGCTCGACGGGCGTGAAAAGATCCTTATGTCCATGCGTTCAGGGACGGTAACGGGTGAAACGCCGTTTTTTGACGAGGTCCCGGCGCGGAGTTCCATCGTGGCGGGAACGGATTGCGTGGTGTATGCCTTCTCCCGTGATTGCGTGCTTCACGAGATCCTTCCAAACTATCCCGCCCTGACGCTGGCGTTGCTGCACTCCCTGGCTTCCAAAGTCAGGGTGTTGTGCAACCAGTCGGTAAGTCTGAGCCTTGAGGAGCTGCCCCCGCGCATTTGCCGATTCCTGCACCTACGCATGCGGGACGACGGGGGCGCTCCGAATCCCCGCGTGTCGCCGGGGCTGAACCAGCAAGAGCTGGCGAACCTGCTCGGCGTGCATCGGGTGACGCTCAATAAGGCCCTGCGCGAGCTGGAGCGGGAAGCGGTGCTCGGCCCGTACTCGCGGGATGAGGTGTACATCGTGGATATGGAACGTTTTCACGAACTGTCTTTAAAATAGCAAAGGCGGGGCGCTGCCGAGGAGAACTTTTTTTGAGGAGACGGGACGGCATACCCCATAGAAAAATCGCCCCGGATCGGTCCGATCCGGGGCGATTGATTTTGGACTGGGGTCAGTTCGCGGGAGCGGGCTGGGCCGCAGGAGCCGTTTCCGCTGCGGGAGCCGGTTCTTCAGGGGCGGGCAACGGCGTGGCTTGCGGTTCCGTGGCGGCGGGGGCTTCAACGGGAGTGGAAGGTGCGGGAGCGGCCTGCTCGTCAGTTACCGGGGCGTCCGGTCCGGAAGGCTGCACGGGCGTTTCAGAAGGCACCTTCTCCGTTGCCGGATCTTCCTGAGCCGGAGCGGGCTCCACAGGTGTCGCCACGGCCACAGGAGCGCCAGCCGCCGCATAGTACGTCATCGGAGCCGTATAAACCAGCACCAGGAACGTCAGGACAAGCAAGGCGCCTCCGGCGAAGGAGCGGTTGAGCGCCTTCCAGAGGATGATGCCGAGCAGAACGAGCCCGCAGGTCTGCACCAATGCCGCGGCCAATGCCAGCGGCGTGGGCTGCAAGGCGGAAAGCGGCGCGGGGAGTTCGCCGAGGAACAGCGGATAGATGTTCGCTGCGGCGAAGAGGAGGCCGAGGGCAATCAAGAGGATTGCCAGCAGGAGGAAAAAGCCGCGGCTGCCGCGCGCGGAAAGGTTCAGTACGCCCTGAGCGGTCAGGACGGCCAAAGGCGGCAGGAGGGGCATCAACAGCACGGGCATGTTCGCGCCAAGCAGGGCGAGGACCGCCAGCGTCACGATGGCGCTGCACCACAGCCAGCCTTGGCCGGGGCGTTGCTTGCGGTTGACCACGATACCCTTGAAGAAGGTACCGATCCGCCCCCAGGGAAGGAACAGCAAGAGCAGCGTCCAGGGAAGCCAGAGGACGGCAAGCAGGGCCACGATGATCCATGAGTCTTGCCCCTGCAGCTTCCATGCTTCGAGGACGGGGGCCAGATATTCGTTTTCGAGGAGGGTCTTCAGCAGTTCGCGTCCGCCGTCGCCGAAAGCGATGAACGTACCCCATGCGAGGAGCAGGACAAGCAGCAGCCCGAACGCCAGAGCGCCGTCGCGTGCCCCGGCCCGGCGGAACGTTCCGCGCCAGAGGAGGAACACGAGGCTGACAAGCAGCGGAAGGACGAGGCCAAGCAGGCCACCGGCCAGCGCGGACAGGGCGACAAGCGCGAAACCGGCAAAGAGCCATAGGGGGGCGAATGCCTTGATCCATCCGCGGTACAAACAGATGCCGGCAAGGGTAAGGATGGCCGTGAACAGCATGTCGCTGCCTGAAATCCGGGGCAACCCCATACAGGCGAAACCGGTCAGAAGCACCAGGCCGGAAGCGAAGGCCGTGCGCCTGTCGTTGCCGGTGGCCCGGGCCAGAGCCCATGTCAGAAGGATCAGGAAGAGCGCGGACAGGGCGGAGGCGAGGGGCAGGAGCTGGACCGGGTAGCCGCTGATCTGCTCGAGCCCGGCGGTTGGCTGCACGCCGGGGATATACGCCGCCAAAGACAGGCTGTCGATGCCGGGGATGAGGCTTAAGGCACTCAAGAACCAGTGGTAGACCGGATAAAGCTCGGGGGAGGGCAGGCCGGACGCGGCGACGCCGAACAGGCCGACGCCCAGATTATGCAGCGCGTGCAGTTCCCGTCCCATAAAAGTCGGCATGGATTGGATAAGCCAGAAAAGAATCAGGACCAGTGGGCCGACGGAGGCGAGCCCGTTGAAACAGCGGGAAGCGAAGCTGGATGTTTGCGGCTGGGCTTCCGGGGCGGGCGACCTGGATACCTTGGCGGCTTTGGGCGCGGGGGCCGCTTTTTCCTCCTGAACGGGGGAAGGTTTGGCGGGAGCCGGTTCCGCCGGGGGCGGCGTTACGGTTTCTGTTTCCGGGGCCGGTGAGGGCTGTGCATCCGTATCCGTGGCCGCCGTTTCCGTCACGGGAGCGACCGGTTCCTCGGAGACGGGCTGGACGGGAGCGGACTGCTGTTCCGCGGAGGCGTTCGGCTCGTCTTTCTGAACGGGGGTATCTGTGCTCATATCTGCTCCTTCGATAGGATTTCAAAACAGCTATCGGGGGAGACTGTATCCGAGAATCGGTCCGGCGTCAGCAAAAGAATCCCCCGGGAACGCCGGGACGCGTCACGAGCCGAACTGCGCCATCCTCCGCCCCGATTCGCGATAGTGTTCGCGGAGCGACTCTTCCACCGTGGCGGGATTACGGGTCTGCACGGCTTCGAAAATATCCCGATGCCGATCCACGAATTCCTGCGGAGTGAACAAGACGTTCCAATGGTTATAGAACAGAAATTTGGAGATGTTCGTACAGGCGGAACGGGCCATCTCCACGAGCCGCCGGTTCGCGCAATGGGCGAGCAGGGCGCTGTGGAAGGCGTCGTCGACTTCGGTGAACTCGTACAGGCCCCCCACTCTGGGCGCAAGGCGGGCCATATGCTCGATCATGCCCGAGAGCCGGGCGAGGTCCACGTGGTTCATAAGCGGCAGGGCGGCGGCCACACCCGCGCCTTCAAGGATGCCGCCGATTTCGTATTCGTTCTCTATTTCCTGACGGGTCATCTTGCGGATGTACTTCCCCTTCTGCGGTTCCGACGTGATCAGGCCGTCCTGCGTGAGGATTTGCAGCGCCTCGCGGATTGGTGCGCGGCTGATGCCGAGGCGTTCGGAAAGGATGACTTCCTTAACTTGCTCGCCGGGAGCGAGTTCGCCGTCAAGTATGCAACGCTTGATGAACTCGACAACCTGGCCGCTGTATGTCTGGCGTTTGAACGTGTGCATGACTTCTCCTTCGAAGGGCACATGACGAAAAGGTTCGTAAGGCGTTTCGCAGTGATCGGAAAGCGTGTATCGGGAGAGGCAAGGCGGATAGCATTCTCGATGTGTTTTTCTACAGAATTACTGCATTCTGTAACGGAAATAGGCGCTACGTCAAGATGTTGAAGGACCTTTGTTACAGAAGGGGTATAGAAAGATACATACTGTCTCCATGCAACAAACGGCGCGGGAAACGTTTCAATGCCGTTGCCCGCACCTCAGGGTCTGCAATGCGGGAACGCATTGCAGTAACCGGCCTGCCGTGTGCCGATGGGAAGGGAGCGTATCAGTCGTTGGAGACGAGCAAGGGGTTTTCGTCGTCGGGATATGTGACGATGAGCGAGCGGAACGCGTCCTCTTCAAACAGAAAAGCTTCGACGACAAGCGGATCAAACTGTGTCCCGCGGCCTTCCACGATGATGTCCCTGGCGGTTTCGTGGTCGAAGGCGGGTTTGTACACCCGCTTGGAGATCAGCGCGTCATAGACGTCGGCGAGGGCCATGAGCCGCCCCACGCGGGGGATTTCCTCTCCCTTCAGGCCGCGGGGATATCCTTTCCCGTCCCAGCGCTCATGGTGCGTATGGGCGATGACCGCGCCAAGGCGCAAAAAGTCGTTGTGCCCGCCCATGCGCTTTTCCGCCCAGCTCAGGGTCTGGTAGCCGAGGGTGGTGTGCTTCTTCATCTCGTTGAATTCGGCTTCCGTGAGCTTGCCGGGCTTGCGGAGGATGCTGTCCGGAATGCCGACCTTGCCGACATCGTGCAGAGGGGCGCAGACGCGGAACAGCTCGATGGTGTCGTCATCGTCGTCCCAGATATCGGGACGCATGAGCCGCAGGCGCTTGGCGAGGATTTCCACGCCGTGCTGCGTACGGCGGACGTGCGCGCCGGTTTCGTTATCGCGGGTTTCCACGACCGAAGCGAGACATTCCACCGTCACGGAACGGGAAAGATACAGTTCCTTGGTGCGTTCCTTGACCAGCGAATTGAGCTCATCGTTGTATTTTTTGAGCGCGACGTGATTCGATACCCGCGCCCGGACGAGGCGGGGCTGGAAGGGCTTGGCGATGAAGTCCACGGCCCCGAGATCGAGCCCCTTGGCCTCGTGTTCCTCGTTCCCCATCGCGGTGATGAAAACGACGGCGATGTTGCTCGTGAGGGGATCGGATTTGAGGCGGCGGCAGACTTCGTAACCGTCCATATCAGGCATCATGATATCCAAAAGGACGATGTCGGGGCGGGGCTCGGAGAGCGCCAGCCTCAGGGCTGTGGCACCGTTGGTGGCAACGCGGACGGTGTACTCGCCGCGCAGGAGATCATCCAAGATGCGGATATTGGCAATGGTGTCGTCGACGACGAGTACCACGGGTTTCTTAGGATAGCCCATTCGGTTCTCTCAATTCCAGATCCAAAAGCTGTGCAAGGTGCAAAAGGCCGCTTTCGGCCTTCTCGAAATCGAAGGTATCAATGGCGTGCTGGATTTCGTTCGTTTCCGCCCCGCACTGCCCACCAAGAAAACGCCTGACGGATCCGAAGGCTTCGCGCGCGGCCGTGTTGTACTGCCGGATGAGCAGGAGGCATTCGCACAGCGCCGGTTGCAGCTTGCGGACATCCAGATTTTCTCCGGCGGCGGGAATGCTCAAAGGGGCTTCGGGATACGCGGCGATGGCCTGCCCTGCCGCCGCAAGGACACTCTCGGCCGTTGTAACGTAGCCGTATAGGGTGTCAAGAAGGTTGTCGACATTTTCTGCGGAACCCCCTTGCAGGCACTGCTCGAGCTCCACAAGCTGCGTATACAGATCCGTTGCGCCGACGTTGCCGCTGATGCCCTTCAGTTTGTGGACGGACGCCCGGATGGAGGGCATATCGTCCCGCAGCCGGGCCTGCCTGATCTCGGCGTCGGCTTCGGCAAGCTCGCGCCGGAAATCGAACAGGAGACTGACGTACAAGGGAAGGTTGCCCATGACCCGATCAAGCCCTTGCCGTACGGAAAAACCGGGGAGGTGCTCAAGTTCTTCCCGTATGGCGTGCCCCGCCTCGACGCGGGGCCTGGGTTCCGGTGAGGGCGCGGGGGCTTCGCCGGAGAGTGTGGCGTGGCGGTTGAGGGCCGTTTGCATGGCCTGCACGTCGAAAGGCTTGCGGAGGACGGCGGTGAAGCCTTTTTGGAGGAGCGCCTCTTCCTCTTCCGGTGAGGAAATGGCCGTGCAGGCGATGATGGGCAGTTCGCCGTAGCGGCTGTCGCTGCGGAGGATATGCGTGAGGGTGGCTCCATCCATGACGGGCATTTCCACATCCGTGAACACAATGGCGTAATGCCGGGTGCGGATAAGGCGGAGTGCCTGAAGGCCGTTGTCGGCGGTATCCGCTTCGGCTCCGAGGGCGAGCAGGATTTCGGCACCGATCTGCTGATTGATGCTTTCGTCGTCGACGAACAGCGTGCGCGGCGTATGCTCTGGCTGGTGCATGGGGTACCTCGGGGCGGCGCTCAGCGCCGGGGAGAGCGGCCGTCCCGGTGTATCCAGCGCGCGAGGGTGGAAAGGAGGACGGAAGGTTCAATGGGTTTGGCGATATAATCCTGCATACCCACGGAAAGGCTCTTTTCCCGGTCGCCGTTCATGGCGTGGGCGGTCATGGCGATGATGGGCAGGTTGTCGAACCGGGCGTATTCCCGCAAGATCCGGGTGGCTTTCAGCCCATCCATGCCGGGCATCTGAATATCCATGAGCACGGCATCGTAGCCGCCTTCCCAGAGTTTTTCCACTGCTTCGAGGCCGTCCCCGGCGGGCTCCACGCTGACGCCGCTGGATTGCAGGATTTCGTTGGCGACCTGCCGGTTGATGGCGTTGTCCTCCGCCAGCAGCACCCGCGCGCCCATAAGTTCGGGGAAGGGGGCGGCGGACGGTTCGGCCCGATCGGGTCTGTCCTGCGGCTGCTCGGCCTCAAGCAGTGCCGAGATGAGGGAGGAGGGCGTAACCGGCTTTGTGATGAGCCGCATGGGAATGTCTTTCCCTTCCCGGATATGGGCAAGGACATCGGGCCGGTCGTGGATGGTGGTCATGAACAGGATGACGGGCCGTTTGGGAAGCGCCGCGCAAATGGCTTGTGCCGTATCCTTGCCGTTCATGCCCGGCATCAGCCAGTCAACGAGGGCGACGCGATAGGGCCTTCCCTCGCGCGCGGCGTCGCGGCAGAGCCTTACGGCCTCTCCGACCGAGGCCGCCGATACGGGATCAAGCTGAAATTCCCAGAGCATACCGCTGAGGATGTTCCGAGAGAGTTCATTGTCGTCAACAATGAGGATGCGTTCTCCATGCAGCGGATGGGAGGGGAGGAGCAGGCGGCGTTCCGGGACGGCCACCGTGCCGAACTCCGCCGTAAAGACAAAGTCGCTGCCATGCCCCGGCGTGCTCCTCACATGGATTTCCCCGCCCATGAGGTTCACGAGGCGTTTGCAGATGGCGAGCCCCAGCCCCGTGCCGCCGTAGCGCCGGGTCGTGGAGTTGTCCGCTTGCGTGAACGATTCGAAAAGGTTGCCGATCTGTTCGGACGTCATGCCGATGCCCGTATCGCTGACGGAGAAGCGGAGACGTGTTTTGCTCCCTTCGTGGCGCTCCTGCGTGACGGAAACAAGGACGTGGCCGGACTGTGTGAACTTGATGGCGTTGCCTACGAGGTTCAGCAGGATCTGGGAAAGCCGGAGCGCGTCACCTTCCAGTACCGGTGGGACGTCCGGGCTGATCCGGGACAGCAGCTCAAGCCCCTTTTCGGCGGCGCTGAGATCCGCAATGGAGGCGACCTCTTCCAGCACTTGTTCCAGTTGGAAGTCGGCATGTTCCATTTCGAGCTTGCCCGCTTCAATCTTGGAGAAATCCAGAATGTCGTTGACAATGCGCAGCAGGGTGTTTGCCGATGTGCTGATCTGGGTGAGGTAGTCCCTTTGGCGGGACGTGAGCTCGGTTTGCAGCGTCAGATGGGTCATGCCGATGATGCCGTTCATGGGCGTACGGATTTCGTGGCTCATGTTGGCGAGAAAATCGCTCTTGGCGCGTGAGGCCGTTTCGGCTTCCTCTTTGGCCAGCACGAGTTGCTTTTCCAGCTCTTTATTCTGGGTATCGTCGACCAGCCAGCAGATGATGCCCGGGGCGCCTTCATACTCGGTGCGGGTATAGGTGACCCGGAGGTGATGCGGCTGGCCCTGCGCGTCCCGGCTTTTCAGGGCAATGTCGGTGAGCGTGTCTTCAAGCGTGGGGAGCATGGCGGCGGCTTCGCGCAACTGGGGATAGACGCGGGCCACATCCATTTCCTCGCGGAGATCCATCAGTTCCCGAGCACGGGGGTTACTGTACCGGATGAAACCTTCCACCGCGATAAGCACGCCGATTGGGCTGGTCTTCAACAGCTTTTGGGCAAAGGCAAGCTGCTCGGAAAGCTTTTTTTCCAGCAGCTTCTGCGTGGTCATGTCGGCGCTCAGGCAGAGGACGGCATCCGTTTTTTCATCCGCCTTGCGCAGGGGGACGAGCGTCGTCTGGTAGTAGGCGGTTTTCCCATCCGCATCGGTGCGGGAGTGGGGGAACATACGGGGTTCGCCGGACTCCAGGACGTCCCTCAACACTTTTTCGGAAAGCACGCCTGAAGCCACGGGGAAATCCGTTCCGGGGACGCCGTCGAGGGCCGTTTGCTCCGTAAACCCGAAGATGCTTGCGCACATGGCGTTGAGCTTGCGGCAGCGGCAGGAGGAATCGAACAGGCAGACGGCGGCGGGCAGGTTCTCCAGGAGGGAATTGAGCATGGCTTCCGTGTTCCGCCGGACGAGGACTTCCTTGCGCACTTTGCGGAGCATGAACAACGCGGTTAGTACGATGCCGAGGGCGATGAGAATGACCGTGGCGGTCATTTCCCAGAACAGGCTCCAGGCGATTTCCGCCGAGCGCTGGACGTTGAACCAGCGGTTATGGAAGTCCTGCGAGGCCGTGGGGGGAATGCCGCCCAGCGCCTTGTCGAGGATGGCGGCAAGCTGCGGCCAGTCCTTGCGGACGCCGATCCGTATGGGCAAACGGTAGGGCGTCACCGCGGCGACGATAACCTGGGGGATATTATTCAGCCGTATGACGTGGGTTCCCGCGTCGAGGATTTCAAAGACGGCGTCGACTTGCCGCCGTTCCAGCATCTCCAAGGCTTCTCGTGTGGTCCGGGCCTCCACAGCCCTGATTTCCGGAGAGGTGTCCTTCAATATGTCCAGCAAGCGCTCCCCTACGGCGGCCACCCGTTTTCCCTTCATATCTTGGAGGCCATTGACGAACGGCGCATCGTTCATCATGAACAGCACGAGGGGCAGCTCAAGGTATGGCCGGGTGAACAGCATGGTTTTACGCGATTCCGGCGTGTCGACGGCGGAGAGGTGCACGTCAAGCTTGCCTTCGCCGAACGGAAGGTGCAGCCCCGTATCGGGGACAGGGTGCGCCACAAAGCGGATCCCGAGCGTTTTTTCAAGCCAGTTCGCGTAGTCGCTGGCGATGCCTTCCTGTTTCCTTTCGGAAGAGAGCGCTTCGAACGGCAGGCGTGAAGCGATGACGCCCAGACGCAGTTCGGGGTGCTGGGCCAGCCAGAGTTTTTCATCCGGGGAGAGGAGGAGTTCGGTTTCGGAGAAAGCCGCGAAGGAGAACGTCAACACAAACAGAAAGGACCCCAGCAT
>CDZM01004001.1_pt1 | contig 16389 bp, 14 predicted proteins | sample 557601 | NCBI WGS metagenome assembly CDZM01 (sample SAMEA3182087, study PRJEB8094) | gut metagenome | biome: human; feature: gut; material: Stool; isolation source: human stools | place: Canada | collected 2013-02-05
GTTTTAGCCCCACAGCAGGGACAAGTCTGTTCTACCGGTTGGGACTGGATGAAAATTTTAATGAAAGAGTCTGCCTGAACCACTTTTTTAATAAAAACACCTTCCAAGTTAAGGAAAGCCTTGGTATAATTAGGGTACATCTATAAGGGGTCACCTCCGTAACATTAAACTTTGGTCGGGATAATGCGTTTAGGAGGCTTCTTATAGATGTATTTTATTACAACGAAAAGAATGTTGGAAGTGTGCTTTTCAGCACACCCCAACATTCAGTATAGAACCGACATATTTAAGTGTGTTGAAGCTTGCGCCTCCGGTCAGGGCACCCAGTAAGGGCATCAGGATGTCATTGACAAGAGAAGTCACAATCTTGCTGAAAGCGCCGCCGATAATGACGCCCACGGCCATGTCGATGATGTTTCCTTTGAGGATAAATGCCTTGAATTCTTTCATTACGCTGTTAATGTTGCTCATTGGTAAAGCCTCCAATCATTTGTGATGACTTAAGTTTACACGAAATGTCCGTAATCTTCAAGTGACAGGTGCAGGATAGGCCGGATTTCCCGGCTTTACATTGGCTGTGGCGGGTGCTAAAATAGACTGGACATAGAGCAAACGGTATTTAACAATCGAGGTATGAATCATGGAAACAAAAAGAATTATTATAGAAGACAGAAATCATATAAAGGATGAGGAACTGAAAGAGGCAGCCAGCATACTGCGTTCAGGGGGCCTGGTGGCATTTCCCACAGAAACCGTGTACGGTCTGGGCGGCAATGCACTGGACGAGGACGCGGCAAGAAAAATTTATGCTGCAAAAGGGAGGCCCTCTGATAATCCTCTGATTGCCCATGTATCCTGCGTGGAGGAGGTGGCGCCTCTTGTAAAGGAGATACCGGAGGCTGGCAGGAAGCTGATGGAGGCTTTCTGGCCAGGTCCCCTGACCATGATATTTCCCAAGAGTGAAAAGGTTCCCTACGGCACAACCGGCGGTCTGGATACCGTGGCAATCCGTATGCCGGACGACCCGGTGGCAAACCGGCTCATTGCCTTGGCCGGAGTGCCCGTGGCCGCGCCCAGCGCCAATACATCAGGACGGCCAAGCCCCACTACAGCCGACCATGTATGGCAGGATATGAACGGCAGGATTGAGATGATTATAGACGGGGGTCCTGTGGGAATCGGGGTGGAATCCACCATAGTGGATGTTTCGTCCGCGGTACCGTCTGTTCTGAGGCCGGGGGCCATTACCATGGAAATGCTTGCGGAGGTGCTGGGGGAGATAAGCGTGGACCCGGCTATCCTGGGCCCTCTTTCTGCGGATGTCAGGCCAAAGGCGCCGGGAATGAAGTATAAGCACTATGCCCCCAAGGCTGACCTTACACTGGTGGAGCCAGGGACTGGAACAGAGCGGGAGAGCGGAGCGGAGCAGGTGACCGGAGCAGAGCAGAAAACCGGAGCAGAGCAGGTGACCGGAGCAGAGCAGAAAAACGGAGCGGAGCAGAAAACCGGAGCAGGGCAGAAAACCGGAGCGGAGCAGAAAACCGGAGCAGACCGGAACACAGGCGCAGACCCGGAAACCGGATTGGATGAGACACAGCTCCAGGCCATGATTTGCAAGGTGCGGGAGCTCTCCCGGGAGAAGATTGAGGCCGGCTATAAGGTGGGAGTTATCTGTACGGACGAGTCCAGGGGATGCTATACAGACGGCGAGGTACGCAGTATAGGCGCAAGAAAAAGCCAGGCATCCGTGGCCCATAATCTTTACGCTCTGCTCAGGGAGTTTGATGATTTGGGAGTGGACTACATATTTTCGGAGAGCTTTCCCAAGGACCACCTGGGACAGGCTATTATGAACCGGCTTTCCAAGGCGGCTGGATATAAGATTGTAAAGGTATAATGCATCAGGCAGGAGGAAACATGGAAAAACAGACCTTAGGGGAGATTGCATCCCAGAAGCTTTTGGAGATGATACAAAGGGACGGCTATACGGCCGGAGATAAGCTTCCCACGGAAGCTGAGCTGGTGGAACTTCTGGGGGTTGGCCGCAACACGGTGCGGGAAGCTCTTAGAATTCTCATGTCCAGAAATATTGTCACCATACGCCAGGGCTCAGGCACCTTTATTTCAGACAAAAACGGTGTTTCCGATGATCCCCTGGGGTTTGCCATGATAGAGGACCGAAGAAAACTGACAGAGGACCTGATTCAGGTGCGTGTGATGCTGGAACCGCCCATTGCGGCTCTGGCAGCCCAGAATGCCACCGGGGAGGATATCCGCCAGCTGGAGAACATACTTCTGGGCCTGGAGGAACAGATGATACAAAGGGAGGACTATGCTGACAAGGATTCGCAGTTTCACGCCCAGATTGCAAATTGTTCCCATAATCTGGTCATGACCAACCTGGTACCGGTAATCACAGACGGCGTCCGTGTGTTTGCCGGCGCTGTCCAGGAAACAGAGTATGAACAGACTCTTAAATCCCATCGCAGGATATTTGAGGCTATCCGGGACAGGAAGCCTGTGGAGGCGCAGCAGGCTATGTATTTCCACCTGATGTATAATGACAACCGTTATAAAGGTGAGATGCGGGATGGGAAGCAGGGGATGAAGGGGACGAGAGCTAAAGAACAGTAATGGCTTGCTGCCAAGGGGCTGTTGCGAAAGTAGATAAATAATAATCTACTGGAGCAGCAGCTCCTTTTCTGCGCAAAAAACAGAAAAGAGGGCACCGTTTCATCTATTTTTATTTTGGGACACACTTTTTGCACCTGTTTGCAGATGTTTTCAGATAAGGGTAACTTTTGTGGTGAAATAAAAAAAGGAAATATTCATCCTATAAATAGTTGCGTTTTATTCGATTTTATCTTGACTACACCTTATAAATATGGTAAAAATAAAATATATTCATAGGATGAATTTTGCGATTATCCTTTAGGAGGAAAGAGGCATGAAACAACTGTATGATGTAATCATTATTGGCGGCGGTGTGGTGGGCAGCGCCATTGCCAGGGAAATGTCCAGATACCGTCTGAAAATAGGCGTTTTGGAAAAGAACCTGGATGTTTGCTATGAGACCAGCGGCCGGAATTCCGGTGTGGTCCATGGCGGGTTTGCTTATGACACAGGTTCACTGAAGGCCAGGCTCTGTGTGGAAGGCAATCAATTCATGGGACAACTGGCAGAGGAGCTGGATTTTAAATTCATCCGCTGCGGTAAGGTGCTGGTAGGCAATACGGCGGAGGATATGGAAACACTGAAACGGACCATCCGGCAGGGGGAGGAAAATGGTGCCGCAGGCCTGGAGCTAATTGGAAAAGAACGGCTCCATCAATTGGTTCCGGCTGTGGTAGGGGAATTTGCCATGTTTTCGGCTAACAGCGGAATTGTGGACCCTTTTAATTATACCATAGCCCTGGCTGAGAATGCCCATGCCAACGGAGCAGCGTATTATTTTGACCATGAAGTGACAGGAATACGGCGGGACAGCGAAGGAAATTATATACTTACGACGCCAAAAGGTGAATTCCACACCCGGTGGGTTGTGAACAGCGCCGGACTGGGCTGCGGCAACATTTCCGATATGCTGGGCATCCGCGGCTATAAGGTGATTGGTTCCAAGGGGGATTACATTATTCTGGACAAGCGTACAGGATATCTTCTTCCCATGCCTGTATATCCGGTTCCCAGCAATACTTACATGGGAATCCACGTGACCAACACTACTGACGGGAATGTCATTATTGGACCCAACGCAGAGATGGTAACAGATTTTACATACTATGGCGTGCCTCAGGAAAATATGGATTATCTGGCTAAGAGTGCTTCGGACCTGTGGCCATGTATCCATAAAAAAGATTATATTCGCAACTATTCCGGTATTCTGCCTAAATGGGTGGATGAGGACGGGGTTATACAGGATTTTAAGATAGAGATAAGGGATGACATTGCGCCCCGCGCCATTAATCTGGTGGGCATCGAGTCCCCCGGGCTTACAGCGGCAGTGCCCATTGCCCGTCATGCAATCAGTCTTATGGAAGAGAGGGAGAAACTTACGCCGAATCCAGGGTTTAATCCTGTGAGAAAAGGAATTCCTCATTTTGCGGAGATGACAAAAGAAGAGCAGGAGCAGATGATACGGCAGAATCCTGATTACGGCCAGGTCATTTGCCGGTGCGAAAAGGTAACCAGGGCTGAAATCCTGGCAGCCATTCATAATCCATTGGGAGTTGACACCATGGCAGGAGTCAAATACAGGACCCGCTCCATGATGGGGCGGTGCCAGGGAGGATACTGCCAGATGCGGATTGCGCAGATGATAGAAGATGAATTGGGAAAAAAGGTAACAGAAGTCAGGTATGCCAGAAAAGATTCACAGATGTTTTTCGGCAGAGTGCGGGAGGAGGCGTAGGAAATGGAGATAGACGTACTCATTGTGGGCGGCGGACCGGCGGGACTGGCTGCGGCTGTCCGGTTATATAGGAAAGGAATCCATAATATATTGATTGTGGAACGGGAAAAACAGCTGGGAGGAATACTCAGACAGTGTATTCATGACGGTTTTGGACTGACCCGTTTTAAAACCACATTAAGCGGGCCGGAATATGCACAGAGATTTATAGATGAGGTGGAGGAATTAGGGATTCCTTACATCACGGACGCAACTGTTCTGGAGGTGGCAGAGGACAGGACAGTGACGGCAGCAACACGCCGGGGTCTTAAGGTATGGAGGGCCAAGTCCGTGATCCTTACCATGGGATGCAGGGAGCGTACCAGAGGCGCTTTGGGAATCCCCGGTGAGCGCCCGGCCGGTGTGTTTACGGCAGGGGTTGCCCAGGCTTATATTAACCTCTACAATGTAATGCCCGCAAAGGAAGTGGTTATCCTGGGATCCGGCGACATCGGCATGATTATGGCCCGCAGGCTTACGCTGGAAGGCGCCCATGTCCAGGCCGTGTTTGAGATCCAGCCATATCCCAGCGGCCTGCCCCGCAATGTGGAGCAGTGCCTGAATGATTACGGCATACCGCTGTACCTGAGCCATACGGTAACGGCTGTCCACGGGGACAACCGCCTGACAGGCGTCACGGTGTCCCGTGTGGATGAACACTTAAGACCTGTTCCGGGAACTGAAAAGGAATACAAGTGTGATACCCTGATACTTTCCGTGGGACTGATTCCTGAAAATGAACTTTCACTGGACGCTGGCGTGACCCTGGATGACAGGACAAAGGGCGCTGTGGTGGATGAACATTTCCAGACAGATGTGGCGGGAATTTTTGCTGCGGGAAATGTGCTCCATGTCCATGATTTAGTGGACTTTGTTTCCATGGAAGCAGAGAGCCTGGCGGATTCCGCTGCGGAATTTGTGCAGAAAGGATGTCTGCCTCCCTGTCCCATCGAAATAGGAACGGACAGCCATATTAACCATACCGTTCCCCAGAGAGTGAGCGGCACCAGGGATTTTAAGCTGTCCCTGAGGGTAAACAGTCCTTTGAAGGAATGCCGCATTGAAGTAAGGCAGGACGGCGTGTTGGTTGCATCAAAGAAAATGAAGAAAGCGATACCGGCCGAAATGATTGAACTTACGGTTAAGGCGGATAAACTGGTGTCCATGGGCCGGCTGGAGGTGAGCGCTGAATGTTGAGAGAATATACATGTATCATCTGTCCCAACGGATGCGATATAAGGGCGCAGATTGAAGAGAGGGAAGACGGAAGCAGACGGATTTGTTCTGTGGAGGGCGCCGCTTGCCCAAAGGGGAGGGCGTATGTGGAGCAGGAATTGACGGATCCCCAGAGGAATATTGCCACATCTGTATTGGTAAAGGGCGGCATACTTCCCCTGGCCAGCGTGAGGCTGACAAACCCCATACCCCGGGACCGGATTTTCGATGCAGTGAGTGAGATAAAAAAGTATACCCTGACCGCCCCTGTGAAAGCGGGAACTGTTGTCATACCGCGTCTCATGGGGTATGACACGGATGTGATTGTGACTAAATCAGTGCCTGAAAATAGATGATGGCAAAGCTGGAGCGGATGAAAACACAAAGAAAAGTCTGTTATTGTTGATGTAAGCAGCTATATAGGAAAACCACCCTGATACCTGGCAGTTGAGAGGGTGGTTTTTCTATCTTCATAATTCGCTCGGCCCCCTGCGGAAAGTTGTCTTTTGAGCATATTTACAGAGTTTGGTAATTCAACCAAGGCTTTTTGATATTAAGTTTTGGTTTACCCATGGAGGACCCATAGTGGTTCTGTCAGAGATGCAGTTTATATCGCTGCTCCTCAAACCTGACGAAAATCTGCCCTGCACAGTAAAGGCCAATATACCCCTTAAAAAGATCCTTGGGCCGGCGGGTGTTTTCGCAAAATAAAGTGTTTACTACTAAATTCCGAACTCCTTGAACAATTGTTCCTGATAAGTCCTATCCGATGCTGCCCGGATAATGTCGTCCGCCCTTCCTGCATCTGCCAGCTTCACATTCAGTGCATTTGCGCGCCCCAGCCCCTGTTGGACTCCTTTTTCTATACCTTTTTCAATCCCCTTCTCAACACCGTCCTCAAACAGCATTTTGCCTAAAACAGTCATTCCGATCCTCTCCTTTATCATCGCTAATTCATCTCTGTCCAAAAATTTTACTGCCAGCGCATACAGTACTGACTGCATTCTTTTTCGATCCTCATCCCCTGCTTTGAGTTCCTTACACTGAAGAAACTCCATGCCCTGGTAAATCCTCTGGCTCATCTCCATCTTTCCCGACATCAGAGGGGTCAGAAGCAGGGGAAATACATCATGGCGCCCCAGTGTCTTGCCCCGGCTGATTTTCCGCTGCAGCTTTTCAAAGACCTTGTCCGCATTTCTGTCCTTTAGCCGAACCACCTCTACTCTGTATACGTTCATTCCGTTGACCAGCTCCTTTTTCAGGATTTTTACCCGGAATGTACATATTACAGTTGTCGTGACCGGAACATCATATGTAAGCCCTATGTAAGCCTCATATTCCCGGAACCGTCTTAAGTCCTTCTCCTGAATACTGTCGCTCTCAAATTCCAGATGTCTCCACGACCCGTCCTTCATAATAAAATTAAAGTCTTCTTCCAGCCTGCGCATCTCCAGATGGACATGCTCTGTAGGTGCCACACAGGCAATCCGGCCCTTGATACCCGCATAGGGAAGCAAATCCTTCCCAAAAAACTGTGCCGCTGTCTTCATTACCTTGTCCTCCAGCTGACTGAACCCTCTGGCCCCTGCTGATTCTGATTCCTGTTCACGCAGATATTCTGCTTCCATACAGCCTCCTGTTCCGGCAAGCCATATAAGAACCTATCCCCATTATAGCGTTTTGCGATAAACCAGACAATAGCCCTTCTGCCTTTTAATAAATAATTGGTGTGATATAAAAGTGGAAATGATTGCCCGATACATAAGGGGCAGAATAATGAGATGAATCGTTCGATTCAGATAATTTGAGATATTGTTAAAGATATAGAATAATGAGCGATAGTTACTTATATTCCGCTATCGTCTGGTTGTTATAATATAGCATTTATCCCGGAAAAAGGCAAGGACCGGAAAAACAGTTATTCACCGGTTATTCCCAGGGGTATTTCCAAGGCGTTCCCAAGATTTATGCAACTTTATTGATTAAATAAGCCCGGAATGTTATAATCCATTCACAGACAGAGGAAAATATAAAATACCAGCAACGATACCAGAAGCAGCCACGCAGCCGTTCCTGAATGTCCAGACAGGAGCTGTATTTATTGGACACTGCGGGGGCAGGCTGCGTGTGTGCAGAGACAGCCAGGCGGCTGCGGAAAGGATAAAAGGAGGAAAAAGAATGACCGGAAAACGTGTGGATTATATAACATGGGACGAATATTTTATGGGGGTGGCCCTGTTGTCGGGAAGACGTTCCAAGGACCCCAGTACCCAGGTGGGCGCGTGTATTGTCAGCCAGGACAATAAGATCCTGTCCATGGGATATAATGGTTTCCCCAAAGGGTGTTCGGATGACGAATTCCCCTGGGGCAAGGAAAATGAGAAGGAGGACCCCTACAATTCCAAATATTTCTACTCCACACACAGCGAGTTAAATGCTATTCTTAATTACAGAGGGGGAAGCCTGGAGGGAAGCAAGCTCTATGTGACCCTGTTCCCCTGTAATGAGTGCGCCAAGGCCATTATACAGTCAGGAATCAAGACCATTGTATACAGAGAAGACAAATATGCGGACACACCGGCGGTAATGGCTTCCAAGCGTATGCTGAATGCTGCGGGAGTGCGTTACTACCAGTACCAGTCCACCGGCCATAAAATCGAGCTAGAGGTATAGTCCCATGAAGATACTGCTGACGGCTGTCAACGCGAAATATATACATTCCAATCTGGGAATTTACAGCCTGAAGGCTTACGCAGACCAGGTATTGGGGCTGGGGGAAGCAGGCGGCAGGCATGAACGGGCGGAAAACCGTGGAACCGGGACCGGTGCCATGGATCCTGCGAAGCCGTCTATTGAGCTGGCCGAGTATACAATCAACCACCAGCTGGACCAGATTCTTCAGGATATATTCAGAAGAGAACCGGATGTGATTGCCTTTTCCTGTTATATCTGGAATATAGAATATATCAGATATCTAATCGCGGATTTAGGGAAAATACTGCCGGATGTGCCCATATGGCTGGGAGGACCGGAGGTGTCCTTTGATGCAGCTAAAGTGCTTGGGGAGCTGCCGGAGGCAACAGGCGTCATGAAGGGAGAGGGAGAGGAAACATTTGCACAGCTGGCCGGATATTATGTGGATAAGTTGTGTAAAAAAGGGACAGACAGTGGAAAAATCCTGCCGGACGGACAGGCCGGTCTGGAAAATATACCCGGGCTTGCCTTTCGCCTCCCCGATGGTTCGTTGGCAGATACCGGTGTACGCCGGGCCATGGATATGAGCCGGATACCATTTCCATATAAGCATATGGATATAAAGGATTTGGAGCACCGCATCATTTATTACGAGAGCAGCCGGGGCTGCCCCTTTTCGTGCAGCTACTGCCTGTCCTCTATTGATAAGAGCGTACGGTTCAGAAGCCTGGAACTGGTCCTTGATGAGCTGGCTTATTTCCTGGAGGCCGGAGTGCCTCAGGTAAAATTTGTGGACAGGACCTTTAACTGCAATAAAAAACATGCCATGGCCATATGGCGGTTTATCCAGAGTCATGACAACGGAGTCACCAATTTTCACTTTGAGATTGCCGCCGATTTGCTGGACCAGGAGGAGATTGAGCTTTTGGGCCAGATGCGTCCTGGACTGGTCCAGCTGGAGATTGGCGTACAGTCCACTAATCCGGACACGCTTAAGGCCATACACCGCAAGACAGATATAGCCGAGATACGCCGTATCACCGGCACAATCAATCAGGCACATAATGTTCACCAGCATCTGGACCTGATCGCAGGTCTGCCCAATGAGAATTTGGAATCTTTCCGTCATTCGTTCAACCAGGTATATTCCATGGAGCCGGAGCAGCTTCAGCTGGGCTTCCTCAAAGTGCTGAAGGGCTCTTATATGGAAGAAATGGCATTGACCTACGGCCTCTGCTATTCCTCACGGCCGCCCTATGAGGTCCTGTCCACCCGGTGGCTGTCCTACAGGGACATCCTGGAACTAAAGGGCGTGGAGGATATGACGGAGGTGTATTATAACAGCAGACAGTTTGTCCATACTCTGTCCGGGCTTGCGGCAGAATACGGTTCGCCCTATGAAATGTTTCTGGATATGGCTGCATATTACCGTGAAAACAATCTCACCGGCATCAGCCACAGCCGCATAGCCAGATATGAGATACTATATAGTATCATAGCCAGACGTAGGGATGCAGGGCTGGATGCCTCTGTTATGGAACGGTTCAGGGACCTTCTCATGTATGATTTATATCTCAGGGAAAATGTAAAAAGCCGCCCATCCTTTGCCCGGGACCAAAGCCCTTATAAACAGGCTGCCCGGCAGTTCTTTCAGAGGGAGGAGGAATCTCCCCATTACCTTATGGATTATGAAGGGTATGATTCCAGGCAGATGAGTAAGATGGCCCATATTGAAGCCATGGGAGACGGAACCCTGGTGCTGTTTGATTACAGGCACAGGGACCCGCTGACGTATAATGCAAGGGCAGTCAGAATTGGGTGATAAACTTTAGAATGTTGTAAATGCAACAAAAACGTTGTGATGAAAGGACTGGATATATGCTGCAGAAGACCATTTTAAATGAACCTGAGACTGACAGAAAAACTGGCAGAGGGATAAAAAGTGACCGGGATACAAAGGCCGGCAGAGGGAGAAAAGCTGGCGGCGGCACAAAAACTCAGGGAAGGCCGAAAGCGGTCAGGGAGACAAAAGCAGAACTGGCCGCCCGTATTGCCCGTATCCTGGATGTATTGGACCGGGAATACGGTACGGAGTACCGCTGTTACCTGAATCACGAGACACCCTGGCAGCTGCTGATTGCAGTTATCATGAGCGCCCAGTGTACAGACGCCAGGGTGAATATCGTCACAGCTGATTTATTCCAGAAATACGATACCCTGGAGAAGTTTGCCGCGGCGGATTTAAAGGAATTGGAACAGGATATCCACTCCATTGGGTTTTATCACATGAAAGCTAAGAATATCATTGCCTGCTGCCGGGACCTGGTGGAACGGTTTGGAGGAGAGGTGCCAAGAACCATAGAGGAGCTGACCTCCCTTGCAGGCGTGGGACGTAAGACAGCCAATGTTATACGTGGGAATATATACAATGAACCCAGTATTGTGGTGGATACCCATGTAAAGCGTATTTCCAGGAAGCTGGGCCTTACAAAAGAGGAGGAGCCGGAGAAGATAGAGTATGATCTGATGAAGGTGCTGCCAAAGGACCATTGGATTCTGTGGAACATACATATCATTACCCTGGGCCGTACCATCTGCATTGCCAGGCGCCCGAAATGCTGTGAATGCTTTCTGCGGGAGGAATGTCCGGGCAGGGAGGCGTAGGTTTTTCAATCCGTTCCCTTCCGCCATGCAGCACTTGCCTCCTTTTTTGCGTTCCTGCCAGCCGCCGGCCGGTCTTTCCTTTTGTCTGCCGCCCCTACTTCCGGCTCTGGAACTCAGAGGGGGATTTTCCATAATATCGTTTGAATGCGGCGCTGAAATAGGCCGCATTTTCGTATCCTGCCCTGGATGAGATTTCATACATTTTCATGCTGGTATTCTCAAGCAGTCCCCTGGCTTTTTCCATCCTTACCTTAATCAGATAATCCGTAAATGTAATTCCTGTCTCGCTCTTAAATACAGTGCTGAAATAGGAGGTGCTTAAGCATACGGCTCCCGCTACCTCATCAATGGAAAAGGAGGAGGACATATAGTGGTTCTGGATGTACAGGATGGCCTGGTCTATGAGCTTTCCGTAACGGCTTTTGTTGATGCGTATGCTGTCGCAGATTTTGAACAGGTTCTGCTTCAGGTTTTCGATGCTGGACTCCAGTGTACCGCCGGCTGCCACTTTTTTGAATTCTTCGATGGGATTCTGAAATATATCCTGAAGGTTGATTCCTGATTCCCCCAATTCCTTCATCAGATGGGTATAGAAGCTTCCCAGGGAAAATGTCATATACAGATAGCTCTCGCTTCCCTTCTGATAGAGCCATGTTTTTAATTGCTCCAGCTCTCCTGTAATCCCTTCCTTATTTTGTTCCTTGATAAAAGTAATAAGCCTGGTGTCCGGTATGGGATATCCCTGGCTGTCCTCCGGCTCATTGTAGATATAAGACTCCACCTCCTCGTAAAAGATATCCGCATTGGAACCCTTGATGAAATGAAGCTTGCCTGCTTCATGGCAGGTCTGTACACTTTTGTGGAGCAGGCGGATGCCCTGGACAATGCTGCCCGAGGCAATGCTGACATCGCAGTAGCTTCCCTCATGGGGGAACTGCCTGCGTATCGTGTCCACCAGAATTTTCCGCCGGGCGGCCAGTTCCATCCTGGAGCGGGAGGTGAGGCAGACGCTGTAGCTGTACTGATGGGATTCCAGCAGATAAGAGCTGTCACCAAACAGAATCTGGCTCAGGGCCGAAAACCTGCGCTCTGACGCATAACGGATGTCGTCGGACAGCTTGCTTAAGCTGTGATCGTCCAGCTCCACCTGCAGGAAGCAGCACCATGAATCAGGCTCAAGGTCCAGCTCGTTTAAGACAATGCCCTCGGGGCCGGCCGCCTCCTGGACCGCCATGTTGCGCAGCAGCTGTGTGGCCATCAGACGCTTGTCGTGGTGGAACTGCCTGCAGTGGGAAACCGCATTCGTCAGTATGCGGTTCATGGCATCCAGATCAATGGGTTTCAGTATATAATCCAGGGCCCGCAGATGCATGGCTGTCCTGGCATATTCAAAGTCATCATACGCGCTGATGATGAGAAGCACGATGTTTGGGTTTAAGTCCTTTGCCAGCCTGGATAGCTCCAGCCCGTCGATATAAGGCATACGGATGTCGGTGATAAGGATGTCAGGCGGATTATCCTTCATCTGGTTCCAGGCATCCTGTCCGTCGGCAGCAGTGCCGGAAAGGCAGATGCCCAGTCCCTCCCAGTCAATCTGCCGGGATAACCCTTCCAGTATGATTTCATTGTCATCACAAAGCATTGCCTGGAACAAAAATATCATCTCCTTTCAGTTTGGGAATCTTTACGGTTACTTCGGTGCCAAAATCCGGCTCTGACGTGACGGTCAGACCGTAGCTGCTTCCAAAGAGGATATGGATGCGCTCATTGACATTGTAGAGCCCATACCCGGAATCCCTGCGGTCCGGGTGGGCGGCTGTTCCCAGCTGCTGCTGCAGTTTTTCAAGGGTTTCCTGGTCGATTCCCCGGCTGATGTCCTGCACGGACAGTACAAGGCTGTCCTCATCCTCGTAAATGCGCACCTGTATAAAGACCTTCTGCCCAGGCATGGGTATTGCGTGCGCAATGGCATTTTCAGCCAGGGGCTGCAACAGCAGCTTAAGAGTACGGTAGGAATACAGCACAGGGTCGCATTCAATGGCGTATTCAAATTTCTTGCTGTAAATCATGTTGGTGATAAACAGGTAGCTGCTTATGTGACGCAGCTCCTCCTCGATGGTGATGATTTCATTCCCCTTGCTGAGCGAAATCTTAAACAGCGTGGACAGCTCATTGAGCATTTTCTCCGCGTCCCGATTCTTGTCCATTCTCAAAAGCCACATGACGGAATCCAGGGAATTATACAGAAAATGGGGCTGTATCTGGGCCTGGAGGGCCTTCAGCTCCGAGTTCTTAAGCTTTTTCTGCTCCTCATAGATCTGGCTGATAAGCTTTTGGATCCGCTCCAGCATCTGGTTGAAATTCTTGCCCAGCCGTCCGAACTCATCGGAGGAGTGGTACGTGTACCGGACCGAGAAATCTCCATTTTCCACCTCCTCCATCATGCGGTAAAGAATCTGTACTGGTTTGTATACGGACTGGGATATAAGCATGGCCACATACAGGGAGGAGAATGCGATAATCAGCAGGACCAGCATGACAATATGGGTGATGTCCTTGCTGCTCTGGGTCAGAAAGCCCCGGTCTATGATGCCGGCAATCCTCCAGTTGGAATTCATCAGGGTACGGCTTACCACCAGGTACCCGCTGTCAGGCACTACCATGGATTTTCCCACGGCAGTGCCTGTGGATTCCAGAATATGGGATACCAGGCTGGGGGAAATGTCGATGGGATAGTGGAGATCGTTGCCTGCGTTGGAGCGGAACAGGATGCTTCCCTCCTGATCAATGATGCAGATGACCCCGTTGCTGAGACTGTGCTTGATTTTCTGGGTGATAACATCCTCTTTGATGTCGGCTGCCACAATGCCGTTGACCATACCCGAAGCCTTATCCATCACCGGCTGTCCCACTGTGATGAAGTTATCGCTGATAGAGCTGCGGACAATGAAGCTGCCCTCATGGGAAGGAAACCAGGTGGTTTCCCTGCTGCCCGCAATGGCCTTATACCATGTAGTCTCCCTCTGGTCCTCTGATTTGAATGAGTAGTAGTTGGATTTGTAGCGGCCGCCGTTCTGGCCGAACACATATACTCCGAAGATATCCTTGCGGTAGGTGGAGATAGAGGCCAGCTCCATGCTGCCGGCCAGGTCGTTGGAATACTGGTCCCGGACGGAGTCAAAGTCCATGCGCAGGTATTTCTGCATCTTGATATCGCCGGTCAGCATGTCGCAGAGATTCCAGGCATCATTGAGCAGGCTGTCAATGTCATCGCAGACAAGGTCAATGGTCTCGATGGAGGATTTCTCGGTCATGTTGATGATGAAATTGGTATAGAGATGATAGGCGGCAATTCCCACCAGGAGCACAGGGATACAGGATAGCGTCACAAAGGAAATCAGCAGTTTCCTGCGGAATGAAAGCTGTCGGAAGAAGTTTTTCATGAATCCCGTTTCCTTTCCTGTATTAATAGGCGGTGAGCGCATACTCGGCCGCATTCTCAGCAGTAATAATCTGATAAGGAATCATTACCATGGGGAATGGCTTGCAGTCCCGTTCCATCTGCTGTATCAGGAAAGCCGCAATAAATCCCCAGCGGGGGTTGCTCTCCACCGTGCCCAGATATTCTCCGGCAATGATGGCCTTGCACACGTCCTGGATGCCGTTGATGGACACAATGGCGATTTCACCCGGCGGCAGCCCTGCTACCTTGATGGCCTGGAGAGCCCCCAGCCCGTCTTCATCGCTGTGGGCAAAGACCGCGTCTATGGTCTGTCCCCGGTTGGCGGCCTTGATAAGTGCGTTTTCCATTGCCTTTTGGGCTGTTACCCGGTCAAAATTCCCGTATTCCACATCAATGATTTCCATGTTGGGATACTTCATAAGGGCCTGATGGAATCCTTTTGAGCGCGCCTGGGCTCCGGGTGAGCTCTCGGTGCCGTAGATTTCCACGATCCTGCAGGGCTGATCCCCGAATTTATCCGCCAGCAGGCCGGCGCAAATCTGGCCTTCCTTCAGGTAGTCCGCGGAGATAAGAGACACATAGTAGCTCTGGTCAATGGTCTCGGCCGACTGGTCAATGAGGATGACGGGAATGCCCGCGTCCTTGGCGTCCTGGAGCACCGGAGTCAGGGCAGACAGGTCCGCGGGCACAATGACCAGATAGTCCACACCCTCCCGAATCAGGCTGCGTATATCTTCCAGCTGCCACTGAACAGAGTGGTCCTCCGGTTCATGGTAGATAAAGTCCATCCCATTGGGAAGCAGGGCTTCGCGGAAACTGTTGATTTGGGCTGTTCTCCATGGATTGTCTGTCTCTATCTGGGAAAAACCCACATGGAGGCTGGAGCTGTCAGCCGGTTCCGGTTCCCAGTTTGCGGCCTGGTTGGAGGTATCATACAGGGTAATGGCCAGGATGACGCACAGGGAGCAGATGATGAGAAGGCACCAGTGTTTCCTAAACAGCAGCTTGAATCGTGTCTTAAATAGTATCTTAAACCATGTCTTGAACCATGTCTTAAACCGCAGCATAAACCGTGACATAGGCATCAGTACTCCGCCCACATGGTGACGGGGGAACTGTCAATGCCCTCTATTATCAGCGGAACGGCGGCTGCGTTTTTCAGAAAGCCGGACGGAAGTCCCTCCATGTTAACATCCTCGATGATGCAGATATAACGGTTGTGGTACATGCCAAGCATGATCTGGTGGGCCAGATCCCCATCCTTTGTGTCGCTGTAAGAGGCAAGGGACACAAAATCCAGGGCCAGGGCCTTTAAATGGCTCATATTATCCTGAAGGTACCGGGCCAGCCGGCTGCTGACAGCCGGACCATTGTTTTCATAGAGATCCGGTTTTTCTCTGCGGTATTTGGAGAAACCGGTGCGGATTAAAAGCAGATCAGCGTCTTTTACGTCCTCACGGTGGGGAATCAGATCCTCGGGCATGAGCTTTGCGCCAGGTTCCTTTGGAATATCCAGGAGCAGGGGCTTATGAAAGAAAAATTGCCCAAAGGGAACCTGGTCCAGGGGAATGCCCTTTCCGTAAAAATGCATGGGTCCATCCAGGTGGGTTCCGTAATGGTTAAAAAGATGGATGGTGCAGGTGTTGGCTGTGTCGCCTCCGGCAATGGAGGTGTGGGGTTCCAGACTGAATGCAGGGTTGCCGGGCCAGGTGGGCTGCCCTTTTTTTATAGGATACGATAAAATCTGATACATAAAATCCCTCCTTATGATAAAAATATCATCCCAATGTAACAGTTGTTATCATTAAATCACGATTTGCAGGGAGCGTCAATAAGATAGAATGAAATCAAAACATATTCCAATCAAATCATATATACATAAAAATATGGTCATAGTATACTAATG
>CDZM01010497.1_pt1 | contig 16014 bp, 12 predicted proteins | sample 557601 | NCBI WGS metagenome assembly CDZM01 (sample SAMEA3182087, study PRJEB8094) | gut metagenome | biome: human; feature: gut; material: Stool; isolation source: human stools | place: Canada | collected 2013-02-05
TAATAAAATTGTGCAAATCATACAAAAGTAAAATGGCAAGGAGGTATAGGAGTGAAAATAACAAAGGTAGAGGCGATACCAGTACGCCAAAAAGGGGAAATTAAAAAGATTAATGACAGCGCACAGGACGGAATTATCATTAAAGTTTATACGGATGAAGGAATCATTGGATATGGTGAAGTGGATTCAGCTCCATGGGTTGTAAAATCAATTATAGATTCACCGGTCTCCCATAGAATCTGTCAGGGCCTGGGACAGGCTATTATAGGTGAGGACCCTTTTGAAACTGAAAAAATATGGGAAAAGATGTATCTTTCCAGTATGTTCTATGGACGCAGGGGAGTAGTCATCCATGCGATGAGTGGAATTGATATCGCCCTTTGGGATATAAAGGGAAAAGCTTTAAACATGCCGATTTGTAAACTGCTTGGCGGAGTTCAGAGAGACAAGGTAAGAGCATATGGCAGTACCCTGATGCCATATACTCCCCAGGAGGCAGCTGAGGAAGCACTTAGGTGGAAAGAGCAAGGGTTCAGTGCAGTCAAAATGGGGTGGGGAGGTTTTGAGCTTCCGCAGTCTGAGTGTGTAAAATTGGTTGAAGCTACCAGAAATGCGATAGGTGATGATATGGATATGATGCTTGATATAGGCTTCATTCCTTCTGGTGACTTCAATGTTACCGCTGCATCAAGGCTGCTTCTAATAAATGAAATACGGGAATTTAAGCCGTATTGGATCGAAGAGGCTGTTTATCCTGATGATTATGAAGGATATAAAATGCTTGTGGAGAGCACAGATGTAAGAATTGCCGGCGGAGAGAATGAAACAACAAGATATGGATTTAAACAACTGATAGAGGTATGCAAATTGGATATTCTTCAGCCGGATATCACACGGTGTGGTGGGTTGACGGAGGCTAAGAGGATAGGTGCGATGGCGACAGCCCATAATACCACTGTGATTCCACATGCCTGGAGCAGTGGAATTGTAATTGCAGCATCTTTGCATTTTATTGCCACTCAGTCAAATTCCAATTTGCTGGAATATTGTGTTTGGGATACACCGATTCGGAAAGAAATGCTTAAACAGGATTTTAAACTCAGAGATGGCTATGTGGATGTCCCAATGGGGCCCGGATTGGGAATTGAGATTGATGATGAAGCGATTCAAAAATACCGTTGTGATATCATTTAGGGAACAATAATACAATCACATACAAAGGAGGTAAGTTATGAAAAGAACAGTTTCTATCGTGTTGGCGGTAACTCTTGCAGCTACGTCTGCTGTTGGATGCGGAAAAAAGGAGAACGTACAAACCGATGCTGTGGTTGGCAGTTCGACTGAGGCTGCCACAACAGAGGCCGGAGAGAGAACGAAAATCCAGCTTATGGGTCCGTGGGTGGTGGAAAGTCCGGAAGACCAGGTGCTGGCTGGGGTGGTAAAAGGATTTGAGGAGGCACATCCAGAGTATGAAGTGGAACTAATAGGAACTCCCTCAGCAGATCTCCTGACAACCGTACAGTCTATGGCAGCATCCAGTACTTTGCCGGATTTGGTAATTACCAATGGAGCTAATAATGCTGCATGGAAAGAGATGGGAATTGTGGAAGATATCAGGGGAGAATTCGATCAGAAATTCCTGGAAGGCTTTTATCCGGAAATGTTGAAAGAATTTACATATAATGATGAACTTTTTGGCCTGCCCATGTGTGCGGCTCCGTTCGTTTTACTGCTGCGTAATGACTTGCTTCAAGAAGCTGGACTCGATGTACCAGAGAGCTTTGATGAAATTGTAGAGACTGCTAAAAAGTTGACAGTGGATACAAATGGCGATGGAAAGATTGACCGATATGGTATGAGCCTGATGGGATTTCCAGATGGAAACAACGCACTTCGTTTTACACTGGCTCTGTTTGCTGCGGATGCACCTGATATTTATAAAGATGAAAGTGGTAAATGGGCAACTAAAATTGGTTCTGAGGATGGTGTCCGGGCATTTGAGTTTTATTACAATTTGGCTATCCGGGATGGATCTGTACCCCAAGGCTCTACGGAGGTAGATTATAAAACCATGGTTAATTTACTGGCAACAGATCAGGTGGCCATGGCAATAAGCGGTCCCCATACGATTGGGAATATTGTTGTACAAAATCCGGATATGGATGGAAAGTTTATCGCAGTACCGCTGAAGGATAAGGAGACAGTGGCGTACCTTAATCCCTATGGTATGATTATGTTTAAGGATGCTCCTAATAGAGAGGGCGCAATCGAATTTTTAAAATATGCAGCAGCTAATTTTGTAGAGATGACACGTGTTACTAAACGTCCGCCCGCATTGATAGAACTCGAAGATGTGGCCCGTGAGGCAGCTCCTGAAGTGGAGGCAATTCTGGACTGCGCTCAATATAATATTGATTACGTGGCAGTACCATTCCGCGGAGAGGAAGCCAATATTGTGGCAGAGAATGTAAATGCCATGTTGGCAGGTAGTATCAAGTCGCCTGAGGAGGCCGCGAAAATTACAGCAGAGGCCGTACAGGCTGTTTTGGACGCTAATAATTAAATAGATACAGACTGGGCGGGATGATCCCGCCCAGGTTTCCTGTACAATTCTTGGCGTCTGAAGAGGAGGTGGAAGTTTGGGCAAATTTCTGGAAAGGCATTTTTCATTGGTATTTTTTCTTCCGGTTGCAGTCCTGTCAGTTCTGTTGATTATTTATCCAATGCTTTATGGTATATATGTTAGCTTTTTTGACACTAATCTTGTTAATAAATGGAATTTTGTTGGCACAAAAAACTATCAGGCCTTAATATCAAATGCGGCATTTCGTAACAGCCTGTCCGTGAATTTTAAATTCATATTAATTGTTGTTGCAGGTCATTTCGTAATAGGTACAATTTTGGCGACAATTCTCAATAAAAATATACGAGGCCGTGTATTTTTTCGTTGTATTCTGATGCTGCCGTGGTTAATTCCGGAAGTTGTATTTGCAGTATTGTTTAAGTGGATTCTTAATCCGCAATATGGAATTATTAATTATACACTGATGAATTTAGGGGTTTTATCAGATCCTATTTCCTGGCTGGGTAGTGTTAATACAGCTTTGCCCATTGTAGCTATTATATGTATTATTAAAGGTTATCCGTTTGTGATGATTATGGTTTTGTCTGCTTTGCAAACCGTACCGCAGGATATCTATGAGGCATCTCAGGTAGATGGGTGCAGCAGGATTAAGGCGTTTTGGCATATAACAGTTCCATCTATTCTTCCGGTTTTGGCAGTGGCTTTTATTCTGGATACAGTGAACTGGTTTAAACATTATACCATGGTAAATCTTTTGACAGGCGGGGGGCCTGCAAATTCAACAAGTCTTGTAAGCGTTACAATCTATAAAACTGCATTTGGTTCATTTAAATTTGGTCTGGCCGGAGCAATGGCAGTAGTGGTATTTATAATATGCTACATTATGAGTTGGATCTACAGGAGGTTGACAGATGAAAAAAGTTAAAAGACATAATCAGGCAGGAATCCTTTCTTATGCAGTGTTGCTTTTTTTTTCATTGATTGTTCTATATCCTCTGGCCTGGATGGTACTGACATCTCTTAAAACTTTGGAAGAAACCTTTGTCATTCCTCCGGTATGGATGCCAAAATCCCCTTCATTACAGACATATTCAGACATTTTTGTAAAATATCCGATTGCTTCATATTTTAGAAACAGCATCATTGTGGTAGTGGTTACCACCGTCGTATCTGTTATAGTTTCCTGTTTAGCTGGTTACGCGGCATCTCGCAGCCGTTCAAGGTTTAAGAAGCCATTTATGACATTTTTGTTGGTACTCCAGATGTTCCCAGCAGTCATGCTTTTGGTCCCTTACTATAAAATGCTGACTATATATGGCCTGGTTGATACACTCGTAGGTCTAATCCTACCTAACATTGCATTTACTATGCCATTCTGTACGTGGATGATGATGGGATATTTTAATACAATACCGTCAGAATTAGAGCAGGCTGCACAAATTGATGGCTGCAACAAATATCAGAGCTTTGCCAGAGTTATTTGTCCATTAACTTTACCTGGTATGGCTGCAACAGCAATTTATTCTTTTATTCAGGTTTGGAATGAATATATGTTTTCACAAACTTTGATGAAATCGGAGACCTCTAAAACGCTGACTGTCGGAATTGCGCAGATGGTGGGTGAGTACCGCACATTATGGAATGATATGATGGCAGCCAGTGTTCTGACAAGCCTCCCACTTATTATCATTTTTATTTTTCTGCAAAAATACTTTATTTCTACGCTTACTGCCGGTGCAGTAAAGGGGTGAAGAAACTTGGAAACAATTGAAGTTAGATACAGATGGAGGTAGTTAAATGTTAGATATTCTGATTCGCGGAGGATGGGTAATAGACGGCACAGGAAATCCGCGGCGGCGCCTGGATGTGGGAATCAGGGGAAAGTGTATTGCTTGTATGGAGCGTAATATTACCGAGGAGGCGCGGCATGTCATCAATGCAGACGGGCTGATTGTGAGTCCGGGATTTATTGACGCACATAGCCATTCGGATGTGACGATTGAAAGTAATCCTTTTTGCGAGAGTACGATACGCCAGGGAATTACTACAGAAATTGTAGGGAACTGCGGAGACAGTACGGCCCCGTTTCCACCGGTGGGGAATGGTACGGCTGGAGGATTTGGCCGTTTCGATAATGGGCCTGTACCCTATGGCCGCACACTGGGAGAGCACATGTGCGAATTAGAACATATGGGTATATCTGGTAATTTAGCATGGCTGGTGGGACACAATTCCTTGCGAACTCTGGCCGGTGTCAAAGGACCGGAGGTAACAGAGCAACAGTATAAAATAATGGAGAATGCCCTCAGACAGGCATTTGAGGATGGAGCCATCGGGCTTAGCAGCGGTCTGGAATTCGAGCCAGGACGTACAAGCTGTCCGGAGGAATTAATGCGTCTTGCAGGTGTTGTAAAGGAATATGATGCCATTTATACCAGTCATATTCGGAACAGAGATGCCCATGTGCTGGAGGCATTGGAGGAATTTTTAGCGGTAATCCGTCACCATCGTATTCGAGGTGAAGTATCTCACATGAATATACGCTACAATACGCATGCACCTGAAGATGCAGTGCGCAGGTGTATGGAGAAAATTAGTCAGGCAAGGGATGAGGGATTTGAGGTTCTGACAGATATGACCCCCTTAAATTATGGTATCGGTCAGATGGCGGGTATATTACCTGAGTGGCTGACCTCATTGCCAGGCCAACAGATGAAAGATGCGCTTATGGATCCGGAAATCAGGACTAGGCTTAAACATGACTGTGACCGGTACTGGAGGTTTATTGCCGGCGGTGAGTGGGAACGGGTGCGTATGCAGAACAATAATGCATTTCCGGACATTAATGGGATGACATTTCCGGAAATATCACATCTATGGAATAAAGAACCTTGGGATTGCTACTTCGATATTCTGGCCGCTGTTGCGCCAGATATTGACAGTGTTGTTCTTGTGTCACGGCTGTTTACAGATGAACATCTTGTAGAGACAATATCGAATCCACTCTATATGCTTGTGGTAGATGGATATAGTACATCTGTTGAAGGCGAGGTGGCCAGACACACACAGTTCCCGCTTCATTACATCGGAATGGACTGGTTCCTGACGCATCATGTGCGGCAGAATCATATTCTCAGTCTGGAAGAAGCGGTTCGCAAGATGACAAGCATGCCGGCCTCCCATTTCAACCTGAAAGGACGGGGGCTATTATATGAGGGGGCAGTTGCGGATGTTATAGTGTTTGATTATGAACATATGGATACACCATTCGATTTGCGGCAGCCTGCGCAATATGCCCGCGGAGTGACACATGTTATAGTAAACGGTTTACAGGTGTTACGTGACGGGGAACATTTACATACGACACCGGGAATTAATATTCGTCAGAACGCTAAATAAGATTTAGTCAAAAAAGGATGCGTCTTAAAGCAGTTGCGAGCTAATGGCTATACAATTGCTTTAATGGCGTGTCTTTTGTGTTATAAGAAAAATGTATTGCCGGGACAAATATTTGGGAAAGATTATAGCTTGCATTTTCACACTCCTGTGATATAATGTTCATATATTTTTCAAAAGCGATAGATTTGAACATAAAACAGGCAGGGAAGCGAGGATTACACAATGGACAGACATGGACTTGTATGCAGGGCAGTACTGGAGCAGCCGGATATTACCCAGAGAGAGCTGGCCGGAAAGCTGGATGTCTCCCTGGGCACGGCCAATGGTTTGATTAAGGAATGTCTGGCAAAGGGATATATAGGGGAGGAAAGCAGCCAAAAGGGCAAGGCCCGATGGAGGCTTATGCCGGATGGCCGGAAGCTATTAGACCAATATAAGGTGGACGGGGCCCTTATTATTGCAGCGGGCTTCGGTTCACGTTTTGTCCCCCTGACCTTTGAGACGCCCAAGGGGCTTCTGGAGGTCTTTGGGGAGCGTATGATTGAACGTCAGATTAAGCAGCTCCATGAAGCGGGCATAAGGAACATAACCATAGCAGTGGGGTATCTGAAGGAGAAGTTTGAATACCTTATTGATAAATACGGTGTGGAGCTTCTGTACAATCCTGAGTATACCAGCAAAAACACCCTGACCACCATTTACCGGGCCAGGAAGGTGCTGGAGGGGCGCAATATGTACGTCCTGTCATCGGATAACTGGATGCGTGAGAATATGTATCATGCCTATGAATGCGGGGCCTGGTACAGCTCTGCCTTTCAGAGGGGAGAGACCAGGGAATGGTGCCTTTATTTTAATAAAAAGGGGAGGATCACCGGCGTAAAAGTAGGCGGTCGGGACCAGTGGGTCATGTATGGTCCGGCTTATTTTTCCCGGGAATTTTCCCGGCAGTTCCTTCCGGTGCTGGAAGCTTACTATAAGACGCCGGGGACAGAGCAGTTTTACTGGGAACAGGTCTATGTGGACATGCTGGAGGGAGAGGCCAGACGGCGGCTTGAGGAGGAAGGCGGCGGACTGCTGGAAGCAGCCCAGGAAGCCGGCGGCCTGGCGGCCTCCCGGTGGGATGAAATAGAGATGGATGTGAACCGTCAGCCGGATGAGCAGGTATATGAATTTGAGAACCTGGAGGAGCTGCGCCTGTTTGACCCCCGCTATCAGAATCATTCTGACAATGCGGCCATGAAGCTGGTCGCAGAGGTATTCAAGGTACCGGAATCCAGCATTAAGGATATCCGCTGCCTGAAAGCAGGCATGACCAACAAGTCCTTTCTGTTTAAGGTGGAGGACCGCCACTGCATCTGCCGCATACCGGGTCCGGGAACAGAACTTCTGATTAACAGGGAACAGGAAAAAACAGTCTACGATGCCGTTGCCTCACTGGAAATCACCGAGCATGTGCTGTACATGAATGAAAAGACCGGGTATAAGATAGCGGATTACTATGAAGGTACCAGAAATGCGGATTCCGCAGATTGGGCCGATATGGAGAAATGCATGTCCATGGTGCGCCGCCTTCACCAGTCAGGCATCACGGTGGCCCATTCCTTTGATATCCGGGAGAGGATCAGCTTTTACGAAAAGCTGTGCAGGAGCCATGGCGCCCTTTTGTTTGAGGATTACGAGGAGGTAAAGGGGTGGATGGACTGGCTTATGGATACCCTTGACTCAATGGAACGCCCAAAATGCCTGTGTCATATTGATGCAAATGTGGATAACTTTCTCTTTTTTGAGGACGGCAGTGTAAAACTTCTGGATTGGGAGTATGCTGGCATGTGCGATCCGGTGATGGATGTGTCCATGTGCGCTATTTATTCCTATTACAAGGAAGAGGACATGGAGCGGCTTTTCAGGCTTTATCTCAGGCGGGAGCCCTCGGAAGACGAACTGTTTGCGCTCTATGCCAATGCTGCCCTGGGCGGATTCCTGTGGTGCCTGTGGGCTGTATATAAAAGTATTCTGGGAGATGAGTTCGGAGAATACACCATCATCATGTACCGGTATGCAAAAAAATATTATAGGAAATTACGGAAATTGTAATAAATTTGTTACCAAATGAATATGGGTTTGTGCTATAATCGGAGATATGTAAACGGTTGGGGATTCGTATGCCCCGGCCAGATATACCAGGCGAGGAGGATGACAAATGGGATATAAAAAGTACTGGGCGGCAATGGCGGCAGCCGGTATGATTGGGGCCATGTCATTGGGGTCTGTATTTACCAGCTATGCGGCGGACGGATGGAGTAAATCCAATGATAGTTGGACTTATATCTATAACGGACAGACACATACAGGATGGCTTCAGACCAGCGAGGGCTGGTATTACATGGACTTATCCACGGGACATATGTCCACGGGTTTTAAGCAGATTGACGGCAAGTGGTATTTCTTCAGGCCGAATGGTCTTATGGCCATGGGCTGGATTAATCCTGAGGACGGCAAGTGGTATTATATGCTGAACGACGGCAGCATGGTTACAGGCTGGCTGAAGATTGGCAATGACTACTACTTCATGCGGGGCAACGGTACCATGGCAACCGGCTGGCGTGAGATGGACGGGGCCTGGTATTATTTCCAGAGCAACGGAAAGTGCGTGGTTAATTCCTGGGCACAGATTAAGGACAACTGGTATCTCTTTGGCACGGACGGCAAGATGATGACGGGCTGGGCTAAAGTGGATAATGATTATTTCTACCTGAATACGGACGGCCGGATGCTGATCGGCTGGCTGAGCGACAGCGAAGGCAACAAATATTATATGGATACAAGCAACGGCAAGATGTCCACGGGCTGGAAGCAGATTGATAATTCCTGGCATTACTTCAACAGCAACGGACATATGATGACGGGATGGATTCAGCTGGATGGCAAGTATTATTATCTGAACCCTGCCAACGAGGGCAAGATGATTGCAGGCACCACAGCCACCATCAACGGTGTACAGTATAACTTTGACGGCAGCGGCGTATGCCAGAATGCCAACGGCGTATCGGCCCAGACACCGGGAACTGTGAACAATAATTCCGGCAGTTCCGGCGGCAGCGGCGGACCTGGAGTGTCCGGTTCTTCCGGCTCCGGTATCAGCAGCGGCACACCGGGCGGCTCCGGAAACAGTTCAAACGGCCCGACCAGCGGCAATTCCAATAACAGCCCATCCGGCTCATCAACTGCGCTTGAACCAGGACGGACAGACGGACCAGGTTGATTGACAGCGGTTTAATAAGGGGGGATGTGACAGCGGATGGCTGGACATCCCCTCTTTTTTGAAAAATACAAAGGTATGAGGAGAATACTATGAAAAATACGACGCAGATAATGAGGCGCTGCCACGCACTTGCCCTGGCAGGACTCATCGGAGCAGGGACAATTGTACCTGCCGGTACATCCCTGGCCGTGGGACCGGGGGAGACCCAGTCCGCCACGGTCATATCTCCCGTAGGACCGGGGCAGAGCTCCGCCGGCAGCACAGGGACTGCTTCCGGAACAGGAAGCACCTCAGGACAGTCTGCTTCCACTGCAAATCCCAATGCGTGGAAGAAGGTAAACGGCGTATATCAGATGCCGGACGGCTCAGCTATCAATAATGTGCTGTTCCGGGGAATTGACGTGTCCAGGTGGCAGGGGGATATTAACTGGAGCCAGGTAGCTGCGGACGACGTGTCCTTCGTCATGCTGGGCACCCGTTCAAAGGGCGCAGTAGACCCTTATTTCCACAGGAATATCCAGCAGGCCAGCGCGGCAGGCGTCAAGGTGGGTGTATACATCTATTCTCTGGCCATGACGCCGGAGATGGCAGTGGAGGAGGCGAATTTTGTTCTCAACCTGATTCACGATTATCCGGTCTCCTATCCGGTGGCCTTTGACATGGAGGATTCCACCCAGGGAACCCTTTCCAAGGATGAGCTGGCAGCCATCGCCAACGCGTTCTGCGGGCGGATTTCAGAGGCAGGCTATTATCCGGTTATCTATGCCAATGACAACTGGCTTGCCAATAAGCTGGATATGAGCAAGATGAATTATCCTGTATGGGTGGCGCGCTATTCCGCCAAACCGGCCTATCAGAATCCCGTTATGTGGCAGGCAACCAGCACCGGCGCTGTAAACGGTATAAGCGGCAATGTAGATATTGATTTCCAGTTCAAGGATTTCACCTCTGTGATTCCGGCGAATACGTGGAGAACCATCAATGGCCAGACCTACTATTACCAGAACTATGCAAAGCAGAAGAACAACTGGATTCAGGATGACGGCACATGGTACTATATGAACGGGGACGGTTTGGTGTCCAAGGGCTGGCTTAACCAGTCCGGCAAGTCCTACTATCTGGATGACACTACCGGTAAGATGATAACCGGCTGGAAATCCGACAGCGGGAAATGGTATTACTTCGGCAGCTCAGGCGCCCTTTCCAAGGGCTGGATTAATGACAACGGAACCTGGTATTACAGCAACCAGGAAGGCGTGATGCAGACAGGCTGGCTGGACGACGGCGGGCGCAGATACTTCCTGGAGGGAAATGGGGCCATGGCAAAAGGCTGGACCAGCCAGAACGGGAAGTGGTACTATCTGGACAGCTCAGGAGCTCTTTCCAGGGGCTGGATCAATGACAATGGAACCTGGTATTACAGCAGCCAGGATGGCGTGATGCAGACAGGCTGGCTGGATGACGGCGGTGAGCGGTATTACCTGAAGGGGTCCGGCGCCATGGCTACAGGCTGGCGTGAGATGGATGGGGCCTGGTATTATTTTGAGGGCTCAGGACGTATGGCCAAAGGTGTGATAGACGTGGGCGGCCTCCACTACTATATGGACCCATCCACAGGCCGGATGGCGGCAGGCACCACCGTGGATATAGGCGGCGTGGCCTATACTGCTGACGGAAGCGGAGTGCTCAGCCAGGTTGTGCAGGAAGCGGGAAATGAGACCGGAGACAGCCAGACAGGAAATGTACAGACCCAGGCGCCGGACGGCAGCCAGGGAGGACAGGCGCCACAGCCTTCACAGAACGGCGGGGTATCTAACCAGGCACCGGGTTTGGGCCAGGCTGTCACCGGTTCATCCGGCGGACCGGGTGTGGTGGTCACGCCATTAGGGCCGTGACAGCAGCCGCTGGGTTTAATGTAATGGACAATAAGCTCAATCATGGTATCATTTTTATCAGGATATAACTTTAATATGATGTAAAATCAGCCATGCGGCGCCGGGAGCAGTCCCGGCGCTGTTTTCTTCTTCCCGCACATATTATGAAGTCTGTAAAGGGAGAAAAAGGTAAAAGCATTTTTATATTGCCCCTGCACATATACTGGATAGATAAGGATGCGAAATAAGAGAGGAAAACAGGGTGAAGCTGATAAATAAGTCAAAGCTCCTGGCAGCTGTCTGCATAGCGGACCTTTTGCTGCTGGGCAGCCTTATCCATACGGTCAGGGGGGAGATGCCGGCCCATGTGTCCGCCGATGAGGGCTCCTGGGTCAGGGAGGGAGGGGATACCCTGGACCGGGCCAAGGGACTGGAAGGGAAATGTGTGGCTCTGACCTTTGACGACGGACCAAATGAGGATTGCACGGAAAAACTGCTGGACGGGCTGAAAGAGCGGAATGTCCGGGCAACCTTTTTTCTGATGGGACAGAACATAGAGGGAAACGAGGAGATTGTAAAGCGCATGAAGGCAGAGGGCCATTTGATTGGAAACCACAGTTACAGCCATGTGCAGCTTACAAAGGCCGGTTCAGACGCAGTCTGCCAGGCCGTGGACAGAACCAGCCGGATGATAGAAGAGATTACAGGTGAGAGGCCCCAATACATGCGCCCGCCCTATGGGGACTGGAATGAAGAGCTGGAGTGCAGGGTGGGCATGACCACTGTCCTGTGGTCTGTGGACTCCCTGGACTGGAAACTGCGCAATACCAACCGTGTGGTGAAACGGGTGCTTAAGGATGTGGAGGACGGGGATATCATATTAATGCATGATATTTTCCCCACTTCTGTGGAAGCAGCCCTGGAAATCGTTGACACGCTCACGAAGCGGGGCTATACTTTTGTTACGGTGGATGAACTGCTGATTGACTGAGGAGAATACAGATATGGATTTATTTGATTATATGAGAGAAAAGGATATGGAGAAGGAGTCGCCTCTGGCTTCCAGGCTCCGTCCGAGGACCCTGGATGAGGTGGTGGGGCAGCAGCATATTGTGGGAAAGGATAAGCTGCTGTACCGGGCCATACAGGCGGATAAGCTGGGATCCATTATTTTTTACGGACCTCCGGGAACCGGTAAGACCACCCTGGCCAAGGTCATTGCCAATACCACCAGTGCGGATTTCCGGCAGATTAACGCCACAGTGGCAGGAAAAAAGGACATGGAGGAAGTGGTGAAGGAGGCCAAGGACAACATTGGCATGTATGGAAGGAAAACCATCTTGTTTGTGGATGAGATCCACCGCTTCAATAAAGGACAGCAGGATTACCTTCTGCCCTTTGTGGAGGACGGGACCCTGATACTGATTGGAGCTACTACGGAAAATCCGTACTTTGAGGTAAATGGGGCTCTTCTTTCCCGGTCCAGGATATTTGAGCTTAAGCCCCTGGAAAAGGAGGATGTCAAGGAGCTGATCCGCAGGGCAGTTTATGACAAGGAACGGGGAATGGGCATTTACGATGCCGACATTGACGAGGATGCAGCTGATTTTCTGGCAGACACGGCCAACGGGGATGCCAGGGCCGCGCTGAATGCTGTGGAGCTGGGGGTACTGACCACTGCAAAGGGAGCGGACGGGCGGATTCACATTGATATGGCAGTGGCCCAGGAATGTATTCAGAAAAGGGCTGTCCGGTATGACAAGAACGGGGACAACCACTATGACACTATATCCGCGTTTATTAAAAGCATGCGGGGGTCGGACCCGGACGCGGCCGTGTATTATCTGGCGCGGATGCTGTACGCGGGAGAGGACATCAAGTTCATAGCCAGAAGAATTATGATATGTGCTGCGGAGGATGTGGGAAATGCGGACCCTCAGGCCCTTGTGGTGGCGGTAAACGCAGCCCAGGCCGCAGAGCGCATCGGAATTCCCGAGGCCAATATCATCCTCTCCCAGGCAGTGACCTATGTGGCCACAGCTCCAAAGAGCAACGCTGCCTGTATGGCGGTACAGAAGGCCATGGAAGCGGTGAGGAACGAACGGACCATGCCAGTGCCGGTCCATCTGCAGGACAAGCATTATAAGGGAGCGGAAAAGCTGGGACACGGGGCAGGTTATCTCTATGCTCATGACTATCCCAAGCATTATGTACAGCAGCAGTATCTGCCCGAAGGTATGGAGGGAACCGTATTTTATGAACCTTCTGACAATGGCTATGAGAAGCAGATAAATGCGCATATGAAATGGCTTAAAAGCTGATTTTCTCAAATTTTAACTTTACAATCCCTGATATTCGTGTATATAATAGGGCTATACATAGATTAGCTGGCAGTTTTCTTGATACTGCCGGCAGTCTGTTAGTCCCTGAGCAATTCCCAAATCTGGAATAAACCCCGAATTTGAATGAACAGAAGATAATTTGAATATAGACAGAAGGCGTACACCGGCTTTTTTTGCGGGTGAAGAATTGAATTTAATAAGGAGAAATACTATGCGTGAAAAACTGCAGACCCTGCCTCTTTCAGAACTAAAGGAAATGGCCAAGAGCCGTGGAATTAAGGGCATCAGTTCATTAAGAAAGGCAGAAATTATTGATTTGCTCTGCGATGAGGCAGAGAAAAACCCGGATATAAAGCCGGCGGAAATAAAACGGGAAGTAAAAACGGAAACATCCCGGAGCCAGGAAACGCCTCGGAGTCAGGAGATATCCCGGAGCCAGGAAACGCCCCGGAGTCAGGAGATATCCCGGAGCCAGGAAACACCCCGGAGCCAGGACCAGCCCCATGCTTTTGAGCGTAACCAGTCAAGGAGCCAGGATTATCAGGAAAACCGGAATGACAGCAGGGGAACGGATAACCGCCGCCCTGTTTCAAGAGGGTACGACAGCAAGTATACACAGAACAGGACCCAGACTCCCCAAACACATGGAAACAGCAGTATGAATAACAGAATGAGCCAGAACAGCGCGCCTTCCCAGAACGATGGAGAGCGTTTTGCCAGAGCGGACAATAGAAGTGACGCAATCGGCCTTTCCAGCCAGGATATGGCTGAGTTAGACAGCGGGATTGAGGCAAACGGCATACTGGAAGTCATGCCCGACGGATTTGGATTCATCCGCTGTGAAAATTTTCTTCCCGGTGAAAATGATGTGTATGTGGCGCCTTCCCAGATTCGCCGTTTTAATCTGAAAACAGGAGATATTATAGTGGGAAACCGCAGGGTGAAGTCTGCAACAGAGAAGTTTGCGGCCCTTCTCTACATCAAGACGGTAAACGGCTATCCCCTAAGCGCCACGGAGACAAGGCCCAACTTTGAGGACCTGACACCCATCTTCCCTAACAGGCGGCTTCATATGGAAACACCTGGTGAGAGGAATACGGTGGCCATGCGTGTCCTGGACCTTCTGGCACCTATTGGAAAGGGACAGCGTGGTATGATTGTATCCCCTCCAAAGGCAGGAAAGACCACACTGTTAAAGCAGGTAGCAAAGGCAGTTACAACCAATAATCCGGATATGCATCTGATGATCCTTCTGATTGACGAGCGCCCTGAGGAGGTTACGGATATAAGAGAGGCCATTGTGGGTCCAAATGTGGAAGTAATCTACTCAACCTTTGATGAGCTGCCTGACCGTCATAAGAGGGTATCCGAGATGGTGATTGAGCGGGCCAAGCGTCTGGTGGAGCACGGACGTGACGTTATCATCCTGCTGGACAGCATTACCAGGCTGGCCAGGGCATACAACCTGACGGTTGCGCCCAGCGGCCGTACATTATCCGGCGGTCTGGATCCGGCAGCCCTTCATATGCCGAAGCGTTTTTTCGGCGCTGCCAGAAATATGCGCGAGGGCGGAAGCCTGACCGTACTGGCCACTGCCCTGGTGGAGACGGGAAGCCGCATGGATGATGTTGTGTATGAGGAATTTAAAGGCACCGGCAACATGGAGCTGGTGCTCGACAGGAAACTGTCTGAGAAACGTATCTTCCCGGCCATCGACATATTGAAGTCCGGCACCAGAAGGGATGACCTCCTGCTGTCCAGGGAGGAAGCAGAGGCAGTGGATATTATCCGCAAGGCCACCAATTCCCTGAAACCCGAGGATGCAGTGGAAAAGATACTTGACCTTTTCGCAAGAACCAGGAATAACAGGGAATTTGTGGAGAATGCCAAGCGGATTCGGTTTTTCTAGGAATATCAGGCTATGTCCTTTCGTTCCTTTAAAAGGTCGCGGATTTCAGCCAGAAGCTCTTCCTGTGTGGGACCAGCCGGTGCCGGTGCTTCTTCCTTGGCATCTTCTTCATGGCGTAACCGGCTGCTGATGACGGCAACCGTCTTAATCATAAAGAACATGCACACGCCGATAATGAGAAAATCCAATATATTTTGTAGGAAGCTGCCATAGAGTATGGCGGCTTCTTCTACTTCTACCCCGTTTATAGTGGCCGCGGGATGGATGACATATTGGCTCTTTGTCAATAGTTGGGGTGGGATTTGTTAAAATCCCGCCCCAATTCTATGAAAAGGGCCCTTTTTATGTTCAGTTCCAGGTTTTACTGATTTTGGGCATGCTAAATAAGCCTCCGCATTACCGACCTTTTTATCCTATGATGTACAGTGAAGTATCCGGGTTCGGAACCGTTTGAAATTCCGGATTCCGTAGCTGCTCCGTTTTAACACCTTTATCTTGTTGTTAAATCCTTCTGTGGGACCATTTGTCAATCCGTATTTAAAGGCATTCAGGATTTCTTTTCGCCAGGCCCTGTAGGTCTTAGCACAGGCCTCAAATTCCTTAATCCCACAGCTCTGTGCATTCGCAATCCAGTCATCAAATTC
>CDZM01000008.1_pt1 | contig 15583 bp, 9 predicted proteins | sample 557601 | NCBI WGS metagenome assembly CDZM01 (sample SAMEA3182087, study PRJEB8094) | gut metagenome | biome: human; feature: gut; material: Stool; isolation source: human stools | place: Canada | collected 2013-02-05
GTCGTAGGGTATGATTTGGATAGATACGATTCGGGCATGAGTACAAAAGATGATTATTATTTCGGGAATGAACTTTATTATACCGGAACCCCAGGTAAAGAATATAAAGTAGAGGTTACAGTTTTTGCAGAGAATTCTTCGGGCTATGATTCTAGAACGAGAACATTTAATGTAACAGCTTAAAGAAAGGGGCGTCCCGATCGGGACGCCCCTTTCTTTAAGCTTGACTGGACAGGCAAGGAATGCCGCCTGCCGCATAAGCTTTACCAAGCAGTAGCAAGGAGGGATATGCTTGGGACAGCGGAAGCGGGAAGTGACGGTACGGTGTACCTATACCGATGGAGGGGCGGAGGCAAAGGATTTGGTACAAGGCTCATTCCGCGCCTTTTTGGCGCGGGAACTTAACAGGGACACCCCTGGGGGTAACTCATGTACCTGGAGATAGAAGGGGCGGAGAGGTACCGCGCCGCACTTTATATTCGGCTGTCCAGGGAGGACGAAACCGACGGGCCCTCAGAGAGCGTCAGCAACCAGCGGGCCATGCTGGAGGACTTTGCCCGCCAGCGGGGGGTGCCGGTGGCCGGCCTCTATGTGGATGATACAGCTATACTTGGACTAAAGTCAGAACTCCAATAACGGGGTGCGAGTTTAGTCCAAGTTTTTTTATGCGCTGAAACAGCGTAAATCCACTGAAAACAGGAGGTTGAGAACCCGTGTGTAAGATTATCGTGATGGCAAACCAGAAAGGGGGCGTGGCAAAGACCAGTAGTACCCGGAACCTGGCCTACTCCCTGGCGGAGCTGGGGAAAAAAGTATTGGCGGTGGACTTCGACCCCCAAACCAATCTGACGATCAGCTTTGGCGTGGCACCAGCCGCTTTGCAGGAGACGGCGGCCAGCCTGATGATGAAATTAGTCATGGATGAAGTTCTGCCGGAAAAGGCCAGTTACATCCTGAACATAGGCAAGGTGGACCTGCTCCCGTCCAAAAAAACGCTGACCGTGGCAGAGGTGAACCTGTTGATTGAGCGAAAGGACGATTGCCTTGCCAAGCTGCTGGCGCCTCTCCGGGCGGATTATGACTACATCCTGGTGGACACCGGCCCGTCCCTCGGCTCGCTCACCATCAACGCCTTTACTGCGGCGGACGAGATCATCATTCCCGTTGACCCGGAGCTGTTCGCTCTGGTGGGCTTGAAGGAGTTGACGGAAACGATCTCCAAAATCAAGCAAAATTTGAATCCAAAGGTGGAGATCATTGGCATCCTGTTCACGAAATGCAGTAAACGGACAACCCTATACCGCCAGACCAGCGAACAGGTGCGTTCCGTGTTCGGCCACCTCCCCATTTTTGAGAGTCAGATTCCAGCTACCGTTCAGGTGGGGACCGCAAACAGCAAGGGACTCAGCGTGATGGAGCTGGACGCCAAAAGCCCCGCAGCCGCAGCCTATATGAATTTGGCAAAGGAGGTGCTTGCGTATGCCTAACATCAATCCCCGTATCCGTTCTCTGGACGACCTTCTGGGGGTTGCGCGGAAGGTGGAGAACACGGCGGCAACGGAGGACAAGCCTGCCCAGCCTGGAAATAACGAAATTCAAATGCTTCCGCCAGAGATCATCCGTGGTTTCCGGGGACACCCCTTCCGGCTGTATGAGGGCGACCGATTTAATGACCTGGTAGACAGCGTTTCAGAAAATGGAGTTTTGAGTCCCACAATCATCCGAAAGATTGAACCGGATGAAAATGGGTTTGAATACGAAATGCTGGCCGGTCATAACCGCCAAAATGCTGCTATTGCGGCGAAGCGCCTACTTCCCTGTATCGTTAAAGAGAATCTTTCCGATCAGGACGCATGGATTTATGTCATTGAAACCAATGTCCTGCAACGGTCCTTCTCGGAAATGTTCCCGTCTGAACGGGCGGCTGTGCTGGCCCTGCGCTACTCCAAGATGATTTGTCAGGGGCGCCGGAACGATATTATCGAGGAACTGAAAAGACTGGAAAACCCTGATGAAATCAGGGAAAACAAGACTTGTGGCATTGACTGCCACAAGTCCAAAAGCCGGGATGTTGTGGGGGCTGAGTACAACCTGAAAGGCCGTGCTGTGGCGAATTATCTCCGCATCAATGAATTATCTGCCGCCTTGAAAATCAGGATCGACGATGGAGAATTTACGATTGCGGCGGCGGTTCAGCTCTCCTATCTGGCCCAAGAGGAACAGCAGATGGTGGAGGCAGTTCTGTCGGAAAGCGAGTATAAGGTCAACGAGGGCAAAGCTGTTCTGCTGCGGGAATACACCGGCAAGCTGACCCCGGAACGGGCGGAACAAATCCTCTCCGGCGAGTTTAATCGGAAGCCCAAGAAATCCACGGCTGCGGCGTTCAAAGTCAAACCGGCGATTTACAAGAAATACTTTACCGCCAGCATCAGCCAGAAAGAATTTGACAGTATTGTAGACGAGGCCCTTGCCCTCTACTTTGCCCGTAAAGAGGCCACAGCCGTCTAAACTGGAAAACCACCACAGGAAGGAGGAGCCTATTGAGAAACGATGAACGCCTGCGGACGATTTATGAGGTCATGGCCCCCTATATCGTCCGCAGCGAGAGGAACTGGCGGGATTACCTGGCCTTTGCGTCCCGGTTCCACAAGCAGAGCTTTGACAATATTCTGCTGGTCTACGCACAGGACGAGGATGTAACCATCCTTGCCACAAAAAAACAATGGGCTGGCGTGGGCCGGAATCTAATTTCCCGGCCAAAAGGGATTGCCGTCTGCGTTTACAGCAACGCCCGCCTTACGCTTGACTATCTCTTTGATATAAGTCAAACTGTGGGCAAGGAGATTCATCCCACCAACTGGCAGCTTTCCGATGAGATGCAAAAGGCTCTGGGGGAACGGCTTACCTTCTCACATGGGTTTCAGGCACAGCCGCTCCCAGACCTCTTGTACGCCCTGGCGCGTGAGGCCGTCAATGACAACTACGAGCATTATTTACAGGGGCTTCGGCAGGAAACAAAAAACCATCTGTTTGAGGAAATACCGGCTGGCGGCTTTGAAGCACAGTATATCCAGCTTTTGAGCGACAGCGTTTCCTATTTCATCGGTAAAAAGTGTCACTTGCCAGATGAGGCGATCCGCATGGGCGATGGGATGGCGACAGTCAGCCATTTTAATACGGTTCCACTGGTTGCCCATCTGGGTATGGCAGTCACATCCATTTCAAAAGCAGTGCTTTTGGAGATGGAGCGGAACATCAGGATCATCAATCGAGAAAGGAAGGAAAAACATGAACAAACCGAACATCAATCTGCATTACAAAGAACAGGACGGGATGCTTCTCCCCGACCTGCAAATTTCCAACAGCAACGAGGCGGACAAGCCCCTGGGCCGGTACGGGCGGATGGCGCTGGAATATCTCAAGGACAACCAGCCGGAGCGATATACGATTTTGAAAATGGATGGCAGTCTGATGGAGGTCATGCACCGGGTACAGAACGAGGCCACGGAGAAGATCGAGGCCCTGACCCAGCAGATGCTTCAACAGGAGCCGATGCCGCAGACCGAGGATATTCTGGAGCGAACACGCCACCTGAACAATCTGAAGCTGATGGCGGAGGAAACGGTACTCCAGACCATCGTGCTGATCCCCCGCTGACCGAAGAACAACCGCATACCGAGGCGCCGCAAGGCGCGGAGCATGAAGGAGAGCCGCCCGCACAGGACGGCTCTCTTTCTGCTTCCCCGAAGGTTGAACATCACTTTTCTGATGAAGAAGTCCGTCGCCACTATGAGCATATCCTGACCAGCACCGACCTCTATCTCCCTGAACTCCATCAAGCGGTGCGGGCGGTGTTGGCGGATGGCGTTACAGACTACAACTGGACGGAAAAAGGCCGGGAGGTCTGCGGCCTGTTCTCGGCCTATGGGGACCGGGAGTTTCAGGGCGAGGTGCTGTACCGCACAAAGCTCCGTGGAGAGGACGGCATTTCCTTTTATTTTGATGATGGCTACACCTACTTCCCCTGGCCCAGCCTTGCCAATCTGCTGGACGCCCTGATCGAAGCGGGCGCTTACCCAGATATAACTGCGGAGAAAGAACCTGACCCTATTGGGGACTACAATATCCCGGCTGAAGTAGAAGAAATGGGCGGCGCCCCGCAAAGGGAGATCGGGCAAGCCGACTATGACTATGTTTTGGGTGCTGTGGCTTATGAAGCAGGTGAAACGGCGGAAGAACCCGTCCGCCCGCAAGCGGTATTTACAGAAATCAAGGGAATCCCAAAGGCGGATGAAATAGAGGCCTTTGTCCCAAAGCCGGTTGCTGGCGGGCAACAGGTCATTGTGGCAGGAGGTCAAACCAATCTGATTCCACCAGCGGAAGAATCTCCATCCCCACATAAATCCAGAGGGAATACCACCGCCCACAAAAACTTCCAGCGTTTTCAAAAACTGTTCCCGGAGATCGTGTCCGGCCAGTATGAATCTCTGCGTTTGGAGGCTGGGGACGCCTATGATCCCCTGGTGATCCACCACAAATACGGCGATCACTACTGCATGGAACATTACTATATGCAGAATGGCGACCGAATGTATGACCCCTATATGGACTTCCTGATCGACCGGGAGACTGGAACTCTGCGGGCGTTCAGCTATGAAAACAGCGGCATCGGCGTGTATCAGGAGGCGGACCCCGCAGACCCAGCGCAGGAAAAGAAAATTGCCGGGTTCGGCCAGTTCTTCGCCACCTGGCTGAACAACATCGCCAGTCAGGACTATGAGCCTGTACGCGCTACTATGCTGGTCAATGATGAGGAAGTGGATGTGGAGCTGCGGCCAGCCCCCGAAGCAGCTCCGGCCGCAGCGGATGAGGAACCGGAGCAGCTTTCCCTGCTGGCCTCGCCGTCTGAAAGAAGCCCGGAAGATCTGCTGATTGAGCGCGCTATGCTGCGTGGGCCTCTGGTTACACAGAAAAAAGATCGTATCTACGAATTTGCCCGGACCCATCCCACAGGCTCGGCTTTTGCCTCTTTCCTGAAAGAGATGTACGGCTACGAGGGGTTTCCTGATGAAGCGGCGGGGCTTGACTATGTGTATTCCGGTACGGACAGCATTGAGCTGCACTGGACCGATGAACATGGGGAAAAGAGGGAAACCAAGCTGTCCTGGCCGCAGGCTGCCGGTATTGTTCAACGCCTGGTGGATGAGGGGCGCTATCTGGAGGCCCCTGCCGTCAGCGAGCCGGAGCAGAAGGATGAGACGCAGCCGTTCAGCGCCGAATACCGTCTGTTAGACCGTCTGTGTGCTGACTGCGAGTATTTTCTGGGTGAAGGGCAGCGGGCGGAAAAGCACCTGTGGGCAGGCAGTGTGGAGGCGCAGATCGCCAAAATGCGGGAGCTGTACGCTCAACTGCCGGAAAAACCGGATTGGCTCTCCCCGGAAACCATCGACGCTTACGCCCGCCGCATGGCAGCCCCGGAGCAGCCAGAGGAAACCCGGATACTTGATGAATCGCTGGGCGCCCACAGCGGTCAGATTGATATGCTCATGCAGGCCGTCCGTGGGGAACTGACAGTGGGCACCCTGCGGTACAGCATTTTCGAGGAACGGCCCCATATCAGCATGATCGAGGTGCTGGAGGATTACCGCCGTCAGGGGATCGCCACTCAAATGCTCCGTTATCTGCAAGGACAGTATCCCGATGAAGAAATCGAGTGGGGCTATCTGACGGAGGACGGTTCCGCCCTCTACCGGGCGGTGGTGGACGAACAGCCCAACCCGGAATATCAAAAGGTCAAGACCGATTTGGAGGACATTACCCGCCTGTACGACGGCTATGTGCAGCGGATGGACAACGGCGCCATCCTCTCCCCAGCGGAAGCCGCTGATATGGATGATCTGGAGGACATTCAATACCGGCTGGAAAAGGAACTGGACGAGCTTCGGCCTGTGCGGGCTTTGGTCCGCATGGAGAGTGCGCCGTCCACTCAACCAGAGGAAAGGCCGCTCACTGAACCGCCCGCCAATCCCCGGTCGGAGCCGCCCGTTTCCCGCAACTTCCGCTTCTCCGCAGATTATGACCTCTATCCCGGAGGCGCCAAGACCAAATATAAAAACAACATCCTGGCGATCAAGACCTTGAAGCAGATCGAGGCGGAAAAGAGGACCGCCACCCCGGAGGAACAAATCACTCTTGCCCGTTATGTGGGCTGGGGCGGCCTTGCCAACGCTTTTTCCGATAAAGCGGCCGGATGGGAAAACGAATATCAGGAGTTAAAGGCCCTGTTGACCGATGAAGAATATAAGGCAGCCATGCGCTCCACCATCACCGCCTACTACACCGAGCCGGAGCTGATCCGCTATATGTACCGCGCTTTGGAGCGGTTCGGCTTTGAGGGCGGCCCCGACCGCAGGATTCTTGACCCCGGCATGGGGACCGGCAATTTCTATTCCGTGCTGCCGGAGCAGTATCAGGGGACCAAGCTGTACGGTGTGGAACTGGATTCCATCACCGGGCGTATCGCAAAGCAGCTCTATCCAGAGGCGGATATTTCCGTTATGGGCTACGAGGCAGCCAAATTCGAGGACAACAGCTTTGATGTGATCCTGGGCAACATCCCCTTCAACAGCGTCAAAATCTATGACCGCCGCTACAATGAACTGAACCCCTATATTCACGACTACTTCTTCATCAAGTCCCTGGACCTTGCCAAACCGGGCGGCATCATCGCCTTTATCACCAGCAAGGGTATCCTGGACCGAAAGGACGAGAGCCTGCGGGAATATATCGCACGACGGGCAGAGTTCATCGGCGCCATCCGTCTGCCCAATACGGCGTTCAAGGCGCTGGCGGGAACCGAAGTGACCGCGGATATTGTCTTTTTGAAAAAGAGGGCGGCCCCCATGCAGCTTGACCGGGCAAACACCCCATCGTGGATACAGACAGACATGGAACGGGGAAAATGGATTCCCTACAACCGCTACTTCATGGACCACCCGGAAATGCTCATGGGCAAGATGGAGAGCAGCCGGAATATGTACGGCAATGAGGATGGCACGGCTTGTATCGCGCCGGAGAGTTTCGATCTGTATGAACACCTCTCCGACGCGCTGGAAAGCCTGTCCGCCCATTTCAGCGCAGAGCCGGATGTGGAACCGATAGAAGAAGCGGAGGAAGAACAGCCGACCGATTATGAGGACGCCCCCGAAGGGACCCGGAATTTTACCTTTGTGGTGAAGGACGGCGAAATCTACTACTGCGAGAAGAACAGGCTGATTCCCCAGCCCTACACCGGCATGAAGGCGGCCCGCATCAAGGGCCTGTGCGAAATCCGTACCGCGCTGCTGGAGGTCATCAGCATCCAGTCCCATGAGTATGACCCTCTGGACCTCCGCAAAGCGCAGGATAAACTCAATCAGGTCTATGACCGCTTTACCGCCAAGTATGGAGCCATCAACAGCAAGGGCAATATCCTCGCCTTTTCCGATGACGATCAATTCCCCCTGTTACGCTCCATTGAGGACGAGCGAAAGGATAAGAGCGGCTGGGATAAATCAGCTATCTTCCATAAGGCGACCATCCGGCCCTTTCGGGAGGTCAACCACGCTGATACCGCCGAGGACGCCCTGCAAATCTGCCTGAACCGCAAGCTGCGGGTGGATCTCTCCTATATGTCCTTCCTGACCGGGAAAACCACGCACGAACTGGCAGAGGAGCTGGGCGGCCGCATCTATCTCAATCCGCAGAAATACTATGGGAACCCGGATGAGGGCTGGGAACTGGCGGAGGAATACCTGAGCGGCCATGTGCGGGATAAGCTGCTTTACGCAAGGCAGAGGGCGACGGAGGAGCCGGAGCTGTTCGCCCGGAATGTGGAGGCGCTGGAAGCGGTACAGCCGACACCTCTTACCCCTGCCGATATTGAGGTGAATTTGGGCGCCATCTGGGTGCCGGTTGAGTATTACCGCCAATTCATGTATGAAACCTTCCAGACCAGCGGCTATGTCAAAGTGATTGACGGCGGGGATAACCGGCGCCGCATTGATATTGAGTATTTCCCTTATACCACCACCTGGCGGATCAGCAATAAAACCTTTGAACCCAATTCCGTGACGGTGAATCAGACGCTCGGCACAAGCCGAAAAAACGCCTACGAGATACTGGAGGACTGCCTGAATATGCAGTCCACAACCGTCCGTGACCGGCAGGAATATACCAATGACAGGGGCGATAAGGCGGTCCGTTATGTCATCAATCCGAAGGAAACCATGATCGCCCGCGCCAAACAGCAGCAGATTCAGGAAGCCTTTGCCTCCTGGATATGGAGGGAACCGGAGCGCCGGGACGCCCTGCTCAAGCTGTATAACGATACCTTCAACACCGTCCGGCCCCGTGAATACGATGGGAGCCATCTGGTGATCCCCGGCATGAACTCCGAGATGAAGCTGCGGAAGCACCAGCTTGACTTTGTTGCCCGTGTCATTTACACCGGCACAGGGCTTGCGGCCCATGAGGTGGGCGCCGGGAAAACCGCCGCGCTGATTGCGGCCGGGATGTACCTGAAGAACCTGGGCGCGATCCACAAGGCGGTGTTTGTGGTCCCCAATCCCCTTGTCGGCCAGTGGGCGACCGAGTTTTACCGCTTTTTCCCCAATGCCAATCTGCTGGTGTCCACGGTGGAGGACTTCACCCTCAAGAACCGGAACCGCTATATTTCCAAAATCGCCACCGGAGAATACGACGCGGTGATTCTGGCGCACAGCCAGTTTGAAAAAATCCCTATCTCAAAAGAGCGGCAGATCATGCAGTTGGAACAGCAGATTAACGAGATCGAGGCCGCAATCAGTGAAATGAAATATGAAAAGGGTGAAAACTGGAGCGTTAAGCAGATGGCGATTTTCCGGGGCAACCTGGAAGCCAAGCTGGAAAAGCTGTCCGCCGAGGAAAAGAAAGACGACCTTCTGACCTTTGAACAGCTCGGCGTGGACATGATGTTTGTGGACGAGGCTCATTTTTTCAAAAACTGCTTTGTATTTACAAAGCTGCGGAATGTGGCGGGCATCACCACCTCCTCCAGCCAGCGGGCCTTTGATATGCTGCTGAAATGCCAGTATTTGCAGGAAGTAAACAATGGACGGGGTGTGATATTCGCCACTGGAACTCCTATCAGCAACTCTCTTTCGGAGATGTTCGTTATGCAGCGATATTTGCAGCCGCAGGAATTGGAACGGTTCGGCTGGTCCTATTTTGATACCTGGGCCGCTCATTTTGGAAAACGGACCTCCGCTTTGGAGATCAAGCCAGAGGGCGGCGGCTACCGGATGCGGGATCGTTTTGCAAAGTTCTATAATATGCCGGAACTGATGGCTGTTTTCCGTGAGGTTGCCGACATCAAGACTTCTGATATGCTGGATATTCCGGGTTTACCTTCTGTTCACGGCGGCAAGGCAGAAATTATCACCACAGAAACGACTCCTGCACAAAAAGCGATTATGGCGGAGTTTATCCTGCGGGCAGAGGCAATCCGCGCTGGCCGCGTAAAGCCGGAAGAAGATAATATGCTGAAGCTGACCAGCGAGGCCCGTATGATGGCGATTGATCCCCGTCTGGTAGACCCCAATGCGGGAAATGACCCCGAAAGTAAATTGAATGTCTGTATCAATGAGGTCTATTCACTTTGGGTGGATACCAAGGAGCAGAAATCAGTCCAGCTTATCTTTTGCGATGTAGGGACCCCCAAACCCGGCAGATTTAATGTGTATGACGAAATAAAACGAGTTCTGGTGGAGAAAGGGGTCCCGGAATCAGAGATTGCCTTTGCCCATGACGCCGCTACCGAAGCTCAAAGGCAAGCATTGTTTGAACTCACCCGTAAAGGTGATATTCGCATTTTGGTAGGCAGTACTGGTAAACTTGGAACTGGTGTAAATGTCCAAGACAAAGTAATTGCCATCAATCACTTAGACTGTCCCTGGAAGCCTTCTGATATTACTCAGCGGAATGGGCGCGGGGTCCGGCAGGGCAACGAAAACCCAGAGGTTATTATCAAACAATTTGTAACGAAAGGTACATTTGACGCCTACCTCTGGCAGATACAGGAACAGAAACTGCGCTATATCACACAGATTATGACAGGCAGGAGTATTGCACGATCCTGTGAGGATGTAGACGAAACCGTGCTTTCCGCCGCGCAGTTTAAGGCGGCTGCCACAGACAATCCCATGCTGGCGCAGAAGATGGAGCTGGAAAACCGAGTGACGGAGCTGAAAATCCTGCGGGGCGCGTGGAGCAACGAGCAACTCTCTTTGGAGCGGAAAGTAAATACGACCTACCCCAGCCACATCCAGCAGTACCAGCGCCAAATTGAGCAGATCAGGCAGGATATAACCCTGTTGGAGCAATCCAAGGCCGGGGACTTCTCTATCATGCTGGATGGGAAGCAGTACACAGAACGCCCAGCGGCGGGCGATGCGTTTGCCCTGCTTTACCGCACGATCAATGAAAACCACGCAAAGGATGACTTTGAGTTTGAAATTGGCTCTTACCGTGGATTTAGGCTCTGCCTTAACCTTCATCCGCTTTCGCGGGGAATCATCCTGCGGGGAACCTCCCGGTACAGTACGGACATCGGTTCTTCTGGACAGGGAACGATTACCCGCATTGAGAACCTTGCAGAGCGTATCCCGTTTTACCTGGTTAATACTCAGCGGGATTTGGAGGAAGCAGAAAAGCAGTTGGAGGCTGCCCGTCAGCAGATGGGCCAGCCTTTTATTTATGAGGAAGAACTGTCCGAAAAGGTTGCTGCTTTGACGGAGATCAACACAAAGCTGGAGTTTGAGTCTTTGCAGGAGCAGGAAAGCGAGGTGATTTTAGATGAGGATGGAGAACGATCTGATTGCAAGAAAGCTCAATCTGCTGACTGTGTTCTTCCCAGCGCTGGCACCGAGTTATAAGGAAATTATTTTGAACTCATTTGACCAGTATTCGCTGTTGAAAGCGTATGTACGCCGGATCATGGATAGCTACCCTGGTATACAGGCAGAAGATCACGAAAAACTGGAAAAGGCTCTTACACAATCTCTACGGGATTCGGAAGTGGACTGTATCCATAAATACCTGTCTGCCAAATTCAGCGATGAAGCCATTGATGCGCTGGTAAAGGAAATGGAGGGGCGGCATGATGAATGAAAAGCATTCCTCCGTCTGCTATATCTTCCGGGAGGGCGCCTTCTCCCCGGTGAAAGAGGGCAAACCGTTCCGCAACGATTTTGGTCTGGATCTGTTTCAGTACAAGGGCGCCGTCTATGAGGGCAGGACGGGTTTGCATCTCTGTCCCTTACAGGAGGCGGAATACCTGGACCTGTTCATCAAGTCGCATGGCGGGATCGAACAGGTCCAGCAAATAATTACCCGCAGTTTAGAGCGAACGGGCCTCTCTCCCCGCTACGCCCGACCAGATGAAAAGAAAAAGGACATCTTCCCGCCAAAGGAAAAGGATGAAAACCGGGTGTTTGCCAAAGACCTGATGGGCAATAAGCATTACTACTACCGCTTCTACAATGAGAATGGTATTGAACTCTACACGATGGAAAAGAAACGGGAGTTCTTTCAGACCATTTATGTTCCGTGCGATGGCTTCATGGTGGGAATCGACCAGAGACACCGGCTGGAGGAAATCCTGAAATGGCTGCCCACGCTGAAGCAAGGCATCCGGGGTGAGATCGAACGGGTTTTTAATGAGAGTATGGGCGATCCGAAACGGTGGGCTGACCTGGGCTTTGCCAATCTGCTGGGACGGTACTATGAGGCAAAACGGCACAATATTCCATTAGAAGCAGAGCGCAGGCAGCGGGAAGAACGATGGGCGGCAGAGCGTGAAGCAGAGAGGCGCCAGCGTGAACAGGAACAGCAGGCCCGCTATGATGCCGCTATCCGGGAGGCAGAGAAAGATATTCTGGCGGGAAAGGAGGTGGTGAACCGGGAGGTCAACGGCAAGGCCCTGATTATGCAGCTTTTCCGGGAGCATGAAATACCTGTCCCTCTCAAAACACAGGGCTGGATCATCAATGCGCTGCACAGCATCCGCTATTCCCCGGAGAGCGGACAGTGGGACTACCGTTATTATAAAGGCAGCCGTGACAGCACAAAAATGTTTGAACTGCTCCCGAAGCTGTCAGCGGCAATTCAGACCAAGCAGCAGTTTGAAGAACGGGGCGAGGCCAGCCCAGAGGCCCCCGCTGCTGTGGCCGAAGATGAGCAGGATATGGAACTGTAAACCTGATTTGAAAAAGGAGTGCGTATGAAAAAAGTGCTTGTTGGTATTTCCGCCGCTGCCGCCGTGATCGGCGGCTTTTTCTATTTTGCCTGGTACCGGCATTACCGTGACGCGATCCGGTGATGAGGTCCCTGCGGCCAAGGAGGTGAGGCATCATGCCGCTTGCAGCAACAAGGGCGCCCTACACTCTGTTCATTGTGGATGACGATATGCCCCTGAATCCCCGTGAGGACTGCGACTGTCTGGGAAAAATGCTCTGTTGGCATGGGCGCTATTCCCTGGGTGAAAAGCACGATTTTGAGGAACCCCGTGATTTTCTGCAAGAACTGCTCTTTTCAGAGTATTCCAGCGGCCATGACCGGGACAATCCGGTTTTTGCGTTTCTCAAATCTGGTAAGGCCAGCGGCGCCCGCCTGGAATACAACCGCTCCACACGGGAGTGGGAGCTGAAAGAGAACCAGCATTGGACTTCCGAGAGCGACTGGTATGTATCGTCCAGCTATGCGGCCTCGCTGAAAGATGATGTGCCGGATTGGTTTCTGGATGACTGCCTCTCCGCCCTCTCCACCGGCGAACTGTTTTCGCTGGTGGAGCAGATGGAGGGCATGGTGATCCTGCCTCTCTACCTTTACGACCACTCCGGCATCACCATGAACACCACCAGCTTTTCCTGCCCGTGGGATTCCGGTCAGGTAGGATGGATCTATGCGGATAAACAGATGATTGAAAAGGAGTACGGCAAGGTAACGCCTGAAACTCTGGAGAAGGCCCGTCAAGTGCTGGAGGGCGAGGTGAAGTCCTACGACTATTTCCTGACCGGCCAGTGCTACGGGTTCCAGTTATTCCGGGAAGATGTGGAGGTGGATAGCTGCTGGGGCTTCCTGGGCGAGATACGGGATGTGCAGGACGATGTAAAGGACTATCTGCCGGAGGACTGTGATCCGGCTATCGTGGAACAGCTCCAGTTCCGCTATGAGGAACTGGACATTGAGGAATATCTGGAAGAATTGCGAGAGGAAACGGAGGGATTGGATTGTGAAGTGGGATAAAGCGCAGCCGCTTTATATCCTTTACGGGTGCAATATCGTCAAGGAGCGAAGCACCATGCGGCTGGTTGCCGCCACTACGGATGAGGAAATGCTGAAGGTCATCATTGGATCAGAGATTCTTTGCGGGCGTATGGACTATCGGGGCTTCAGCAACATGAAAGGCTTTCAGCAGTTCCGGGCCGCCTGCCGTAACGGTGACGAGCGATATGGCGATCTGTCCTATGGGCTTGTGGAGAAAACGGAAAACCTGCTGCTGTCCGACTGTGCCAAAGAACCGCTGTATGCAAGAGCCTACAAATATCTGAATATGCTCGACCGGGAATTTGACGCGATCCGTAATGGTTCTCTGGAGAGCCTGGGTGAAGATCGCACCCGCCTGATTCTGGACAAAGCATTATCGTGGGCAACACAAAATTACGCTGGCTGGGATTTATACCGTCATTTGAGAGATGAACTCGGCATGAGCAACGAGGAGATCTCCCGCGCCGGGTTTGAACTGGATGAGTTCTACGAGGGTGAGATGCCGGAGGACGATGTGGAATATGAGCCGGAGGATGACTATGAGGAAGAATTATGATACCCCGTCCCTGCCGGAACACTGTTATGCGGTCCTTCCCAACTCCGGGCAGCTCATCGAGGTTCGGCGCGGCGAAATGGGCTATTACCCCTGCGCCTATTCCACCGGCGGCCGCGCCTATAACCAAGTCCTGGAAAATTATTTCAACGCCCATGAGGGCATTTCAAAGGCACAGGCGGCTGCTATGCTGGCCGGGTCCATGTTTGGCTGGAGTGTCCCTGCTGCTGATCCGTCCCGATATGATCTGGACGGAGAGCCGGTCCGACCGGGTGTGCGGAAGGCCCTGCCCCGGTCCCCGCAATATCTGTATGAACAAGCCAAGCTGCTGCGGGAGGAATACGCGCCTGGTACAAAAGTCATTCTGGATGAAGCGGTAAACCCCCCCTACTATGATGCACCCGCAGGGCTGGCCGGTATCGTTCAGTCTGTGGACGACGCCGGACATAATGCAGAGTTTTCCATTATGTTGTTATTCATAAAAAAACCTCCTGCTTTCAATAATTTTTGATGAAAAAACTTCGCATAACTCCTATAGTAAGGGGGGCGGGCACCATGCTCGACAATTACTATGGGAGTTGATCATTGTGGAAACCGAAATGATGTCTATTGAAAGTTTGATTCAAACCGTTGATGCGGAAGTAATCAAGCTAAATTACTGTGAAGGTCATATCAGGCATTACCGAGAGTGCTGGAATGTCCTTCGCAAGTATATGGAATCACAGGGGACACAGCATTTAACAGCACCCCTCGCCATTCGGTTCTTAAAAGATAAATATGGAATTGATTTGTATGCACACGAGAAAATAACAAGTTATAAGCTTTTGATGCGGCGGTCAGTAATGCTGCTACTGGAATACCAGGCCAGCAGAATGATTTACAAACGTATGCCGATGAGAGATCATAGTTTTCCGCCCGAATATGAGGAAGTCTGTATTGCTTATTTGAACCACCTCCGTGAACAACGGGGTTTGTCTACCGGCAGTATAAGGCAACACCGCAGATGCCTTGAGCATTTTACGCTGTATTGTACAGCTCACGGAATCACAGAACTTAGTCAAATTGATATTCCCGATGTTCATTCGTATCTAAAAACTCTGGAGGGCTGTTCCAAAAGCTATGTCAACACAAATATTCGGCAATTAAAATCCTTCTTCATTTTTCTCTATGAATCTGGGATGTATCAGAGAGATATTCATATGTGCTGGCCAAGCGTTCGCGTAGAGCACTACTGCGGATTGCCCGAAACCTTTACCTTAGAGGAAACGCAGAAGTTGTTGGCAGCAGTAGACCGCAGTAATGCTCTTGGGAAACGGGACTATGCCATTCTGCTGCTCGCTGTGCGCTATGGGTTGCGGGTCAGCGATATCCGCGGATTGCGATTTGACAATATTGATTTTAAGGATTGTAAATTACGGATTGTACAACAGAAAACAAGGAAACCACTGGAATTTGAACTGTTCGAGGATGTCGGTTGGGCATTGATAGACTATTTGAAAAACGGAAGACCGTCTGCCTCAATGGGATCACATGTCTTTGTGCGTATGAAAGCTCCATACTCTGGTTTTTCCGACAACGATAATCTCAGCCAAATCATCTATAAATATGCCCTCAAAGCAGGCATAGCTCAAAGCCGCCCCAGATGCTCCATGCATATGTTTCGTTATACGCTCGCCAGCACTATGC
>CDZM01003621.1_pt1 | contig 14774 bp, 8 predicted proteins | sample 557601 | NCBI WGS metagenome assembly CDZM01 (sample SAMEA3182087, study PRJEB8094) | gut metagenome | biome: human; feature: gut; material: Stool; isolation source: human stools | place: Canada | collected 2013-02-05
GTGCAGGAGGTTGGCTACCTTACAGGCGATCAGCCCCGCGAGCAAACTGCCCGGAAGGCAGGTGTACGTGCCCGACATCTCCGTAACGAGGACAATGCCCGTCAGCGGCGCGCGCACCGTTGCCGCAAAATAGCTCACCATGCCGAACAGCACATACGGCTGCACCGAACCGGACGCCAGCCCGTGCGCGGCCAACGCCGAGACGGGCAGTTCCGCCCAGAGCCTCCCCCACAGCGCGCCGAGGCACAGAATAGGCATAAGGAGGCCGCCCGGGATGGACGCGACGGTGCTGTACTGGGCGAACAGGTACTTGAACGCGAGCAAAAGAATAAGCGTCTTCAGGGCCACATCGTGCTCACCCACAAAGATGATCAGGCTCTCGCCCCCGCCGATCAGCAGAGGCGCGAACAGCGCGAGGCATCCGGCGAGCAGCAGCGGCGGCAAGGCCCTCCAGCGATCCGGGATCAGCGTCTGTCCGGCCTCCCTATCGTGAAGCCACAGCAGGGTCTTGTTGTATCCCACGCCGAGCACCCCAAAGACGGCGCCTTCCAGCGCCACGATCCAGAAAGAGGACAGCGGAGGCGCTTCGAACCCCGCAAACGGAAGGATGCGCCCCATGCCGAAGACAATGCGGATCATGAGGTGCGCGCCGATGGCCGACGCACACGCCGCCACAATCAGCGAGGTATCCCGCCGGGACTTCATTTCCTCGAAGGCGAACAGCACCCCGGCGGCGGGTGCCCCAAAGGCGGCGGCAAGGCCCGCCACGGCCCCGGCCACAACATAGGGGCTTCCGGTCAGGGCATGGGGAGCCGCCGGCCTCCAAAGCGCATGAAACCCCGCGCCCACGGCCCCGCCCATCTGGATGCTCGGGCCTTCCCGGCCAAGGGCAAGCCCGCCGAACAACGCCAGCCAGCTCCCTAAAAATTTTGCGAGCAATACACGCCACCATGTAAAGGAAAGACGCCCGGCCAGCGCCAACTCCGTCTGCGGAATACCCGAGCCGCTGATGAGCGGCTCCTCCCTGACGATGCGCCTGAGGATCACGGCCAGCGCAACCAGTACGCCGAACCAGATCGGTACCGTCCACCATACCTCGCGCCACTCTTCCAGCCAAAGCGCCACACGCGCCGCGGCCCGATCGTGGGACAACCGGAGAAGCCCGACCACGCACCCGGCGCAAAGCCCCGTCGCCAGGCCGCGCATGGCCAGCATGGGCAGGACGGACTTTGCGGATGTGGAATGAATCGGATTGGACATGAAACGTGCTCCTTGTTCCCGCCCCCCGCACGCCGGAGGAACGAATCTTTATGATGAGACAACCTGCTTTCGTTTGATACTATTTATTCCATATTGCCTTATAGGTGAATATTCCGTACTTCTGCCTACAGGCATCATCAAAAACAGGACAGGCCACCCTGTCAAAGGAGACTATCATGTTTTACGACCTGCTCGTGCATGTGGATCTGCCTGATGAATCCCGCTTCGTCATGGCTCTCGGCAATATCAACAACTATCTCGCCGCGCTGAACGGCGAACCCTGCACCGTCGTCCTGCTCGCCAACGGCGGGGCGGCCAGCTTCCTCGCCCGGAAAGACAACGCGCAAACCGAAGCCATCGAGAAACTGGCTCAGGCCGGGGTTTCCTTCCGCGTATGCGCCAACGCCATGAAGAAGGTCCCCATCACCAAGGAAGACCTGCTCCCCTGCGTCGAAGTCGTGCCCGCCGGCGTCGTGGAAATCGTCCGCCTCCAACGCGAAGACTTCGCCTACATCAAGCCGTGATCACCAAAACAGCCGGGGCCTCGTTGTCCTGAAGGCCCTTTCCCCTCCACCGAAACCTTCGGCGGAGGGCTTCCTTTTTATGAAGGCGACATGAAAAAACACATCATCATAGGCACCCTCTTCGCGCTTGTCCTGCTCGCCTCCGTGGCGCGGGCTTCGGAAACCGTCGAGCGAACCGATTTGGCGGATATATTCCAAGGCTTTGACGGCACATTCATCATGTATGACGAAGGGGCCGACCGCTATACGGTCTTCAACAAAGCCCTGAGCGAAACCCGCCTTCCTCCCTGCTCCACCTTCAAGGTTTTCCATGCGCTCATCGGGCTGGACAGCGGCGTTCTGGACCGCGACGACGCCCGCACCCACATGAAATGGAACGGCAAGCCCTCTTCCATCGCCGCGTGGAACCATGACCAGACGCTGGCCTCGGCCATGCGCCATTCGGTGGTCTGGTATTTCCAGCGCGTCGCAACGGGCATCGGAGAGGAACGGATGCAGCGGGGGCTGGACCGTATCGGCTACGGCAACCGCGACATTTCCGGGGGGCTGACCCGGTTCTGGCTTCAGTCCTCGCTCAAGATTTCCCCGCGCGAACAGGTCGGCCTCCTGCGCGCCCTCTTCAACGGCTCCCTGCCCTTCGCCGCCGAGGACATCGCCGTCGTCAAGCGGGACATCACGCTGTCCTCCGGGAAGGGCTTGCGCTTCATGGGCAAGACAGGCTCAGGCTCGGACGACGCCGACAGGGGCATCATAGGCTGGTTCGTCGGCGGCGTGGAAACCCCGCACAACCGCTGGTCATTCGCCGTGAACATCCAAGGGCCGGACGCCTCCGGCGTGCGGGCCCGGGGCATCGCCGAAGCGGCGCTCAAACGGCTCAGCATCCTGCCCTAGCGTCCCTGCCCCACCGAAAGGCGGTTGCGCCGCCGCCCCTCAAAAGTTACAACTCTTTCCGGCAGTTCACTCGCTCACCATTCCCATGTCACACGCGGGAATGGTGAGCGCGCTCGCAAGCGCGAACCGTTTTTCCGCCGTGCGGCCTGCCTCCCTATCCAGACCTTCACTCTAACCCACTGAAACGTCATGAACAAACCTTTCAAGCAGGATTGGCGCTACGCGCAGGCCAACCGCGAAGCCCTGCTGACGCTGGGGGCCTACGGCCTGTACTTCGTCTGGTGGTACGCGTGCGCCTACGGGCTCGGCGACGGCGACCCGGAAGGGTATGACTACATCTTCGGCCTCCCCGCATGGTTCTTCCTGAGCTGCATCGCGGGCTATCCGCTGCTGTCGGCGCTCCTGTGGTTCATGGTCCGCCGGTTCTTCAAGGACATCCCCCTTGATGAGGAAGGCGGCGCGCCCAAGCGGGAAGGCCTTGAAGTCACCGACGAACGCCACCCGGAGGCATTCTGATGGCCGAGCTCAACACCATCGTCCCGGTCGTCATCTACCTGTCCTTGTCCTTCCTCGCCGCGCTGTGGGCCCGGAAACAGTCCCAAAAAACCTCGGACTCCCACAGGTTCATCGAGGAATATTTCATCGGCGGCCGCTCCATGGGCGGCTTCGTGCTCGCCATGTCCATCATCGCCAGCTACACCAGCGCGAGCAGCTTCGTGGGCGGCCCCGGGGTGGCCTACAAGCTCGGCCTGAGCTGGGTCCTGCTGGCCATGATCCAGGTCCCCACGACCTTCCTCACGCTCGGCGTGCTCGGCAAGCGCTTCGCCATCATGGCCCGCAAAACCCGATCCGTGACCCTGACCGACTTCCTGCGCGCCCGCTACCGCAGCGACGCCGTGGTCGTCCTCTGCTCGCTGGCCCTGCTGGTCTTCTTCATGGCGGCCATGCTGGCCCAGTTCATCGGAGGGGCGCGGCTCTTTCAGGCCGTGACCGGCTATCCCTACATCGTCGGGTTGGCGCTGTTCGGGCTCACGGTCATCCTGTACACCGCCGTGGGCGGCTTCCGGGCCGTGGTGCTCACGGACGCCATCCAGGGCATGGTCATGGTTTTCGCCTCCGTCGTGGTGCTCGTCGCCGTGGTCAACGCGGGCGGCGGCATGGAACGGTGCGTCGCCACCCTCAAAGCCATCGATCCCGGCCTGATCACGCCCACCGGCCCCGGCGACGCGGTCCCGCAGCCCATGATCCTGTCCTTCTGGGTACTCGTGGGCCTCGGCATCCTCGGCCTGCCGCAGACCTCGCAAAAATGCATGGGCTATAAAGATTCGCGGTCCATGCACGACGCCATGATCATGGGTACGCTCATCATCGGGTTCCTCCTCCTGTGCGTGCACCTTGCCGGGACGCTCGGCCGCGCCGTCATCCCCGATCTGCCCGCAGGGGATCTGGCCATGCCCACGCTGATCATGAAGCTGCTTTCGCCCTTCTGGGCTGGCGTGTTCATCGCCGGGCCGCTGGCGGCAATCATGTCCACGGTGGACTCCATGCTCCTGCTCGCCTCCGCCGCGATCATCAAGGATCTGTACATCCATTACGGGCTGAAAGGCGACGCGTCGCGCATGACGCCCGCACGCCTGCAAACCATGAGCCTCGTCTGTACCGCCGTCATCGGACTCATCGTTTTCGCCGCCGCCATCGAACCGCCGGATCTGCTGGTCTGGATCAACCTCTTCGCGTTCGGCGGGCTTGAGGCCGTTTTCCTTTGGCCGATCATCCTCGGCCTCTACTGGAAGGAAGCCAACGTCTCCGGCGCGGTCGCCTCCATCGTGGCGGGAGTCGCCTGCTTCTTCGCCCTCAGCATCCTCAAGCCCGGCATGGGCGGCATCCACGCCATCGTGCCCACGTCCATCGTCGCCTTCGCGGCGTTCGTCATCGGCGCGAAGTGCGGCCGCCCGGCTTCGGAGGAGATTATCCGCCTGTTCTGGGGCGAAGGGAACGGGACAAGCTGAACTCATGAAACTCTTGGGGAAGGGAGGGAAAACGTTTCTGAAGAAAAAGGGGGCGTGTCCCCATGCGTTTTCCTCCCTTTCCCCATCCCTCTCTTCCCCAAAAGACTTTTCCATATATCGAATCCCCGCTCAGAGTTTTTCCCGAGCGAAACGCCTTTGACCGGCTCTGAAATATGAAGAAGGCCTTGCCCCAAAGCCGGGAACAGCCTATCCGATCTACAAACACCTTCCCTTTCCAGACTTGCCACGGGTTGATCCTTTAAAAAGGATTAACCCGTTTTTCTTTTTCTTTTCAAAAAGATACCCTCACATCCCAGTTTTTTCCTCCCCTCTGACCTTTCCCCTTATTGACAAGATTCATCATACATCATATTTCGTTAATCAACGAATTAAGAGTGGCGTACAACGGAACTCCTTCCGCGCCGCCTCCCCACCAGCCCCAAAATTTAGGGGGATGTGGGGAGGGGGTCCCTTCTCCCCTCCCCCGGCTCACCACTCCTCCAATCTCTCCCCCAAAAAAGGAAAACGCCATGTTCGACTTCCTGACCACCTGCCGCGCGCTTGCCGACGAAAACCGCATACGCATCCTCATGGCCCTGAGAGGCCGCCAGCTCTGCGTATGCCAAGTCACAGCCTTTCTGGATCTGGCCCCGTCCACAACCTCGAAGCACCTGTCGATCCTGCGGCAGGCCCGCCTCATCGAAAGCAACAAACAGGGCCGCTGGGTCTACTACCGGCTTGCGGACGACTCCCCGCGCCCCAACATCCGGGAAGCCTTGGCATGGATGAAGGATTCCCTCGCCAACGATCCGACCATCATCGAGGATGAAGCCCGCATCGCGGAAATCCTGCGCGCCGAAGAAGCCTGCGGCTTCGGGCACGGAGAATCCGATTGCTTCCATTCCCTTGAAGTGCATTCGCTCGCCCAGCGCTTCGAAAACGCGCCGCAAGAAGAGGAAAACCATGACTAAGCGCTACGCCGTACACAATCTCCGTTGCGCCGGGTGCGCCGCCCGGATCGAAGACGCCATTGCGGGCCTCCCCGGCGTGAAATCCGCCGCCATCAACCTCGACAGCGCCCGGCTGCGCGTCGAAGGCGAACAGCCCGAACTCGCGGCGATGATCCGCCTTGCGGACGCCATCGAACCGGGCACCCTGTTCTCCGAGATGGACGAAAACGAACCGCTTCCGGAAAGCAGCGAACCGCAGCCCTCCCTGTTCCGTTCCGAATACAAACTCTGGATCGCCGTAGCCCTGTTCGCCGTCGGTATGATCTTCGAGGAACGCCTCGACGCCTTGCTGACCCCGTTCGTCGCCAAGGCGGTATTCTTCGGCATCCCCTACCTGCTCTGCGGCCTGTCCGTCCTCAAGAAGGGCTTGCAAAGCCTGCTCAAGTTCGACTTTTTCAATGAATACACCTTGATGGGCGGCGCAACCATCGCGGCTGCGGCCATCGGCCAACTGCCCGAGGCCGTGGGCGTCATGCTGTTCTACTCCATCGGCGAAGCCTTGCAGGATCGCGCGGCGGGCAACTCGCGGCGCTCCATCCGGGCGCTGCTGGCCGCTCGGCCCACAGTGGCGCATCTGATTGAGGAAAAAGACGGCATACAGATGGTAAACGACGCCGATCCCGCGGAAATCCGGCCCGGTATGCGCATCCTTGTGAAGCCCGGCGAAAAAATCCCGCTGGACGGAACCGTTCTGACCGGATCCTCGCAGGTGGATACGTCCCCCCTGACCGGCGAATCCGTGCCGGTGTCCGTGGGCGCGGGCAAGCAGGTCTATGCCGGGACGGTCAACCTTGAGGGCGCGATAACCGTGGAAGTGACCTCCCGTTTCGCCGACTCGTCCGTGGCCCGCATCCTCGAGCTCGTCGAGCAGGCTTCCGCGAACAAGGCCCCCATCGAACGCTTCATCACCCGCTTCGCCCGCTACTACACGCCCGCCGTGGTGTTCATCGCGGCGCTGGTGGCGGTCATCCCGCCGCTGGCCGGGCACGGGACGTTCGACGAATGGCTGTACCGGGCGCTTGTCCTGCTGGTCATCTCCTGCCCCTGCGCGCTCGTGATCTCCATTCCGCTCGGCTACTTCGGCGGCATCGGCGCCGCGTCCAAGAAGGGTATCCTCGTCAAGGGCGGGCATGTGCTCGACGCCCTGCACAACATCAAGACCGTGGCTTTCGACAAGACCGGAACCTTGACCCGAGGCGTCTTTGAAGTAACCCGCGTCCTGCCCGCCGAGGGAGCTTCCGAGGAAGATGTGCTCAACGCCGCCCGGCTGGTGGAAAGCCGCTCGACGCATCCCATCGCCCGCGCCATCATGAAAACGGCTCCCGGCTCGCACGGTTTTGCTCTGGAAGCGGTGGAATCCAAGGAAATCCCCGGAAAGGGCCTCTCCGCAGAGCACAAGGGGCGGACGCTCCTCGTCGGCAACGCGCTCCTGCTTCAGGATGCGGGCATCAGCGTGCCCTCGCTCTCCGCCGGTCAGGGCAGCGTCGTTTATGTCGCCGTCGGCAATGCCTATCTCGGGGCCATTGAAGTATCGGACGTGTTGCGGCCCGAATCCGCTCCCGCCATCGAATCCCTGCGCCGCCAAGGTATTGAAAGGCTGGTCATGCTGACGGGCGATCGCCCCGAAAGCGCCGCCATCGTCGCCAAGGAATTGCATCTCGACGAGTACCGCGCCGGGCTGCTCCCCGAAGGCAAGGCCGCCGAGCTGGAATCGCTCGGCCCCCGGCAGTCCGTACTTTTTGTAGGTGACGGCATCAACGACGCCCCTGTACTCGCCATGTCCGGTGTCGGCGTGGCAATGGGCGGCCTCGGTTCGGAAGCGGCTATTGAAGTGGCGGACGCGGTCATTCTGGACGACTCGCCTTCGCGCCTGCCGGAAATGTTCTCCATCGCCGCCAAGACCCGCGTAGTCGTCTGGCAGAACATCGTCATGGCGCTCGGCATCAAGGGGCTGTTCATGGTCCTTGGCGTCGTCGGGCTCTCCGGCCTCTGGGAGGCCGTTTTCGCCGACGTCGGCGTCGCCCTCCTCGCCGTCCTCAACGCGACCCGTACCGCACGTTAAGAGGAAAAGGGGGAGAGAAGCATTGGGGAGGGGGAGGAGAAACTTTCTGAAGAAAGTCTCTCCTCCCCCTCCCCAACCCCCGCCCTCTCCTCTTCAAAGACTTTTGTGTTTATCGAATCCCTGTTCAGAGTTTTCAATATGTTAAAAGATGAAGCACTCTTCTTTTTCCGTCCTCAATAATCCTTCTTCCAGTTCAGCCCCACTTCGGAGCCCTGGGGCGTGGAAACGCCTTCGAGGTTAAGGTTGGGGGCAAGCTCGATTTCAACGCGGACGCCGCTGGCATCACCGTTCATCCCCTGCTCTAGGCCGACATAGACGTTGTCCATGACATACTTGCCCACCTCAAGGGATGGGATGGAGTCCTCCTGCGCGCTGGACCCGCTGTTCTGTCCCGGCGGCTGCAACAGGCCGACATTGCGGCTCGTCTGTTGCTTGGGCCCGTTCTGCATACTCCCGAACCGGAGCACGTCGAAACCGAGCGTGTCGCGCACTTCGCCGAGAACCCCCATGCCGCCGGAACCGAACCCCGACAGCGACGCGAGTTCGGCGGCAAGCTGGATCGCCTCCATGCGCCCGAGGCTGGATGCGCTCTGCCCGAACAGCACCTGCGCCACCACTTCATCCTGCGGCAGCGGTGGCTGGCTGGACAAGGTCAGCGTCGGAGACGAGGCCGGGCCGCTTACGGTCGCTTCGGCGGTGATATTCGCCGCCGCGTAGGTGACGAGCACGTTGAGCAGCGGATCGGGCGGCGTGGCCCCGCTGAACTCGACGTCGCCCCGGCTCAGGGTAAACTGCTTGCCAAGCAGGCTGAACTGCCCCCGGATGGAATTGATGGACCCCGTGACCACGGGATTCGTCGCGGGTCCGGAAACCTGAAGGTTGCCCTTCCATTCGCTCTCAAGCCCCTTGCCGCGCACAAAGAAACGGTTCGGGATGAGCACATTGACGTCAAGTTTCGGCCCGGATCCGGAGGAGGAAGCGGTGCTCTCCTCCTGCCCGGCCTCCACGACGTTCAGCGTCGGGATGCTGGTGCCGAATGAGCTGACGATCTGGAACTGCCCCTTATTGACGGTGATGGCCGCGCGCACATCGGGCGACGTCGCCGGCCCGACGATGTCCGCCGTGCCCGAAAGGGTGACGGAAATATCGTTGCGGTGCAGCGGGGCAAGCTCCTTGATCGTCCCATGCAGCGAAAGGGGCAGGCCGGACGCCAGCGGACCGACGGTTCCGTTGACGTTGATCGCGCCGCCCTGCCCGTCCGTAGCGGAAAGGGACAAACGGGACATCCCTCCGGACTGGAGAGACGCATCAAGGTTGATGTCGGACAGGGCGAGGCCGAGAAGGATCTCTTCGAAGGCGGCCTTTTCGATCTTGAGCGACGCGGAAAGCTCGGGAGCGGACAGCGAGCCGGACAGCGTGGCATTGAGGGAGCCTTGCCCGGTGAGGCTGGAGTTGGCGAGCGGCACGAACCGCCACAGCGACGCCAGCGAGCCCTCCCAGTTGACGTTGCCGGAACACGGCTTGTCCAGCGCCGGGGACGGCACGCCGGACGCGGAAAAACTCAAGGGCAGGGAAAGCGTCCCTGTGGCCGGAGAGGTACCCATGCCGTCCGTCTTCACATTGAGGACAAGGGCGGAAGACTGGAGCGTGCCGTTGATATCCACGGCGGCGGGGGGCATGTCGCTCTCCGGGAAGGCGATGTTCCTGAGGGACACGTCCAGCGTGCCCCTCGGCTGCGACGGCGTGCCGGACAGGGCGATGGCGGCGTTGAGCAGGCCGTCGGGCACGGGCACGTCCGTAAACAGCCGGGCCATATTGATGGCCACGTCGCGCAACCGGGCCTCAAGGGCGAGCTTGCGCCCGTCAAGGCTCCCCAGGGCCGTCAGCGTGCCCTGCGGCAGCACGGACAGATCGAGGTTGTCCACGGACAGCCCGTTGCCGAAGGCAATGTTGACGGGCCGATTCAAACGCACGCCCACAAGCGTCCGTTTCCGCCTGTCCGTGAACGTGAGGCGTTCCACCTGCGCCTTCTGCCCGGCAATGTCGAGCGCCAATCCGATGTCGGCGGACGTCTTGCCCTGGAGGGCCACGGACGCCTGAAGCCTTTTCAGAGATCCGGACACGTCGATCTTGCCGCTCCGCCAGCGGAAATCGGACGCGGAGCCGTTCCCAAGGGAGGCGGACAGGCCGATCCCCTGCTTGCCGAACAGGTCATCCAGCCGAAGATTGCCCTTGAAGGTGCGCATGGAAAAAAGCGAACCGGCACTGAGCGCGCCGAACGACCAATCCGCGGCAAGCTGCTGCGTTTTGGCCTGCGAAAAAGACACGTTGGCAACCGCTGCGGAACCATCCAGGGGCACGCCGGTAAGCGAGGACAGCGCCGCCCAATCCGTGACCGCCAGCCGGAACCCGCCGTCCAGCCGCCGTTTGGCGGGCAGGGCGTCCAGCGCGCCGGAGAGCGCTATGCCGGGGGCGTCGAGCTTGGTCTTGTGCAGGCTGAAACGGTCAGCCGCGAACTGCCATTCCGTGGAAAAGCGCAACTGCGCGCCCGCCTGAAGCGCCTTGATGGACGCATCCCTCAGCGTGGCGGAAACATCGAGCGTACCCTTGCCGCCCGCAGCGCCGACGGACGGCGTGTTGAGGCGCACGCGCAAGCCCTCCAGCGTGGCCGTCTCCACGCCCAGATGCGGGCTGGCAAGCGTCAGTTCGCCGCCGGGCGAGAGCAGCGGCCCGGAAGCGCGGAGCTTGAGCTCTAGCGGGCCGGACAGGGAGGGAGCTATCCCCTTCAACGAAGACAGCGCGAGGGACAAGGCCGCATCGAGTTTCTTGCCGTCGGTGGAAGCATTCCCCTTGCCGCTGAGCTGACCGGCTTTGAGCGTCAGATCGCTGACGGAAGCGGAGCCGGATTCCGGCTGCGCGCTGAACGATGCTCCGAGCGAAGCCGTCTCGCCCACCGTATCCTGAAGCGGGGCAAGCCCCCAGCGCATATCCGCGAGCTTGAGGCTCAAAGTCCCGGCAAACGGCGATGACGCATCGTCGCGGCGCACGTCGGCTTTCAAGCCTACCGTGCCCGCCAGTTCGCGGAACGGCGAATCCGTCAGCAACGCCGCCACGGGCGGGAACTGCGCCAGCCTGCGCAGCGAAGGCATATCCAGCCGGAGCGCCGCCGCAAGTTTGCCCGTCGCCGTTTCCAGCGAAGCGTCGCCAGCCAGAGCGAGCCATTCAGACTCCACGCGCAACGCCTTCACCCTAAGCGTTTCCGCCGTTTCGGAGGCTTCAACATGCAACCTGATCGGCACTTCGCCGGAGCGTTCGCCGTCTTTGCCGTTTTTTGCGGCCTGATTGGCGGACATGGCCTTCCGGACAAACGGGCCGCCGAGGTTCACGGTCGCATCGGCCGTTACGGAAGGCTCGGAAAGCAGGGACCGCACGGCAAGCGTCCACGACGACGCCACGTCCAGACGGGCATCCGGCTGCGCCGCATCCAACACGATTCCCGGCACCGAGGCTTTCAACACCAGCCCGGGCGCATCCAGCGTTCCGGACAGCGCGGCCTCAAGATTCGCCGAAGCCAGCGGCAGCCCGGCCTGCGCCTCACCCGTCAACGCGGCGACAAGCCGCATCAACACATCGGGATCGCTCAACAAAACGGACAGATCGCCGCCGACCTTCGCATCATCGAAAAAGAGCCCGTGCCCGGTAACCAGCCCGCCCGGCACCTCCGCCATCAGCTCGGGCACGGAAAACCGAGCGCCCGCCAGCGTCAGCAACAACCGCAGCGAGCCCTGTTCCGGGGCATCCTGCGCCCCCTGCGCCTCGTCTCCGCCATTTCCGGCAGCGCGAGGGACGGCAAGCCGCAGATCCAGCCCCACCCCCGCGTCGGGCCGCTCTTCGGGCTGCGGGCGCTTTACGCCGTCCGACAGCCAGTTTCCCTCGTTGCCGAGGTTCAGGGCGCCGGAGAGGGCCAGCAACGGCTCAGCCGCCCCCCCAGCCTTCTCAATTTGCGGACGGTACAGCGTGGACTCCAGCTCACTCCGGAAATCCGTCAGCGGACCGGAGCCTTCCAGCGTCGCCTCAATGGGGATCCCCGCCACGGCCTGCCCGAGCCGGAACCGCTCGATGCGCAGTTCTCCGACCGTCGCCAGCTTCAAATACCCCGCAATGTCCGAAGCCAACGGCTGCAGGAAGGAGGGCCGCAGCAGCTCCAAGGGATCGGACGGCGGAGGCGGCGGATCGGCTGGCGGGAACTCAGGCACGCGCGACATACTGGCATTGAGGACACTCAATTCCTCCACCAGCAGATGCCCTCGCAGCAACGCACCGGCACCGATGCGCAGCGTGGCTTCGGGCACGTCCAGCCAAACGCCCTGCCCGTCCGCAAGCCGCACATCCCGCAGATGCAGAGAAAACGGCAGCGGGCCTTCCAGCGAGCCGATCTGAGCTTCAATACCCACATTTTTCAGAACGGAAACAGCCGTATCCGCGATCCAGCGCTCTCCGGGCTGGGTGCGCAGAAACGCCATGCCCCCGGCAAGGGCAAAAAACAGGAAAAGGACAAGCCCGAGCAGGCTCCAGCCAAGGATGCGCCCGGCGCGCCGAAGAGAGGGAGGTACGGTCATCAGAACGCCTGCCCTATGCTGAGGTAAATCTGGAACGCCTTGTTGTTGTCGCGGTCCTGCAACGGCGTGGCTATGTCGAGCCGGATGGGGCCGATCAGCGTATAATACCGGAAACCAAGGCCCACGCCCCACGAAAGATCGCGGCCCCAGTCGGGCATGGTGGTCTCATAGACCATGCCGCCATCCACGAACGGCACGATGCCGAACGACTCGGTGATCCTGAACCGGGCCTCAAGGCTCACGTCCGTAAAGGAGAGCCCGCCGAGCGGATCGCCGTTCCTGTCATGCGGGCCGAGCGACTGGTACTTGTAGCCGCGCACCGAGCCGCCCCCACCGCTGTAAAAACGCAACGAGGCCGGAATATTCCGGACATTTTCGCCAGTGAGGCTTCCCGCGGCGGCGCGTCCGGCGAGCACAAGCCGATCCCACCCCGGAGACCAGTAGCCGCTGGCGTCCAGCCGGGTGCGCACGGTAGTCAGAGGGCCGTTGAACGTGCCCGTATACGGCGTCACCTCGAGGGTCACCCGCGTCCCGGTGGTCGGGTTCAGCAGGCTGTTGGTCGTATCCCGGCGCACGGACAGGGGAAAACCGAGCAGGCTGTACGTCCGCCTGCCCCGGTAGTTGTCCTTGAGGCTCCCCGCTTCCACCGAAACGCGCGCGCTGGCCCACCAGTTGCGCCAGTCCTTGCGGAAGCGCCGCTCAAGGCCCGCCGCGAAAGACAAGGCACTCTGGTCGTAGGCGTCGGTCGTCTCGTTGATGGCCCACGCCTCGCCCACCAATGCCTGATCCCGGATGCCGAAGGCCGGTTTGCGGAACGAGGCGTTCAGCGACTGCGAGTCTTCAGAAATGGGGGCGGTCACGCGGAGCTGTTCCCCGCCGCCGAACAGGTTGCGGTTCTCCCACGCCCCGCGCACGCCGAAACCCGTATCCGTCGAATACTGCAAGCCGCCGCTCACGGTACGCGGCGGCGCATCGCGCACGGTAAGGCTTACCGGGGTGGTCCCGTCGCTCGTCATCCAGATCGGCATGTCAGAGCCAGCCGCCTTCTTCCCGGTTCCCCCCGCCGGAGGGTCTGCCGGAGGAGCCGGGGAAGGTGCATCGGGAGAATCCCCCAGAGGCAGCTCCGAAAAACCGGTCTCGGCAAGCGATCTGTCCGTCCACCCCGCCGCCTTCGCCTGTTCGGGGGAAAGGCGGGCGGGTTTCATATCAATGGCGCTGAACAGGCCGGTTTCCTGCAACGTGGTCCTGTATTCCTTCAACAGGTCGTCGTTCCAGTACTGCCCTTCAATCCACGGGCTCAGCTTGTTGAGATAATCCTCGTTGACCGCCGGAGCGCCGGGCGCGTCGGGGTTGTCGGCCGGCCTGACGTTCTCTTCCTTGATCAGCACCGGCCCCATGCGCAGGAGCGGACCGGTTTTGATGAGCACGTCCGCTTCAAGGGTATGCGTGGAACGATCGATGACGTACCGGGCCTTGCCCTGTTCCGCGAGCGGATAGCCCGCCTTGCGCATGGCCGTCACCACCGAGGTAACGGCGTTGAGCACGGTCTGCGCCTCGGCGGGGCTTCCTTTGGCGAGCCCGAACGCCTCCAGCGTGTCAGGAGCGTTTTCCATAAAATCGATGCCACGGACGGACTCGGGCAAATCCTTGTCCACAGGTTCGCCCTCTGGCCCGGTGCGCTCGTAACGCAGCTTCGTCGGCCCCATCACATACCGCTCGCCGGGCCTCAGCGTGATGGAGGCTTCCGGGGGCTGCGCCTCCCAATTGATGTGGTGGCGCACCGTACCGTCATAGTACCCCTGCGAATGCAAAATCTTGCGGGCCGTTTCCACATCTTCGAGGGCCCGGCGCTCAAGCCCCACGCGGCTGTCGGGGAGATCGCCATGCAGCCAGACAAGCTGGCTGTTCTCCCGAAGTTCCGAAACAAGATCGCCGTTCTGCGGGTCGGACTGGAGCTTCACGCTGTAGCGTATCGTCTTTTTGGCGGGATTGGGAGCCTCATCGGTCATGGGCTGCAGCGTATCCTGCTTGTTCCCCGAACCGAAAAGGCAGCCGGACAACAGCAGGCACAGGGCGACTCCCATTGCATACGCACGGATCGCCCCATTCCGGAAAACAGAACGGACAGCCTTGCGGCACCATGGACAAAGTACGGATACGAGCATGACGGCATAATGAATTCGGGAGCAACGGACGTCAAGATGATAATCTCCACGGGCAGGAGCGTGTCCCCCGCACAAACGGGTTCCCCTTTTCCGTTCCCACTTTGGACCTTTCCCGCAATCGATTGCGTAAAAAAGGAAACTGGAGCCAACCCTCTGTCGACAAAAAAGATAAAGCCATTCTCCCCTCATAGCCTCCCTCACCATTCAAACTTCTTTTTATATAACTATATCAAT
>CDZM01000782.1_pt1 | contig 14391 bp, 13 predicted proteins | sample 557601 | NCBI WGS metagenome assembly CDZM01 (sample SAMEA3182087, study PRJEB8094) | gut metagenome | biome: human; feature: gut; material: Stool; isolation source: human stools | place: Canada | collected 2013-02-05
GTTTGAGGGATATACATAATTGACTTCAGCACCAGAAACAGCATAACAAACTGTTTTAAATGGATATTAATCAAATGGCGATTCAAACTCACAGTTATGAACTCAGTTTTGGTTCATAACTGTGTTAAACGCTGTCCATAAATCACTCGATGTCACGTCTGTTGGTTCATGAACTGATCGTTCTAATTTTGTGATGTGCGTCAGGTTTTAGTGTTCAGTAATGTTACCTTTTACTCGATGATCGATTGTTTAGCACCTCTCCCACAACCGGAGCAGCGGTAAATGCGTTTGGCCAGCCAGCATAGAAGGCGGCCTGGGTAACGATCTCACCAGCTTCCTCAACAGAAAGCCCATTATCCATCGCTCTGTTAAGGTGATAGCCAATCTGCGCGCTCTGTCCAGATGCGATTAACGCGCTGACCGTAATTAGGCTTCTATCACGGGGGGTTAGCGCGGGTCTTTGCCAGAGATCCAGGAACAGTGGGTCAGCAGTAAATTTAACCAAGCCTGGAGATATTCGGCCAACATTTTTTTCCACTGTCTCTGAACGCTGCTTTTCTGCTTCCTGATTGAGAGGAAGCAGGTCCGGAGAAGCGTCAGGAAGCGCATCTGGCGTGACGCCACGAGTTTCAAATACTGCTTTGGTCACGCTGACGGCTGACATTGCATTTGGCCAACCTGAGTAGAACGCCAGATGGGTAATGATTTCTGATAATTCCGCTGGCGTCACGCCGCTATCGAGAGCGACGTCAATATAGTGCTTAAGCTCGGCAGGCTGGTTGCGGGCAATCAGCATGGCGACGGTCACCACACTACGATCCCTCGGTGAGAGGGCGTCGCGTGTCCACAGATCTTCAGTAATAGCTTCGCGACCAAAGCGCGCGAGAGCCGGTGAGACGGAACGAATATCAGCTTCCGAAATCGCTGACGGTTCTATTTTCATCATAGCTTTACCTCTTGTTTCCTCAGCATTGGCAAAATCAGAAATAACAAGCGACATAGCCGCTGCTGCAAGTACGCTTTTCATGTTAATCCTTACTGGTCAACGTTGCGGCTCCTGTTTGATTCCGCCTTTGTTACGAAGAAATACCGGTTTTACCGGGATTGCGTCCTTCCTGGCGCTCATATGCGCCGTTTGCCTGAGGTAATCCAGGAAGTGCAGCGTTTGTCGGTGCAGTTGATAATCCTCCTCACTGGCGTAAATCTCATAGAAATACCAGCGTTTTGGAGTCTCTGAATCTGTACCGGCATACATGGCTAACACGCCTTTCTCTACTTTGAGCGACTCGACCATTTCAGGAAGGACGATGTTTCTAAATTCGCTCTGAAATTCAGGCTTTACTTCGACGATCACCAGATTATTGATAGTTCGTTCATTCGGTATGATGTGTTTGTCGCCCAGAAACTGTGGCTCCAGGGTAATTTTCTTCTTCCTGTCAATAATGTCAGGTGCACGAGCAGCGAATGCTTTGTATGGGGCGGCATTGAGATGTTTGCGATAAGCACGCTCATTTTCATAGAGTTCGAACATGAATGCCTGACCTGAATTGTCGCTGCGTTGCAGGGCATACATCGCCAGTGTACCTGCTTCATGATCAACCGAAGCGGAAATCGTCTGTCTGGCCACGTCTGCAAAGTCGTTGTCCCGATCGGGTCTGATGCCGAGCTCGAAGATATTCATCTCCGGCTTATTCGGCGCGTCCGGTTTTGTTGCAAAGACAGGGCTGCTTATTAGCATGCAAATTAAAAGCATAAAAGTCTTTTTCACGATGATCTTTTTACTGACATTACTGTTTAAGACGTTCGATCAACTGGTGCTGGTAAGAACGTAACCGACCGCTACTGGCGCTCTCAAAGACGAGAGGAGGAAAAGTGAATAAGGGCTATCGCATCCAGACCTGCTTAACATCTTTCGTTTGCGGCGTATTTTGCGCCATGATCCCCGTCAGAACATGCGGCTGGTAGGTTTCTTCCAGAAACTGAATTTCCTCCGGACTTAGTTGAAGATTTACTGCGTTTACCGCGCCATCGACATGAGCTTTTTTTGTAGCCCCTACGACAGGTGATGTGACTTTTGTCAGCAGCCAAGCGAGAGATATTTCCGTCATTGACACCAGATGACGTTCGGCCAGTTCGGCTACACGCTCAATAATGCTGCGATCCTGTTCAGCCGTGCTGTCATATTTTCCACGCGCATAGTCATCCTCTGTGGCTCGCCGTGTATAGCCTTCTTTACGAGAGAGGCGGCCGCTGGCCAGCGCGCTATAGGGGGTCATTGCGATATTATCCTCAGTGCACAGGCCGAAGAGCTCCCGTTCATCTTCGCGCATAATTAGATTGTAGTGGCTCTGTACGGAAACAAAGGGCGTCAGCCCTTCGCGTTCAGCAAGGGCGTTCGCCTTCGCCAGCTGCCAGGCATAGCAGTTTGAAATACCAACAGCTCGTACTTTGCCAGCAGTAACAGCGGTATGTAACGCTTCAAGCACGTCGATAATGGGCGTGTTGTAATCCCAGATGTGGTAGATGTAGAGGTCGATATAGTCCATCCCCAGATTCTTCAGGCTCTGGTCAAGGGATTGAGCGATTGCCTCTTTTCCGCTGATCCCTCCGGCAATTTGTGCGGGGGTTCGCGGCAGAAACTTGGTGGCCAGGACGATATCATCGCGTTTCGCCATCTCCCGTAATGCCCGGCCAACGTATCGCTCACTGGAGCCATTCTGGTAGGCTATAGCGGTATCGTAAAAGTTGATGCCCTTTTCAAGGCCATAGCGAATGATGTCGCGGCTTGCTGTTTCGTCCAGCGTCCAGCTATGCTGACCCGTCGACGGATCGCCAAACCCCATGCATCCCATGCAGATGCGGGAAACAAGTAAGTCACTTTTACCGAGCCGGGTATACTGCATTGTTATTCTCCCTCTGGATTATTCACGACGGAATTGAGCAGATCGACAAGCCTTGAAGCGTGTTCCCAGGCAAGCGTTTTTTGCTGCGCGAGTTTGTCGGCATCCCGATCGGCATAGCTGATACCGCAGGTATAAACCGGCGCCAGCAGCTCAAGATTGCACAGCCTTGCCGTGGTTTCGAACGGAATAAGATACTCTTCAATGGTATGGCCAAAGAAACTGTCGACGGTATAGAGCTCCTCTGGCGCTCCCGTTGTAAAGGAGAGGATCAGCTTTTTACCGCCCAGTTTCGCCGTTGAGCCATGCGCGAAGCCGTGGACAAAGACCTCGTCCAGCCATTGTTTCATTAACCCGGGCAGCCCATACCAGGAAAAAGGAAACTGCCAGACAATCACATCGGCCCTGAGCAGGCTTTCCTGCTCCGCAGCGATATTGAATTTGCCGTCCGGATAGAGCCAGTCCAGACGACGAATTTCAGCATCGGGAAGGGCGGTCGCCACTTCATCAAGGATCGTGGCATTGGCGACGGAATGGGTAAGCTCAGGATGGCCTGAAACAATAAGGATATTTTTCATTTCAATGAGTTAATTATATTTGGTGAATGTTTAACCCAGTATAGAGTGACACCATTATTTTTTTTAGAGCAGTAAAGACTTATTCACTTTTAGACAAAAACTAATAATGGTCAACTGTTCTCATTGTACCGGTCATCACGACCCCGTGAACTACGCCGTGATGCACAGTAAACGTTCTGCATTGCGAAATGCGATGGCCTCTTTTTCAGCCTTGTTGACGGGCAGACTGTCTATAAAGGTTTTTACACCGTCCAGGGTCTGATAGGGATAATCGACGGAGAACAGGATCCTTTCTGCCCCCATTAACTCGTAGATAAACTTGAAGTGCGGCAGTGTCAGCATACCTGACGGGGTAACGTAAACGTGTTCCTGGAAGGTTCTCGTTAGCGTGCGTGACAGACCCGTTGCAGCCAGTGGTAGGCTGTCATCAAGACGCTGGAGCCAGAAGGGTAACATCTCCCCCCAGTGGCCACTGATTACCTGCAAGTGGGGATATTTATCAAATGCACCCGATAACATCAGCCGCAACAAATGGATCCCCGCTTCGTGATGCCAGCCCCAGGCAAACATAGAAAGCCTGGCGTTGACCTCTGCGCTGAAGCCCGTGAAGTAGGCCTGCTGTACGCTTTTAAGCGGTAACCCGGGATGAAGATAGAGTGGCACATTCAGTTTATTAAAGCGGGAAAGCAGGGAGTCGGTCAGGATTATGACCATCAGCGACGGTTTTCCCCCAGTCGCCAAGGAAAGGTGCCTGCTCAAGCGCAACAGGCATACACGCTCGCCCTAACTGACGGACTAATGCTCCCAGCGCAGTCTCGGAACTCCCCATACCATATACTGCTGCGGTATCCCAGAGATTGAGGCCCTTACTCATGGCCGCAGTGAACACTTCTGCCATCTGAGTATCAGAAAGATGATTACCAAAGACGGTGTCGCCGCCGGCAAAGCCTGTGCCCCAGGACCATGTACCTAGTGCGACTGGAGGTAGTGTTTTCATATTCAGCTCCTGAAAAAAGGCCGGATCGTGGCTGACTTAAACCGGCCAAGTAAGGTGAGTAACGATGAATTAATTAAGCTGTCCGGCGGAGTGCATTTAACAGCGCCACACCAACCCCATGTGCTGAAGCGGGATTCTGCCCCGTGATAAGGCGATCGTCGGTAACCACGTTTTCAGACCAGTTTGGAGCTTCATGATAAAGCGCACCATGCTCGCGAAGTGCGGTTTCAAGCAGGAAGGGAACCACATCTGTTGTGTGAACTTCTTCCTCTTCCTTGTTGGTAAAGGCCGCCACATTTTTCCCTTTTATCAGGTATTCGCCGCTACTGAGTTTTGCGTCAACCAATGCCGCAGGCCCGTGGCAGACGGCTGAGACAATCCCATCACTTTCATACACTTCGCGGATAATACGCTGGGCATCCTGATTATCACGGAAATCCCACATGGTCCCATGACCACCTGCAAAGAAAACTGCGCTGTAATCGGCACCTTTCAGCTCGGATAACGCAGGTTGTTGCCAGGCGCTGCTGAAAATCGGTTTCGTTCCAGTACCAGGCGTTAACAGGGTCGCTGAGGTCAAATCCATCCACCGGTGGCTGCCCCCCGCGAATACTGGCTATTGTTGTTTTTATTCCGGCATCTTCCAGTACTTTCAGCGGATGAGTCAGCTCGGCCAGGAAAAAACCGGTTGGTACACCGGATGCGCCTTTAATCGGATGGCTGGAAACGACACATAGCACTGGTTTATATGCAGGTTTCATATCGGTCCTCACTCTTTATTTTTAAATTCATCGGCGAAGAGATTTTCCCAGTTAATAAAGGAGCCAAGCGGTATACACTCGAAGCTTAGTAAGCCTGCTTTTGCCAACGGGAATTCGGCCATAACGTTCATCGCTTCATCGACAGAGTCACATTCAAGAAAAATAGCGACGCCAGGTCTGTCCTGACGGAAGTAGATGTCGCGGATGAAGCCTGATTTATACAATCCCCAGGCGTGCAGCGCTTCAGCGTTGAGGTGCGGAGCATATTTCTCCAGCGATGCTCCAGGGGCAGGGATATCCAGACATAAAATTCGCATCATAGTCTCCTGAACTCAGGTCGTAGTAGAAAGAGACTAAAGTATAAGAGGCGTATTTCAGGAAGATTAGAGGGTCATTGACTTAAGCATTTTTAGACTGTACTTAATAATCAGGCGAGAATTGCTTTAGGAAAACATTATGAATAACGCTCTTTATAACCAGATTCGCATCTTCCAGAGCATTGCGCGGGAGGGCAATATTTCGGCAGCCGCAAGGAAACTGGAAATTACGCCTCCCTCCGTCAGCAATGCACTAAAGCTGCTGGAAGAGTATATCGGCCATCCGCTTTTTGTGCGTACGACCCGCCGTATAGAGCTGACGGAAACCGGTCAATTATTGCTGGAACAGACCGCTGCGGCGGTGGAGTCGCTGGAAAACTCACTTGAAAGCATTCGCGACCAGCATCAGGAGCCCTCTGGGATGGTGCGAATTACGCTCTCGCGTTTTGCCTACCTGTTAATTCTTAAGCCTGCGATGGCAGAATTCTGTCAGCAATATCCGGGTATACAGTTAGAAATTTCGGTCTACGACGGTACCGTGAATATCATCAAAGAGCGTTTTGATCTGGGGATCCGTTTTGGCGATATTCTTGAGGGAGGGGTGGTGGCCCGACCGTTAATGAAACCGTTTCGTGAAGGATTATATGCATCCTCAGCGTATCTCTCCCGACATGGAACGCCTGAAGTGCCGGCAGATCTCTGTCATCACCAGCTGATTGGTTACCGTTTTATCACCAACAACCGCATCCTTCCGCTGCTCCTGAACGATCGCGGTGAGCAGTTGACCGTTGAGATGCCGGGGCAGTTAATCAGCAACGATATTGACGTTATGGCAGACGGGATCCGTAACGGGCTGGGAATTGGGCGCTTGTTTGAGCCTGTCTGGCAGTTACAGCCGGACAGGGAGCGCTTTATTCCGGTGATGGAGAGCTACTGGAAAACCTACCCGCCAGTGTATCTCTATTACCCCAAAAACGCGGGTAAAACGAAAAGAGTGAAGGCCCTGATTGATTTTCTGATATCCACTACGGGGCGATAAAGACGATAACGCCTCGTTCAGTATGGAGATGCATCGAATGGCATTGTGAGTTTTTTTCACAGATGGGCGTAATCGTCAGTGGATTTTACATACAAGGATAGCGCCCACATACTGACATCATTAATTAACGTTGGGTGAGGTTTACCGGGGGGAGGGGAAAGCGAACCAGGAGATGGAGGTGGCCAATCTGGTACGAACCGCCGCGTAGCTTGCACGGCAAGAGCTGCTGACTGATTCATCAGTTAAGCTACTGAAAGAGCGGAACACATGAACTTAAGAACAAACCCATCATATTTAACATAATATACATTATGCGCACCAACATAAACCAAGGAAGAATCCAGTCGTTGGCGGTCATGATTGTCGTGCTCATTAACAACGACCAAACCCCATATCTCACTTACTACCGTATTCTCGGCTTAACCGTCCATGCAACCTCAACACATTGGTTTCAACTGCCGTCACCACGTTCTCCGGAAAATCTGTCGGTAATGAAGTCTTCACGTTATCCAGTGCTGCCGGAATCATTCTGGCAAAGTCACTCAGGATTTCATGCATCTGCACTTCCGGAAATTTCAGCACCTTTGCTGTCGCCAGAAAATGTCGCGGATAAATTTTATCGATTGCCGTTTTTTTGCCTTTGGATGCGTTAAGCCCCATTGCCAGTTTGAGATCGCTGATGTGTATTCCTGCGCCACCCAATACCGGAAATGCTGAAATGATGTCGTAAAATGGCGTGAGTCGATAACTGCCGCCAGCCTGAATAAATACGGAGAAGTTTTTTGCATGGCCATCCGTTGCGCCAATCAACCACTGGAACACCTGAAACTTCATAAAATCATAGCGATCGCGAAGCGCCTCGCTGGACCCCATCAAAAAAGCCATGATCCGCGCGATGCCTGGGCCTCCATCTGATTCATATTTCACCGATGAAGGTAAACCAAATGTCTGACACATATCCTCCTGTGGCAAGCGAAGTAAAACCGTTCGCTCAGCATTCCAACGCCTGTCAAAACGTTCGACCGCTAACGCGCGCACATTTCCCGCTTTAATGATTTCTGCGTTCGGCACATTCAACCCAAGTTCTTTCGCCAGCAGCAGACAGTAATACTCATTATCAACGCTTTGGCTGAGATCGAGCGTCGCATTGGGCTGCCTGATTTCGCCAATCGGTAATTTAATGATGTGCGTCGTCGGCGTTATTCCTTTCGGAATGCACCAGTCATTGCCTATTCTGAGCAGCGCTGTCTTCTCCTGCGCGCCAGCAACCGAGATGCGAAAGTCATTTTCTTCTCTAATCATGCCCAGAGGGATATCTGCTTTATAAGCCGTTAATACTTCTTCAAGCCTGGCTTCAGTGAGCTGTTCCCATGCCATTATCGGGCGCGTTATGGTTTCATTTTCGGGTAATAACGTTACGGCACCAACGCTATCTCGCCCTATTTCTGACAATAAATCAAACGGTTGTCTGGATTTAGCATGATAACGTTTAACGATCCGGTCACGTACAATCGGGCTATCGGGTAACAGGTTATCGAAGAAGTTAAATACGGCATCAGAGGTGATATTCCCCCTCTGCAATGGCAGCGAAAGTGACAACGGTCTGGCATAACGGTTAGCTAACCACTCCGGTGCATACTTAAAGGTGTGCGCGCCATTGGCTAACTTCGTTAACTCGCCTACCCGCTGGTTGTTCATCCAAGTGACAAGTTTAGGCATTACCACTCCAGATCTTGCTGTTCTGTTGATTCTGGCGAGGCATTTTTCGTGTCGCATAGCGTCATTGAGAGTTCAAGCGACTGTAAAATCTTAAAAAATGTCATGAGCGTGGTATTGTCAGGGTTGTTTTCGAAATTGGAAATTGTCGCCTGCTTAATACCGATTTTTTTCGCCAGTTCGCTCTGCGTCCAGCCATTTTGCTGACGAACCAGTTTCATTGCATTCGCTAATTGCGTTGGGCTATAGATCTTCTGAAAGCTCATCATGTCATACGTCCACAGCATATTTATCCGCTCAAGGGGATATTATCAGTTTTATCCTTTAGTGGGGATAAAGTCAATCAGGAAACACATCTTATCCGCTCTACGGGATAAACGCTGTGATATCCGCGATCGCGGATAAAAAGGAGGATTTAAAAGTCGTTTGAAGTCGGCAATATTAAGCCGCATGCATCTTCGACATGCGGCTTATACGGTTTACCAGCTATATTTCACACCCAGCATGCCCTGAGTATCACTATAGCCTTTATCACCTAGTTGCACACCGACATTCCCCCACAGACTAAGGTTGTTATTTACTTTCGCCTCAACCCCGGTACGTACTTCACCGAGATTACGCGCACCATCACGGCTTACGGTTTGACCATTCATCTTCACGGCGTAGACTTTGCTGTTGTTGATCCAGTTCGCTTCAATGTAAGGCTGGAACTCACGCTGTTTACCATTGTCACGCTGGTGATGACTGTTCAGGTAGGTTTTCACCCCAAGTCGCGTTTGCACGTTTCCGTCGCCTTCCGTTTCAATGCGTGTTCCGTCTTTCCGGGTATGGTCAGAATCTTTCACACCCATCCAGGTGATTTGTACCTGTGGCTGGACGTACCAGGTATTCAGCGTCCCTTCGCTGCCGCTAAAAGTTCCCGCTTCAAAGGTATACCCACCCTCAACAGAGGCCGTCACACCGCGAGAATCATAGTCGTCAGCAGAACGGTTATCGGAACTGACGCTGTTATCAAACCAGTTATACAGCGCCCAGCTGTCAACATAAGCGCCGGTCTTATTCGCATCGTTCTGATACCAGGTCGCGTACAGTCCTGCGCTGTAACCGCTGATGCGCCCATCCGATTTATAACCCACACGATTACTCTGAGTATTACTGTGCTGATTGGCATAGCCAGCCATGACGCCGAGATGCCAGCGATCCTGCGCGTTGCTACTCCACTGCGCCAAATCGCCTCCTAGCTGCAATACATAGCGGTTAGCCTGAGTATTTAGCTGGCCGTCACCGGTCCTGAAACGTTCGTGCCCCCCGACATGACGCATCCACATACTGCTTGCCGAACCCTGAGAATGCAGTGAATCTGTATACTGCGGCTCACCCAGACGGTCGTGTAAGCGATGGCTAAACAGCGAGTTGGCTGCGGCAATGTTGCTGATATAGCTTCCGGCCTCCGGGCGATAAACTGATGGGCCTTCCGGATCCACAACAGGAGGATTATTGATGGGATCGGGTGTATCCGGTGGCGTTACGCCTTCCCATTTACTGGTCAGATACCAGTTTTTCTCGTCATTCCCCTTCCCTTTAGCCAGCGTGTAGACGTAAGCCCCAGCTTCGACAGTTCCGGTGGTCAGCGCGAAGTTACCTGCAGAATTACCGCCAACCTCAATGAGTTCAATACCGTTGACCGTTTGTGCACCGACGCCGCCAATGTTATCAACCCGAACGCGAGTGTTCCCTTGGGTATCGCCTTTCACGTTCATCTTATCGGTGGGCGAATTATCGCCGCCCAGCGTCGCGTTGAACGTCATCAGGCCATTGTTTCCGGTATAGTTACCGTTAACGGTCAGTACATTCCCCGGTTTCCCCCCTTCGCTGTTCATTTGAACCGTGCCACCATTCTCCAGGTTACCGCCGACAGTGGTTTTAGCGACACGCAGTGTCCCCCCTGGCATAACGTTCACATCACCTGCAGTGGTGACATTTCCCGACATCACACCGCTGTTATGGATATTAATGTGCTGACTTGCCATATTAATGGCAGAGTCGGAACCGAAAGCAATTTCACCACCCACGATATCCGTCGTACCCTGATACGCCGCGGAATCGTTGTTAAGAGTCAGGATCCCGGTACCCAGTTTTGTCACATCACCGCTACCGCTGATACTGTGCGTCATCGCCCAGCTACGCTCAGTGGAGATGGTGAGCAGGCCATTATTGATAACGGAAGCATCACCCAGGTTTTTCTGCTCGTTGACGCTGAGCGCGCTGCCTGTATCAATGTTGAATTGCCCCACAAAGCGGCTATTATCGCCATCCAGCTCTACGTCTGTCCTGGCGGTTGCGCTCACGATACCCTTCCCGCTTATGCTATTACGCAGTTCGCCGGTCACATTTTTTAGCGTTAACAGACCGTCATTGGCAATATTTCCTCTGCCTAACCCCTGCGTATTATCGAGGCTGACTTCCGCATTTGGGCTAATGCTGGTTAACGCATTGTAGCGTGCATTAAGCCCCTCGATAGCCAGTGTTCCCCCTGTAACATTCAGGTTTCCGCCACCTGTCAGTTCGCCCTGACTGATCCCACCTTTATTCACCGTCAGCGACCCCTCTTTAAACAAAATAGTCGAACCCATCAGCCCGGTGAATGTCTCTACCGTCTGGGCCGATCCATTAAGATCGACGATGGCCGCGTTGCTGATGTTCAGTTCCCGAGTATTGCCCAGCGCGCCATCCGCATCGGTACGTAATGTCCCCATCTGAACGTAGGTTGCCCCCTGATAGTCGTTCTGACCGTTAGAAAGCGAAACCTGTCGCACCGTATTGATTGCCAGATCCCCTTCACCACCGATTTTTGCCGACATATCGGCCGTTGCGCCATAGGCTCCGCCATGTTCGGCTAACGTCAGCTTTTGCCCACCATGGATGTTCAGCGCTTTCAGCCCATAGTTAACATACAAACCATCACCTGGTGCGGTCGTGAGTCGGAATCCATAATCACCCTCGGCGACCACTGTTCCGTTTTGCGCAATGTGTAACGTTTTGTCCGCTTTCACCTCGTCGCCCTGTAAATCACGTAACGTTAATGAGCCACCCGACCCAATAACCGATTGCGCCTTCACCAGTTGAACGCCGACATGACTATCATCGTGTTCCAGCAAATTGAGCGTCGTCAGAGGGTTATTCGCCATGGGATCATTCCACGGTTTAGGCACGTCGATAAGCACGTCGCCCGTCCCGTTTACCTGATAGTTACGGCCTTTCCAGGTGTAGTCACCCGCGCCGACAACCAGCGTATCGACGCTGATATATCCCTCCGCGAGCGTCGCAGCAGGAATATCCGTATCGAAAATGAGCGTACCGCCATTCATGGCCAGTCCACCAATGGATTGCTCTCCCACGTTTACCGATGTGGTATTTTCAATGTCAGACTGCAACATCGCGTGAGTAAGCGCAGCGGTGTTGTCGCGTTCCAGAGTGAAGGTACTATCTTTCAGTTGGGCAACACCGGCGAATTCAGTCCCTGTTGCATGGGTAAAGCCAAACATCTTGTCGGAGGATGACAGCTGCACTCGCATCAAGCCATCGCCTTTGAGCGCATTGGTCAGCGTGTAATCTCCTGCACTGTTCGTTGATGCGAGAATGTCGAGCGTACCGGGGTTTGCAATGGTTACTTCACTCGAACCCATGCCCGTTACCCCATCTGCCGTATGAGACGCAATGGTCAGGAGGCCGTCATTGACCAGCGTTTTACCGCTGTAAGTATTCCCTGCATTGAACACCGTATGGCCTGCATCATGGATCACTTTTCCGTCTTTATCGTCACCTGTAATCAGCATATCGACCTGGTAGCCGGCATCACTGTTATTAGTATGATTAAAGACAAAAACACCTTCGCCAGAGCCAAACTCTACTTTCGTCGCGTTGGTGATAAATCCGGCATCTGCCGCCGCCTCACCGTGAGCTGCACCAATGTTTAGCGTTCCTACAGCAGGTTCAAAAACACCTAAGTAAACTTCTCCACCTTCGACATTCAGCGTGCCGCTATTCGTCAGGGTTAACGTACCCGTGCCAGTCGTCCCTACGTTCATATTGAATGTTTCAAGAAGAGAGTTCTGCCCATCCACCCTCACGTCGCCCTTACTTTTGTCATTGAGAGCTATCTGTGTATCACGCGCTTTAACTATACCTCCGGTGGTAATATTCAGTTCACCCGCGCCTAATACACCGACCTGTAGCAATTGGGCGTTTGTAGATGACGTTTTTAAATTCCAGAGACTATCCGTTGAAATATTAACTATCCCCTTACCGGAGGCATTTCCTCCGATAAATCCATAGCCCGTTGAATTAAGGGTGGCACCATTACTGACATTTACGATGCCGCTACCAAAATTACCGACATTAATACCTACAGTATCGAACGATGATGTCGCATCCATCAGGTTCAGTGTGCCGATACCGCTTGCTTTATCGCCCAAAAAAGTAATATTTTGCGATACGAATTTACCGCCATCGCTGATATTGAGGTTTCCGACGCCCGCAACACCAATGGTGGTATAGACATTCTTATTGACCTCCCATATCCCCCCCGTGGTGATGCTAACCTTCCCGACGCCGGTTTCTCCATAACCGAGTGAACTTCCTCCGTTGCTGACAACAAGCCCCTCATTACTGATATTCATTTCGCCGTGGCCGTCATAACCAAGATTAGTTCCGAGATTAGTGATAACGGAGTTCTTATCCTTAACAGTAATGTTGCCTGTGCCTGTTTCTTTCATCCCCGCAGTGATAATTCCCGAATCTACTTTGCCTTCACTCGAGACATTAAGTTCACCGTCGCCAGCATCACCGATATAGATATAGCGGAAAGCTTCGCCCGTTCCGAGGAAATTCCAATGCCCTTTATCAGTCACGTTGACGATACCGTGGGAACCGTCCTGAGCGCCCACCAATGAATATTCTTTATTATTAATCAGTCCATTATTGGAAATATTGACTGTGCCATTACCAAAATATCCATTATAGAGTCTGCGTACCGTGATGACAGAGTCTTGATCCTGCACATTCAGGGTTCCGATACCGGTGGGATTGCCTCCGATAATCGTATTTTCAGCCGTAATCAGTCCCTCCTCGCGAATAGTCGCTTCCCCCGTCCCTTGATTGCCAATTTGAAATTCAATTGAGGAATCATTATTTTTTATTAGCCACTCGCCACCCTTTTCAACGACAACCTTACCATTACTGTTCGCCTGATATCCTACAATGGCGACGATTGAACTCGTGACGTAACCCTTATCCGTAATATTTAATGAGCCTGTACCGTAACTCCCTATTTCGAATAATTCGGTCGTCAGAACCGAGTCCTCTCCCTCAACATTAACCATCCCGACGCCTACAGCTTGAGTACCTAATCTTAAATAGCCTCCGTCAACGTGCCCCTTCTGTTTAATATTCAGCATCCCCGTTCCGGATTGGCCCACATTTAAAGGCCTTGCATTATTTCCGCTATCATACAATCGCCAGGTGCCACCCAAAACATTAACGGTGCCCTTCGAGTTCTCATTACCACCAATGACGCTGGTAGTAATAGTGGTTAAGGAGGCATTACCGCCAGCCAAAATATTAAGCACTCCAGTGCCATACCAGCCAACCAGGTAGGCATCATAAGCAACATCAGTATCAATATTGGTAATCTGATCATTATCAACTTCCAGACTCGCACCAGACGCTGAACCGCTTAGTGCCAGCAAAACACCCAGCGTCAATCTACTGAATTTCGTTGTCAATCCAGAGGATTTACGCAAATTAACCGTCGATGTTTTACCTACCCTGCGAGTTAATTCCGAGCAGGCCTGAAATACCTGTAGGGTGCAATTCCATATCACGCGATAGATTCTATTCATATAAACGCTCCATATACAAATAATACAGCCACGAAAGAGATGAGTCGTCAGACGTTAAAAATGAAACTTATTAAGTTGTCAGAGGTCTGTATTGAGTGTTGGTTGGAGGTGGGAAGGTGTCAATTTGGCTAATTTGCTAATACTTTCGAATTGATAGATTAAAAATCGCATAGTTCTTATTTA
>CDZM01012382.1_pt1 | contig 13975 bp, 14 predicted proteins | sample 557601 | NCBI WGS metagenome assembly CDZM01 (sample SAMEA3182087, study PRJEB8094) | gut metagenome | biome: human; feature: gut; material: Stool; isolation source: human stools | place: Canada | collected 2013-02-05
GTATAGAACCTGTACTTATTGGGGAATACGATGTAGCTTTGCAACGATATTTAACGGAATATACTCCACTTCGTGGAACAACCGCTTTTAAAACGCTGGAAGAGCTTGCAGCTAAATAGTTACTGCGGCTCGCCGGTGGTGCCGCCGCTGTCGCCTCGGTGGGTATGATGCGCGGTGGAAATGCCCGCCGCCGTCTGATCGCCGGTAGTCGTGATCTCGCCGTCAAGGTGCATGTCGCCGGTGATTCGGGCCACGGTGCGCCCGGCGGCGCGGCTGCGGCCTGCGGTCCCGCCGTAGGCAAGGCCGGGCGTCTGGTAGGTGACGCTGGTGTCCGCCTGCACCGTGTAGCTTTTTGTCTGCATCAGCACGCCTTCCTTTGCTTTCACGACAAAGTGATCACAATCCACCTCGATGATCTTTTCCTTTTTCAAGGTGATTTTTGCGCCCCACTGGTTGTAGACGCACACTTCACCGCCGCCGACCTGCACGCGGTACGCGCCGTTTTCAGTCGCCACAATGACGCTGTGCGCCGTCTTGCCGCCCAAGGGCAAAACGATAAGCTCGGAACCCGCCGGGACCCCGGACGTGAAGCCGAACTGCTGGAACAGCTCGGCGGCTTCCAGCCGCTCGCCGTTCAGGGCGTCGCCTTGCGCAAGCTGCACGCCGGGCTTGCCGTTCAAGCCGCCGAGCACGGCCCGGAACGGCAGACGCACGGCGGCAAGCGCGCGGGCAATGATATCCTTGATCATCTGCGCGGTGGTCATGTCTCGTCTCCAAAATCCCATGAGCCGGAAAAGGCTTTCTTGCCTTTTTTCCCACGCTTGCCCTTCTTGCTGGTATCCGGCAACCAAACCCCGTCGGGCTTCAAGACAAGCGTGGTGGTCGTGCCGTCACGCCCGCCGTTGAACGTGCGCCGGGTGAGAAAGTAGACGTGATCGCCGCCGTTCAAAGTGACGCGCTGGCCCGGCTCCCACAGCTTCCCCTCGCTGGTGCGGTGGCCCCGGACTTTCGCGGTAATGGTAAAACTGTCCATCACGCCGTCGGCAAGCCGTTTCTTGGCCTTTTTCAGGGCGTCGCCGGGGGAATCAAGGCAACCTTCCGAGACGATCAAGGGACGATACCATTTGACGTTCGGGTCCGTGGCCTTGCCCTTCATGGCGTTTTTGCCTTTTTTCTTTTCCGTCCCGGCCCCCTGCGCGAGAACCGTCACTTCTGAATAACGGCGTTCACAGCCCTTATCGATCTCAAGGTCGATCACGTTGTTGCCCTTGCCGTCCAGCCGCATGATCAGGGCCGCGACGGGCGGCGTGGTATAGTCCGGGGCGGCGAGCTTCAAGGTACCGTCCGGGGTGAACCACGGCCACAGGCCGCTTGCTTCGGCGGCCTGCTGGATGACTTCCCATGCTGACATGCCCGGCTCGACCGTCACTTTGACGAAAGCCGCATCACGCCCGGCGATGTCGAGCTTGGTGATGCCAAGGGGCCGGGCCACGGTGGCGACGGCTTCCGGCAACGTCACCTCGCGGCTGACGAAAATGGGGGCCGAACAGTCAAGCAGTGCAGCCGCACCGTCGCGCCCCCGGATGTCCAGTATGTGCTCCCCTTTGCGGAAGGCATGGCGCACACGGTCGACGCGCCCGGACATGACAAGATCGTCTCCGACGCGGATCTGCACTTCGGTCCACGGCTGGAGGTATTCCGGCAGCGCGGTTGCGGACGTGCCCAAAGACACACTCCAGCCGTCCGCCGGGGTGAAGAAATCGGAATCGATGCTGTACTTCAACCAATCGCCGTGCACGTGCCCGGCAATGTGCAGCGTCACGCGGTCGGCGTCAGTCGGCGTAGACATTGAGCAGTTGCCCCTTGGCTATGAAGTTCGGGTTGCGGATCTGCGGGTTCAGCCGGACGATTTCCGCCGCACGGGTAAAATCGCCGTACAGTTTATGAGCAAGCAGATGTGCGTTGCATTCCGTCTCGACGACATGCTCGACAAGCGGCGGGCGCGACTCCAAAACCTTCGCGCCCAACGTCTGCACCGCGTCGGCAATGGTACGCAGAGATTCAGAGGCCGCATAGGCCGTTTCCGTGTCCGCCACGGCCCGGACCCAGTCAATGGAATCCTGCACGCGCTCGCGGATGTTCCCCACCACGGCCTCGATTTCCTGCGGGGTCATCACGGGATCGTCCAGTTCGTCGGCAAGCAATCCCCCGGCAGCCTCGGCAAGCTGTGCGGTCTGTGTCACCGTCGCCGCCATGACCGGCACGTCTTCGACGGTTCCCGCACCGGGGGCCGGGGCGATCAGCTGCGGTTCAATGGCGGGCGGAACGGGTCGGGGGATCGACATGACGGCCTCGGCCCTCCCGAGGACTTCCCCGGAAACAGTGCCGCGCACGCGGGACGACACGCCGCTGACGATCTGTTCCGTTTTGATTGTGTTGCCCGTGCGCCCCAGCCGTGGGAACGAATCAGAAAGCCGCGTCCATGCGGAAAAGGAGCCGGACAGGCTGGAATCGGACGTGATCTTTGATTGGACGGCCTGCAAGTCGGCAATGAACGCTGCGGGATAGTTGATATACGACAGCGCCGAACGGACCACGGATCGCCCGGCGTCGTAGACGTCCAGCACGGCGGACAGCACATTTTCCACGCGGGCGCGGGCGGCCTGCGCGTACTCCTGCACGACGGCGAGCCTGTCGCGGACGGTGGCGGCAACGGACGACAGGCTGTCGAGTACTCCGGATTCCAGCGCCGTCTGCGCCTGTTCCGCACCGGCGCGCGGCGACTGGTAGTCGAAAAAAGGATTGTCGAGGCTGGCTTCCACGGCCTCAAAGTCAAGGGCGACGTAATCGGGATCGTCCGCCCGGTGGGGAATACCCCAACGGGTGATCGCCACCTGCACGGAACCGAAGACAGGATGAATCAGCTCACCCTTGCCGGTTTCCTCAAAGGCTTTGACAAGAGAAGCGATGCCGGAAAGATAGTCCTCGCCCCAGAACAGGGCCGTGATGCGGATACGCCGGGCCTTGCGCCCCAGATCCTCGATCTCCGCCCCGGCCCGGTACGGGTACTCATGCACGACGATGGACTTTTCCCCGTCGTCCTGCACGGATTCGACTTCAAACGTGACGCCCCGGAAAGAGGCGTCGAGGAGTTCGGTTTTCCAGCCCATCAGTTTGACCTGAAATTGTATTCGGTTTGATACTTTTCCATGACTTCCGCGAGCGTCAGACCGTCAACCTCAAGGGCAAGCTTCGCGTTCAATTCAATCGGCTGCCGTTCCTCGGTTTGCGCTTTTGACACCGGATCGCTGTAAATAAGCTTACTCGCGCCTTCCCCGGCCTCACGCCCCGCCCACCAGCCGAGCAGCCCGCCGATGAGCGCGCCAGCCGTCGTCCCGATCACCGGCACGACGGAACCAGCGGAAGCGCCCGCAGCCGCTCCGGTAAGCGCACCGCCAAAACCGCCGTAGGTAGCCATGTTCGCCTGATCTTTCTGTTGGCGCGTCAGGTTCGGGTCGTTCTCCGTGTGCCAAATGTCATAGGCGGACATGGCAAACTCGGCCCCAAGAAATCCCTTGCCGAGCGTCCTTGCCCCGGCCTGAACGGTCTCTTTCGCTACCGTCTTCGCCGTGGCGTCTGCAACCGCCTTGCCCCCGGCTTCCAGCGCCGTCCCCTTGAGTACGGCCTTACCGCCCACATCGGCGGCGGTCTTGGCGAGGGTCGCCTTGCCGCCAGCCTCAACGGCGGTTTTCCCGGCCCCGCCCAAAAGTTTGCCCACGTCGCCGAGTACCTTTCCGCCTCCCCCGCGAAGCATCCGGGAGCCGCCCCATGCCATGCCGACGGCGGCGAATACGCCAAGGGCCGTCGCGGCTTCATAGACAACCGTCGTCAGCCGGGGAAATTCCTGTGCCGCTTCGCGCAAGCCGGTAAGCATTTTGTCGATATGCGGTTTGACTTCGGAAAAGGCGTCGCTGGCGGCAATGTCTTTTTCATTGGCCGCTTGCTGGAGCTGCGCGTCGGTTGTGGAAGCCATGACCTTGTATGAGGCATCAATAGCGCCCTTGGTATTATCAAGCTCGGCCAGTACGTTTTTCTTCGTCTCGCCCTGACTCATTATGCCGACAAAACCGAGTCTGGCTTCGCGGTCTTGAAGGATTCGCCCTACGGCGGAGCCTTGCAGGATTTCCTCGGCCTGCTGGAGAAGGGCCTGACGCTCCGGCCCCTTCGCCGTTGCGAGCTGTGCCTTGAGTTTTTTATAGCTTCTATTCGTGTTGACGACACGCTCTTCCACAATACGGACGAATGCCGATACGGGGTCTTCCCCCTCTATTGCCGCTTTTTCCAGCTCCTTCGGCAGATTGACGCCAAAGTCTTCAAGGTTCTTTGCGACGTCGGGAGCCGTCAGCTTGCCGAGCAGGTTGTAGTAGGCGTTGCCCGCCTGATCGCTTGCCCCTGTCACTTCCGCTATGGCTTGCAGGTTGGCGAGGTGCTGTTTATAGCCCCCCATTCCTTTCATGCCCTTGCCCTCGGAGAATATCTGGGGCAGCCAGCGGGCTTGCTCTTTGAGCTCAAACTGTCCGGCATCACCGGCCCGGAGAGCCATTTCCAACGCTTCTTCCGCTTCGTCGACCTTGAATTGTCCCTGCTTGATCCCTTTAACGAGGATCGCGGCTAGTTCGTTGGGGTCCGCCTGTGCCGCCGTGGCGGTCTTTTGGACAAGCGGCAACAGCCTTCTTGCCGTGGCGTCGTCCAGATCGCCCCTGATCATCGTGCCAAGCGCTCCGGCGGCCTGTTCGCGGCTTCCCCCTCCTTTTCGGACAGCTTCCTTAACGGCTTCGTCAAGGTCTTTCATGCCCGCTATCCGGCCAGCGGTATCACGTTTTCGATAGGTGCTGTTCGCCATTCCGGCGAGCTGCTTTTCGTAGGCGATCGGCTTTTGCATCGCCCGGGCCGCCACATACCCGCCCGCCATGAGCCCGGCCCCGACGTCGCGCGCGGTGCCCATAGCGCCGCCCATTTTGGAAAGGGCCGTGCCGGTACGCCGGGTCATCGCTTCCAGACGCCCCATGCTGCGCTCGGCCTTTTCGGCGTCCTGCGCCACGCGCCCAAGCCCGGAGCCGGAACCGCTGACGAAACGCCCGTTGGCGGCCCGCGCCCGATCCGCCGATCGTGCCACCTTGTCGATCGCGGTGGCGGCCTTGTCGGCGGCCTGCGCCGTCCGCTCGTACGCCTGCGCCCCCGCGTCCTTTTTCGTAGCCGCCAGCGCGTCGGCGGCCTTCCCGGCGTTGCGGGCCTTTTTGCTGACGGCGTCAAGCGCGGTCCCGGCCTTTTTGCTGAGATCGTCTTTCAGCGTCAGCCTTGCTTCGACTTCCAGATCGCGGGCCATTGCCTTTCCTTTTTCTTTTCAGTGAGATGTATTTTTTCTTGTTCTTGTCGGGGTTGGGGTAGAATATCTCAAGGTAACTGACCGCCTCCGGCCCGGTCATTCCCCGCACGTCAGCGGGAGAAAAACCGTGCCGGACAAGCGCGGCGATGGTCAGGCGGACGTCGGCGAGGCGCTTTTCCCGCCGCTGAGCTTTTTTACAAGCCGATCCTGCGCGTCGGCGAGGATGCCGAACTCGACGCTGGCCAGTTCCGCCAGCCGCTCCGGGGTGATCTCGTCGCCGGGAATGCAGCCGACGGAAAGCAGGCAGGCCGCCCATTCGTGCCGCCGGATGCGCGCCGTGCTGGCATACTCGGGCGTGTCTTCAAGCGCGTTCTCGGTGTCCTCAAGCGTGGCAAGCCGCATCTCGAAATCCCGCTGGAACGCCTTGCTCTTCTCGTCCCATAACCCGATCGCCAATTGGCCTTTAATCGTATCCATGTGCTACTCTTCCTTTTTGTCCTGCGCGAACATCTTGATGTCGCGTTTGGCTTCGTTTTCGGTTTCGTACTGCTCGCCCACTTCCGTCACCACGCACCCGGTATAGGCCGTGCGGCGGTTGCCCTTTACGGGGTAGATGACCACCTTGGCGTCAATGACGTTTTCCCAGTCGATCGTGTCGCCGTCGGCCTCCACCGGGACGGACAGATCAAGGGTGTACTCATAGACGCCGTTGGTGTACCCGGCGATCCGCTGTGTGCGGTTCATGGTTTTGACGGGCTTGCGGCCCGTATTTGCGGACGGGGAACAAGAAAAGGCTTCAATCTCCCGCCCGTCGATTTCGACGACGACAGCGCCGACATATTCTTCAAGCGCCATATGCGCCTCCTTTTACAGCAAAAGATCGATGCGGCCCGCGAAGACGTGCAGGCCGTTGACGACGTCGGTGGGGATTTTGGCGTCGAGCCTGTTCGCATCCTGAAGATCACGCTCAACCACCACGCCGTCGGCGTTGGCGTCCACTTCCTCGACAATCTCAAGGCTTTCAAGCCCGCGCAGGACATCGAGGATCTCCGAGCGCACTTTCGGGGGCGTGCGGGTGGACAATTTTTCGCGGGGGAAGCGCAGGGAAATACGCTCCCGGATCGCCTTGCGCACATAGTCCAGTGTCCGGATCGTCGTGATGTCCAAAAGGGACACGTCCGCCGTGCCTTCCGCGTTGACGGTGTATGTGCTGATAGCCCGGACGATCTGGACGACGTCGCCCGGCCCGGCTTCAAGCGGTGTCACGCCGTTTTTCAGGCAGACTTCCTGCTCGGTGCGCCCCAAGCGCGAGGCCACGGGCGGCACGGTGACGCCCGAGAGCGACAGCGTATTGAGCGGGCGCGCCGGGTCTTCCTCGCTTGCGAGCACTGCGGCGTAGGCGGCGGCGATCTGTTCGGGTGGCGTGGTGGAACCGGGCAAAAGCGCCCCGGTGATGCGGCCCGCATTGAGCTGCCCGGCAAGCGTGGTTGCGGCTGACAGCGTACCCGTGGAAGCGTAGACGCCGATCGCGCCGCGCTGTTCCAGCGGCCCGCCCACATTGTCCAGATGCTCGCGCAGGGCGGCAAGCGGAGCCTGTACCGCCCACGGCACACAGTAGATTGTATAGTCGGCGGCAAAGACGGCGGTCAGCGCTTCGACAATGTCCGGGTCTTTCTGCCCGCCCGTCATGGCGGTCAACGTCGGCGTGATGCCGGGAACGGTGTTGCTGTACGCAAGAACGATCCCGTTGCCGAGTGTGCCCTTGTTTTTCGCGGCCAGTGTGACGGTGCCCGTGGCGGCCTGCGCCGTGACTGGCAACTCCCTTTCAGCATTGACGGCGGCGGCAAGGGCCGTCGCCAGAGTCTCGGCGGAATCTTCGGCTGCGGCTGCAACGGACACTTCCGTATCAGCAACCGTCAACGTGATGACGCCCTGCGCCGTAGCGTCGCCCGTCAGCTTGAGGGAACCGGAAGCGGCAATGCCCGCGCTGTCGTCGGCAATGGGCAGGACGGACAGATCGACGTAGCCGTAGGCGCGCATGGCAGCCCGGACCATGCGGGCGGCCTGTGAGCCGAACCCGAACAGCTTCCCCGCCGTGTCGGTATCGAAGACCTGCACAGGGACGTTTTCCGTGGCGGTGCCGTCGGCGGTTTTCTGCGCGACGATCAGAACCGTCTGCGGGTTGGTCGCCAGCGTGCGGACGGCCAGCTTCGTGTTGAACTCAAAGTATTTTCCCGGCTTGCGGATGCTTGCCGGGATATTGTCGAAATTGACGTTTGCGCTAGCCATTGGCGGCCTCCTCGTCATGTGTGTAGGCGCGTTCGGCGGGCAAGACGATCACCAGATCATTGTCCTGCAAACGCCGCAGGTAGTACGGCGTCCCCGGCACTTTGACCGGGCCGGATGACTCTGTGATATACCGGCGCGGGTCATGCTCCATCGGCACGGCGACACCGGGGCGGGCTTTCACGGTAAGCATGTTACCCCCTGTTCTGGTTGAGGGTTATAAGATCAACGGCGCTCGGTTCGTCGGCATCCGGGTCAAGCGGCGGTTTCAGCCAGTACCGCAGGGCGAATCCTGACAGCGGCGGGAGGTACGGATCGTCTTTCGCGTGGGCGTCGCCCGGCAGCCGCGTGCCTTCCGGGGGAAGATATGCGCCGGGCGGGGCGTCAAGCGCCCGCTGCCCCGGCTCGCGGACGCGCAGATCGTAAAGTGTGGTCCATTCCTGTATAAGAATAGACATGCTGCACGCGGCCAGCCGTCCGTTAAACAGCGTCCGGGTGCGTCCGGGGCGTAGGTAGTCGACGCCGGGCAACCCGAAGTCGTTGAAGCCGATCAGCGCTCGGACGTCTTCGATCATCTGGTAGCTGCCCACCTGCACGGCGTCGCCGTGGCGGGTGGCCCCCTCGTTTTTGAGGCTGCGGGCGGCGACCAGTACGGAGAACGTCGCTTTGACCGTCCAGCGTGTGCGGCCAGTATTGCGCGGATCGGGCGCGGATTCGTCACGGTATGACACCCACACGGCGGGCGTTTGCCGGATGATGCTTTGCGGCTCGCCGTCAAGTTCCCCGCCGTAGGTGCCCAGATACCGCAGGTACGGCAGGCGGGCCGCCCGGATGGTTTCGACAATGGCGGTTTCAATGGTTGCGATCATGTCCAGTCCCTCACCCCCGGCGTAATGCCCACGCCGTCCGTCCCGTCCCCGGCTTCCCCGCCCGCGTCCTGCCCCGGCAGATCGGCAAGCCCCTTCGCAATGCGCAAAAGCCAATCGATCGCCTTTTCATAGCGGCGCAGGATAACCTCGTTTTCCAGCGTGTTGTGCCCGGTGAGCCGATAGCGGGCGATGTCGCCGACGCAGTTGGTCAAAATGGGCGGCACGGGACTGATCGGCGTCGGATAGCGGGCGGACAGATAGCTGTCCGCCTCGCTTGACGCCCACTCGATCGCCGCCGTGACGCGGGCTTCGTCAAGCTCGCCGTCCGCCCCGGCGGCGAGGATGAGCATTTCATCCTCACCGAACAGGGCGACAAGCTGATCCGGGGTGGCGTAGGCGGTTACGCCAGCCACGGCGAGACTACGATGGTTGCCGCGTCGAACCAGATATTCGACGCGCCCATGTCGTCGCGCTCGGCGACAAGGATTTTCCGGGCGTCGGCTTGCAGCGTGGGCGGAACGACAAGCAGCGTCCCGGCCTTGCCGCCGAAGCCGAGGCCGAGGGGCCGCCCGCCGTCGGCCTTGAAGCCTTGCATGGTAGCCAATGCAAGCTCGAAGTTGTCGGCGGTGAGATCGTCAGTGCAGCACACGGCCTGCTGCCAGAAGCCATACCCGCCGTTGCAGCGGTAACGGATGCCGTAGGGGATTTTGTCCTTCATGAAGACGGTATCGTTGTCCGGGTTCGTGATGACCTGCAATTCCGGCGTGGTGCGCTCCTGAAAGATAAAAGGCTTCAGAGGGCGGGACACGTCAAGCAGGTACCATGCCGTTTTGTCTGTAACGACGCTTTCGACAGCCGCAGGCCGGAGAAGGTTCGAGGCGTTCACAACCGACCCCGTGCCGTCGACGTTGGGATAGACCGGATGATCGGCGGCGAAGAACTTCTTGCCGTCGTAACAATCCGTGGTTCTCCCTGCGGCCAGAAGCCCGAAGACGATCTCGTCCGGGTGGGTTGCTGCCGCGTACCCCATTTCAGAGAACAGGGGCGAGTAGACACCAAGTTCGTCGTCTTCAAAGGCCGTGCGGGGGATGTCCACCGTGGCCTCATAGAGCTTGTTCGTCACGGCGTAGCCGTGCTCCTTGATGCTCTTAAAGACGCGATCCCCCGTCCATTCCCGCAGCTTCGGGAATTGGCCGAGCCAGCCGTAGGTGTTGGAACTGTTGCCCGACGGCACGCGCGTCGCAACGCTGGCCCATTGCGTCGGCGCTTTCGCCAATGCTTCCTGAAAGGCTTTCGAGTAGCCGGTGCGCAGGGTTTGGATAAGGCTTGAAGTTACGATTGCCATTTACTTTTTCTCCGTTTTCTTGGCTTCGAGAAATTCCGCTTCGGTCATGCCGAGCTGTGCGCAGGCGTACCGCTCCTCATCCGTCAGGGCGGCGACATGCGGCGTTCCGGCGGGAGGGGTGCCCCCGGTTTGGGTGGACGTCAGAGCGGCGATGGGGGGAACGGAAGACGCGATATAGCTTTTGACGGCGTCCGGGTGCGTCTTCGCGGTGGCCTTCGCCCACGCTTCACAAGACTTCGGCAAACGTCCGTCGGCCAGCGCCGCGTCAATCTCTGCGGTGAGCGCGGCGAGAGCGCCGTTGCCTTCCAGCTCCTTGACCTTTGCGTCCAGCACCGCGTTCTTTTCCTGCGCGGCGGTGAGCATGGCGGCGGGGACATACTTGGTGGGATCGGGGGTGGCTTCCTTGGCGGCGGTAAGCATGGCGGTCAACGTCTGCCCGTCGCCCTGCGCCTTGAGCGCGGCAAGGGCGGCCTCTTCGTCGGCGTCGGCGGCAAGGCCGAAGAATTGCCGGAGCGCCTCAAGCGTTTCTTTCTTCATAGGTGAATCGTCCTCTGTCCGCGCGGCCACGGCGTCCATACCGTCAAGCGCGGGGTAGTTTGTCAGGGCCGCGCTTTTCAGTTCGAGCACGGCCCCGGTTTCGGGGTCAAAAGAAAAAACGGGGGAAATGTAGCGGTACTCGTCCGCCTGAATGAACGCGCGGGCGGCGTCCGTCCATTTGACCGTGGCGTAAAGCCCGTCCGTCCCCGCCTCCAGCGATTCGATCCAGCCCGCCGCAGGGGCGGGCTTGCCGTTTTCGGCGGCGTTTATCGTCTGGTGCTCGTAGTCCACGACAAGCGGCGTTTCACGCGCCTGCCAGCGGGCGATCACGGCGGCGGCAATGATAGGGGTGATGGTCCACGCCTTGACATTGACGCCCTTGAGCGTGCCGGGCCTTCCGTCGCGGGCGGAAAACTCGCCCATCGGAAAAAGCTGGATACGTCCGGGCGCGGGGCCGCCCACATCGGTCAGTACGCGGGCGGCAATGAAGGAGGTGTATGCTGTGCTCATGGCGTCAGAGTAGCAGGACGCGGGAAGCGCGCCAGTTGACGCATGTCAGCGGGTAAGGGAGCGGGGGAACGGGTACGGACGGGAAAACGGGAGAGGAAAAAAGAAGCGACGCGCAAATGAAGGCCGTTAGACCCCCGTTAAAAAATGCGTAAAGGAAAAACGCGGGCCGTTCTTCATCCGGGAAGAAAAACGGCCCTGAAAACGGCGATTCGGCGATCAGCCGTACAGCGCCTTGTGCAGCTCGTCATGGAAGATTTCGAGCAGTTCTTTTTCATCGTCCGGGCCGATGCCGAGGAAGGGGCGCGCCGGGATGGTCGATCCGGGGTGGTTGACGGAACGGCGGAAGCCCACGCCGGGGATCTTGAGCGCCTTGCCGTTGCGCGCCCGGATGACGTGCGGTTTGGTCACAGCCCCGAACTGGTGGGCAGCCGCGTAGGGTTTGGCGGTGCCGACGACGGCGTAGGTGCGCCCAAAGTTGCGCTCAAGCGAAGAGGCGAGACTTCCGGTAAGCTGCAATATTTTGCCGGAATGCCCCTTGGCGGCACGGGCCGCCGCCGTTGAAGCCGCAAGCGGCTGCCACTTCGCGCCCGTCACCGGATCGGCTTCATCGTCAAAGGCGTCTTCGGCGGCACCCGCCAGCACGCCCGCGCATCGGCGCATGATCGGCGTGGTGTCCTGTGCAGCCTCCCGCAGGCGGGACATGGCGGCCTCAAGATCGAACATATCAATATTTACATCTATGCGGATCATGGGTATCCTTCTTTCAACAAGCTGATTCGGGCGCGAAACTGCGGGCTTGCCGGAGCAATGCGCAGCTGAAAGGCCCTGCTGGACCGGATGTTCCTGACAGGGAGACTTGACCCCGGATCAGCTTTTCTTTTTATAGACAAGCATTCCCTCGCGGTGCTTGTCCATTTTTTTGTCTTCCCGTTGCATTATGTTCCACACGAGCGAACCATCCCGATTTATCCGCACAACAACCAGTAGCGAATACTTGGTTTCCCGGAACAGGCCGATATAGTTTTCCCGCAGCTTCCCGTCTTCGTGTTGTTTAAGCCAAACCTCAAAAGGTTGTATGAGCGTCGGCAAAACATAGTTTGCGAACCGTTCCCGTGCGTCCGGTCTTTTTTCAACCATATGCGCAAGCAATTCGCGCCGGATAACGCGGCTCCCCATCGGCGTCTCGACGATGCGCTGGTGCTCGTCCGTAAAGCCCAATGCTTCGGCAAGGCGTTTTTCCGCCTCTGCCTGCGAGTCCGCTATGGGCAACAGCTCCGGCGCGGGCAGACGCTCCTCGGCGGGAACGTCGCGCAGGGGGCGCAAGCCCATATCCTTCCATGTAACCGCCTGTGCGGATTCCGGCACGTTCGCAAGGGCGTCTTCAAGCCACACCTTGCCGGGGTTGTAGGAAAACCCCGCATCGGTGAAGGACTCAAGGCTCCCCTTGCCGCCGTGCCGGTAGCCGGTGACGGTGCGCCGGACGACTTCCCCGGTTTGCCGGTTGACGGTTTCGAACTCTCGCGTGACCATATGTCCGGCGCTGTCGGAAACTTTCAGTCCTCGGCGTTTCAAGTGGGATTCTGAGTATGCGGCGACGCGGCAACGGCAATTCCAGCCGTTGGGCGGGTACATTGCACCCCAGAAAGGATCGTCAAACCGGAAAACCATATTGTGCAGGGCTGCATGGGCGGGCCGGGTCTTCTGATCAAGTACGGCGATATAGCGTAGGTACGGGGCGGAATCCGCGTTTTCAAGCTGCTGCTTGTAGCGGCCCGCCATGTATGCGGATTGTGTGTTTTGACGGTAGATCAGTTTCAGGCGTGACGGGCTGCCTTGCCGTACATACCGGACTTCGCCGGTGTCCGGGGCCGCCACTTCCTTCTTTCCCCACCAGCCTTTTTTCTTCAAGATCGGCGTAAGTTCGTTCAGGAACCATTGCCCGGTCTTGCCTTCCTTGATCGCCGCATCGACCGCACCCCGGATGTCCTGCATGAGATCAAGCTTCGTGATGCCCGTTACGGTGAAGGCGCGAGCCTGCGCCTCCTGCCAAAGATCATGCCAGTTTTCGGTAACGGCGATGCCCTTTGACCGGAAGTAGCGCACGGCCTCCACCGGCGTGAGCCCAAGCGCGTAGGACAGATCAGGTTTTGGCATGGGCGCGCCCCCACAGATCGGCGATGAAAAACGCCCGCGCGAGCAGATCGGCAAGTTGCGTTTCGTCAAGCTGAGGATAGAGATCGCCAAGGCGCTCTTGCAGTTCTTCCGGCGTCAGGCCGTTTTCGATCTCGGCAATAAGCGGCGCAAGCAGGGCGGCAGCGGCGTCGGCAAGGGCATCGTCGGCCTGCATGGCGTCGATCGCATCCTGATCCGCATACCCGCTTGACGCCGGGCCATCCTCGGCCTTGGCGCTTGCGGTCAGTGCGGCGGGTTCCGGCATGGCCTGCGGCTTGACGGCAAGCACCTTTTCCCCTTCCCCGGCCTGCGGAATCTTGAGCTTCTCATACGCCCACGCCGCCGGTATATCCATCACTGACGCCAGCTTGGGGAGTGCGTCGGCAAACACCTGAATATCTTCGGCCTGCCTTGTGTCGAACCGGAACCACGGGAGCAGCGCCGGATCGCTGACGCCGCAGTTCAGATAGGCCAACGGCGCGAGGATTTGCCGGGTGATCGTCGCGGCGATCTGCGCGGCGTCGGACGTCAGAATATCGTGCCGGACTTCGTTGTGGACTTCGCCAAGCGCATTGGTTGACGTTTTGCCGTCCGCCTGCGTTGTGAGCGTGCCGCCGAGAATGGCCTTGCTCATGCCCTGTTCACAGCGCGTTACGAGGATGCCCGGTATGTCTTGCGTGGCAGACGGCGCATCTTCAAAGAGAATCTCCATGCCCTGCGGGATGATGCCAGAGGCATCACGCCCGAGATTGGCAAGCGCCGTTTTCAATGCCGCCTTGTCTTCCTCGCGGCTTCCCGGCGGGTACTTGCCGAGCCGGAAGGGGATGCCATGAATCTGCGTATACAGTATCGCCGATTCCAGCGCGTAGG
>CDZM01009239.1_pt1 | contig 13719 bp, 9 predicted proteins | sample 557601 | NCBI WGS metagenome assembly CDZM01 (sample SAMEA3182087, study PRJEB8094) | gut metagenome | biome: human; feature: gut; material: Stool; isolation source: human stools | place: Canada | collected 2013-02-05
TACTAAGACTACCAGGGCGGGGGAAACCCCGCTCTACCCTCACTCCTGAAATTATGCCTTCACGATAAGATTGTCAATCTGCAGGCTTTGCAGTCTGCGATCCTGCCAGCAAATATTCTTTGCGAGTCGTTACGCAATAATCACAGAGGAAACTATTTTGTTCACGCGTTAGCGATAGACTGCATTCAGGGCGAAAGGAGGTAAGCCGACGATTTCAGCGGGACGCTGAAACGGGAAACCCTCTCCCGGAGAAGAGGGCTTTTAATAAGGAAAGGGTTATGATGAAGCACGTCATCATACTGGTGATACTCTTAGTGATTAGCTTCCAGGCTTACTAAGAACACCAGGGGGAGGGGGAAACCTCTCCCTAACCCTCACTCCTGAAATTATGTCACTCCGCCCTTAGTGTCAATCGACGGCTCTCCGTTCTTGCGAGGCGAATAGCAAAATTTTCTGCGCCGCCGGGCCTAATTCTGAAAGTTTCTTCGTTTGCTCTTATTTCATTATTGCAATCGGTATGATACCGGACCTCAATAATTCTCTAAGAAAGGATTTCTTATGAGCGAACAAATCACGTTTGCCACCAGCGATTTTGCCAGTAACCCGGAACCACGTTGCCCCTGCATTTTGTTGCTGGATGTTTCTGGTTCGATGAGTGGTAGACCTATTAATGAACTTAACGCCGGATTGGTTACCTTTCGCGATGAGCTGCTTGCCGATTCGCTGGCCTTAAAAAGAGTGGAACTCGGCATTGTGACGTTCGGCCCGGTGCATGTGGAACAACCCTTTACCAGCGCCGCTAATTTTTTCCCGCCCATCCTGTTTGCCCAGGGCGATACACCAATGGGGGCCGCCATTACCAAAGCCCTGGATATGGTTGAGGAGCGCAAACGTGAGTATCGCGCCAATGGTATTTCCTATTATCGTCCGTGGATTTTCCTGATCACTGATGGCGCACCAACCGATGAGTGGCAGGCTGCCGCCAACAAAGTGTTTCAGGGGGAAGAAGATAAGAAGTTTGCCTTCTTTTCCATCGGTGTTCAGGGGGCGGATATGAAGACTTTGGCACAAATCAGCGTTCGTCAGCCTTTGCCACTGCAGGGATTACAATTCCGTGAACTGTTTAGCTGGTTATCCAGTTCGCTGCGTTCGGTTTCCCGCTCCACGCCGGGAACTGAAGTTGTGCTGGAAGCGCCAAAAGGCTGGACGTCAGTGTGAGCTGGCGTCTGGTCTATGCATCAACCGTTGGAACGTCGCACATCAGCGCGGACTTGCCTTGCCAGGATGCCTGCCAGATGCAGGTTGCCTGGTTAAATGACCAGCAGCCATTATTGTCGGTATTTGTCGCTGATGGCGCAGGCAGTGTCTCGCAGGGTGGCGAAGGCGCGATGCTCGCCGTCAATGAAGCGATGGCTTATATGTCGCAAAAAGTGCAGGGCGGGGAATTGGGGCTTAATGATGTCCTCGCCACGGATATTGTGCTGACCATTCGTCAACGACTTTTTGCCGAGGCGGAAGCCAAAGAATTAGCGGTTCGCGATTTTGCCTGCACATTTCTGGGACTGATTTCATCGCCTGACGGCACCTTGATTATGCAGATTGGCGATGGCGGCGTGGTGGTAGATTTGGGTCACGGTCTGCAATTGCCTCTCATGCCGATGGTGGGTGAATATGCCAACATGACGCACTTCATTACCGATGACGATGCTGTTTCCAGACTGGAAACTTTCACCAGCACTGAGCGTGCGCATAAAGTTGCAGCATTTACGGATGGTATTCAGCGACTGGCGTTAAATATGCTGGATAATTCTCCGCATGTGCCTTTTTTTACCCCGTTTTTCAATGGACTGGCGTCAGCAACGCAGGAACAACTCGATTTATTACCAGAATTGTTAAAGCAGTTTTTGTCCAGCCCGGCGGTAAACGAGCGTACGGATGATGATAAAACGTTGGCACTGGCGCTGTGGTTACCATGAAACCCACTTTATATACTGCTACTGGTGAGTGCGTTACGCCAGGCTGTGAACTGGGCAAAGGCGGTGAAGGCGCGGTTTATGATATCGAGGAGTTTGTCGATAGCGTCGCCAAGATTTATCACACGCCGCCACCCGCCTTAAAACAGGACAAACTTGCCTTTATGGCTGCGACAGCTGATGCGCAGTTACTGAATTATGTCGCCTGGCCGCAGGCAACGCTTCACGGTGGACGAGGCGGAAAAGTTATCGGTTTTATGATGCCAAAAGTTTCTGGTAAAGAACCGATTCATATGATCTATAGCCCGGCACATCGTCGCCAGAGTTACCCTCATTGTGCGTGGGATTTTCTACTCTATGTTGCGCGCAATATTGCTTCATCTTTTGCTACGGTTCACGAGCACGGGCACGTCGTGGGTGACGTAAACCAGAACAGCTTTATGGTAGGCCGTGACAGCAAAGTGGTGTTGATTGATAGCGACTCCTTTCAGATTAACGCCAATGGCACACTGCATTTATGCGAAGTCGGCGTGTCGCATTTTACGCCGCCAGAGCTACAAACCTTGCCATCATTTGTCGGCTTTGAACGCACCGCGAATCACGATAATTTTGGCCTTGCGTTGCTGATTTTTCACGTCTTGTTTGGTGGGCGGCATCCTTATTCTGGTGTGCCGCTTATCTCTGATGCGGGGAATGCACTGGAGACGGATATTGCCCATTTCCGTTATGCCTACGCGTCAGATAATCAGCGACGTGGTTTAAAACCGCCGCCACGATCTATTCCGCTGTCGATGTTACCGGGTGATGTTGAAGCCATGTTTCAGCAGGCATTCACGGAAAGTGGCGTGGCAACCGGGCGTCCGACGGCAAAAGCGTGGGTAGCGGCACTTGATTTACTACGCCAACAGTTAAAGAAATGTACCGTTTCGGCAATGCATGTTTACCCCGGTCATTTGACTGACTGCCCGTGGTGTGCTCTGGATAATCAAGGCGTTATCTATTTTATTGATCTCGGCGAAGAGGTCATTACCACCAGCGGTGATTTTGTGCTGGCGAAAGTCTGGGCGATGGTGATGGCGTCAGTAGCACCACCAGCATTGCAACTGCCATTACCCGATCATTTCCAACCGACTGGCAGGCCGCTTCCTTTAGGCCTGTTACGGCGCGAATACATCATTCTGATTGAGATCGCACTGTCAGCGTTATCGCTGTTGCTTTGCGGCCTTCAGGCAGAACCGCGTTATATCATTTTGGTTCCTGTGCTGGCGGCTATCTGGATTATTGGCAGTCTGACAAGCAAAGCTTATAAAGCAGAAATCCAGCAACGCCGTGAGGCATTTAATCGCGCGAAAATGGACTATGACCATTTAGTCAGCCAGATCCAACAGTTGGGCGGGCTGGAAGGTTTTATCGCCAAACGGGCGATGCTCGAAAAAATGAAGGACGAAATTCTCGGGTTACCGGAAGAAGAGAAACGCGCTCTGGCAGCACTTCAGGACACCGCAAGGGAACGGCAGAAGCAGAAGTTTCTGGAGGGATTTTTTATTGATGTTGCCTCTATTCCCGGCGTTGGCCCTGCGCGTAAAGCGGCGTTACGGTCCTTTGGTATTGAAACGGCGGCAGACGTTACCCGACGGAGCGTTAAGCAAGTGAAAGGTTTTGGTGATCATCTGACCCAGGCGGTTATCGACTGGAAAGCGAGTTGCGAACGCCGTTTTGTTTTCAGGCCGAACGAAGCGGTAACGCCTGCAGACAGACAAGCGGTAATGGCAAAAATGGACGCCAAACGACATCGGCTGGAATCGGCGCTGACTGTCGGTGCGACAGAGTTGCAGCGATTCCGCCTTCATGCTCCAGCACGGACCATGCCGTTGATGGAACCGTTACGTCAGGCGGCAGAAAAACTGGCTCAGGCGCAGGCTGATTTAAGCCGTTGCTGAGCCAGTTTTCAATTAACGAAACACCACTTCCGCCCAGCGTGCCAGCCCGGCGGTGACGGAGCCAAAGTCATCGCCGCCTGCAATCGGAATGCCCGGCAACTGTTCTGTCAGCGCTTTTTTAATCAGCGGTGAACGGGCGCTACCGCCGGTCAGATAGATAACATCCGGTTTTTCCTGGGCGTTATCCAGCGCCAGTTGCACCTGTTCCAGAATCCGCGCCAGTGGCTGGTTGAGGGCGCTTTCCAGCCCTTGCTGGCTAATCAGCGTAGCCAGTTCATCGCTGATAAACGGCAGTGAGGCGCGGGTTTCCGCTACGCTTGAAAGCGCAATTTTGCTCTCTTCTGCGCTACGTACCAGGCGATAGCTTAAACGCTGACGCCAGACTTTCTGTAACAGGGCCACTTTTTCCGGTTCGCGGGCATCGCGTACCAGATCGTTAAGCAGACGACCGTTGGCACTACTGTAGAAATCACTTTGCGCAGGTACGTCGTTGATGGCAACCGCATTCCACCACGGCAGAATCGGCAGGGCGATGCCTTTTTCGGTTTCGCCACCCATGCCCAGTAACGGCATCAGGTTTTTAAACGCCAGTGCGATATCCAGATCGTTACCGCCAATACGGCAACCACTGTGACCCAGCAGGCTGGCTTCACGATCGAGACGCGAACGCCACTGCGGCCCCATCAGCAGCAATGAACAGTCAGTCGTACCACCGCCGATATCCACCACCAGCACCCGTTTTTCTTCCTGCAAGGTGGCTTCGTAATCCAGCCCAGCCGCGACCGGCTCGTACTGGAATACCACATCCTTAAACCCGGCACGCTTCGCCGCGCGTTCCAGAATCCCCTGCGCCTGGGTGTTTGCTTCATCGCCGCCAAGCCCCTGGAAGTTGATAGGGCGACCAATCACCGCCTGAGTAATCGCTTCAGGCAGCTGTGCCTGCGCCTGCTGGCGAATGTGCAACATCATTGCGCAGACCAGATCCTCAAACAGCGCTACCTGCTGCGGTTTTAAGCCGCTGGCACCGAGGAACGATTTTGGTGATTTCACAAACCACACTTCTTCTGGATCATCAATGTACTGTGCCAGTGAGGAAAGACCGAACTGCACGCTTTTCGCCGTAACATCGATATCTTCTTCGCGGTTATAACGAATCGCCCGACGCAACAGCGCCTGCGTTTCATCGTCGTCTGCCGGAACATCATGATGGCGGTACAGCCATTCGCTTACCGCTTCACGCGTTGGCGCGCAAAGCATTGAAGGCAGCAGCGTGCTGTCGTTTTCCATTTTCAGTAATTGCGGCTTACCGTCGCGCATGACCGCCACTGAACAGTTTGCTGTACCGTAATCAAAACCAATAAACACGAAATAATCCCCATGCCGGTGAAGAAGGGGCGAGACTTTAGCGAAATGTTGCCGTCGCGACAACCGGAATATGAAAGCAAAGCGTAGCGTCTGAATAACGTTTATGCTGAAAGCGGATTAAAAAGGAGATGCGATGTATACCCTGAACTGGCAGCCGCCATATGACTGGTCGTGGATGTTGGGATTTCTCGCCGCCCGTGCAGTGAACGGTGTGGAAACGGTCGCGGACAGTTATTATGCCCGTAGTCTGGCGGTGGGCGAATATCGCGGCGTGGTGACTGCTATTCCGGATATAGCCCGCCATACTCTGCACATAAATTTAAGTGCAGGTTTAGAACCCGTTGCCGCTGAGTGTCTGGCGAAAATGAGCCGCCTGTTTGATCTGCAATGTCACCCGCAGATTGTTAACGGTGCGTTGGGCAAGTTAGGCGCGGCGCGGCCCGGATTGCGTTTACCCGGTTGTGTTGATGCTTTTGAGCAGGGCGTGCGGGCGATTTTAGGCCAACTGGTGAGCGTGGCGATGGCGGCAAAATTGACCGCCAGAGTGGCACAGCTTTATGGCGAACGGCTGGATGATTTTCCGGATTATGTCTGCTTCCCCACGCCTCAGCGGCTGGCTGCAGCCGACCCGCAGGCATTAAAAGCGTTAGGTATGCCGTTGAAACGGGCAGAGGCACTGATTCATCTGGCAAATGCGGCGCTGGAGGGCACCTTACCAATGACAATACCGAGCGATGTGGAGCAGGCGATGAAAACGCTGCAAACTTTTCCGGGTATCGGGCGCTGGACGGCGAATTATTTCGCCTTACGTGGCTGGCAGGCGAAAGATGTTTTCCTGCCGGATGATTATCTGATTAAACAGCGATTTCCGGGAATGACACCGGCACAAATCCGCCGTTATGCCGAACGCTGGAAGCCCTGGCGTTCTTATGCGCTGTTGCATATCTGGTATACGGAAGGCTGGCAACCAGACAGAACGGACGAATTGTAGGCCTGATACGCCGCATCAGGCGATGGGGAAGCACGCCTCAGTTAATCGCGAAATAACTGCTATTCACCAGCAAATCCAGCGGTTGGGCATCGGCAATCACATCGCCATAAATCAGATCGACGCCGATGCCAGAAAGCGTATCCATCACCAGGGGTAAACCTACTGGCCCGGCGATGATCTTCATCCCGAGCCGCTGAGCGTGCCCCTGAATGATCGTAATCAGCATCTCATCCATCAAATTTCCCTGCACGTTGGCGCATAACTCACCATCAAGTAGCAGGTAATCTGCCATATTCGCTTTCAGCGAGTTGAAGATTTGCAGATCGCGGCCCACCTGATTGAATACGATCCGACATCCCGCCAGCCGCAGTTTTTGCACGTTTTCTGCGTGATCTAAAATCGCGTCTGCCGGAATAATCAGATGTAATAACCGTGGTGGTAGAGGGCTATTTTCCAGCTGCTCAATTAGTTCATTCACCAGCGTGGCGCTACTCAAACCGGCAACGGAAAGCGGGAGGGCGATGCTTATACCTTTACTGGCAACCGCTTTGGCGGCCTGCTGGAAAAAATCGTGGAATACCCGTCGGTCAAGAGCATGGCTAAGTGCCGGATCGCTGAAGCTACGACGAAATGTTTGTTCATCAATAATCTCGCCTTCGCAACTCCAGAGCTTAAGTGAAATCAGCCACAAATTACGCGCTTGCGGGATCCGCGGCGAAGCGACACCGTGGGCGATCATCATCAACTGATTCTCTTTAATCATCCGCCACTGTTCATCAAGCGACATCGCCGCCCGTTCGCTATGTGCGGCAGCTTGCTGCGGTTCGTAAACCGTCACCCGGCCCCGGCCACCATTTTTGGAGGCATAACAGGCGATATCAGCCTGCGACATCACTTCAGCCGCCTGATGATTGTTGTCATCAATCAAGGTAATCCCGGCACTGGCACCTACCCGATGTACACGTCCTTCCCAGATAAAGTGATAGTCATTCACGGCGCTGATAATGCGTGTAGCGATAAAACGCGCACTTTCGACATTACAATCTGGCAGCAGCAGACCAAATTCATCGCCACCGAGTCGCGCCAGCACGTCGCTGGAGCGCAGCATACTCAGCATCAACGACGCCAGTTCGCGCAGCAAAGCGTCGCCAGCGGCGTGCCCGGCGCTGTCATTCACCGCTTTAAAGCGATCAAGATCGATAAACACCAGTGCATGTCGCTGATGTGTACTGTTTACCGTTTGCAGCAGGATGCGTAGTTGCTTCTCAAAACTGGCGCGATTGGCGAGATGCGTCAGTGCATCATGGGAGGCGCTGTAGCTCAGCTGGCGCAGCATTTTGCGTGATTCGGTGACGTCCTGAATCACCAGAACCGAGCCTATATTGCTGCCGTCCAGAGTACTTAACGGCGTAATACTGTAATGCACGTCGTAGCTGCCGCCGCTCCGACAGTGCAACACCACATCTTGTTCAATCGCGGAACGTGAGGTGTCGGCACTGTAAATGTTCTCCATTAATGGTCCGTTGTCGCCAAAAGTAATATGCAACACCGTCAGGAGCGGAACACCTAATGCTTCTTCCTGCGTCCAGCCGCTCATCTTCTCCGCCACCGGATTCATAAAGGTAATTTTCATCGCCATATCAATACAGACCACGGCTTCGCCGATGGAATCCAGCGTAATGTGCAGGCGCTCTTTTTCCTGAAACAATGCCTCGTTAAGCTGTTTCACTTCGGTCATATCCATATTAATGCCGAGCAGGCGTTCGACTTCGCCTTCTTTATTCAGTACCCGGTTAGCGAGGGCGCGGATATGGCGAATGCCGTCTTTCACGGTAATGCGAAATTCCAGTTTAAAGGGAGAGCGTGATTGCAATGAATCGCGAATCACTTTTTCGGCGTGCTGGCGATCTTCCGGCAGCACGCACTCATACCACACCTGCCAGTTCGGTTTGATATGCGGAGGAATTTCATACAGCTCGAACATCCGCTTATCCCAGCTAAAAATATTCGGCTTTAGCTCCCACTCCCAGATGCCAATCCCGCCCGCTTCGTTAGCCAGCGTGATGCGCTCCATCAGTTGCTGGTTCACCTGTTCGGTGCGTTTTAGCTCGTTAATGTCTTCAATCTGAGCGATAAAATAGAGCGGCGTACCATCGGTGTGGCGCACCAGTGAGACGGCAAGCAACGCCCAGACAACATCGCCATTGCGGTTGTAGTAGCGTTTTTCCATTGAATAGGTGTTTATTTCACCGCTGATCAGCTTTTCAACCTGTTGCAGATCTTTATTGAGATCCTCCGGCCAGGTCAGTTGCTGAAAGGTGAGTCCGCGCAGCTCTTCCTGACTGTAACCGAGAAACTGGCAGAGTGCTTTGTTGGATTGCAGCCATTGCCCTTCGGTGCCCACTAATGCCATGCCGATGGCGGAATATTCCATGGCGTTACGAAAACGGGTTTCGCTTTCGGAAATGTGTTTGCGTTCCGCACGAAAGGCATACATCACCATGGTCATGATGTTGGCGGGCAGCAGGATCAGCAAAAACGGTAGCCACGGCATATGGCTCATCAGGTATGTACGCGGCGTAGCAAGCAGGGAGGGATCCGCGGCCATCATCAGTGACACCATCATCACCGTGGTAAGGAAGATCAAAAAGGCTTCCATTCGTGGCAGGCGCACGGCGCTCCACATCAACAGCACAATAATGAAAGTAAAAGGCCACGGCAGATACAGCATCGAAAGCCAGCTTAACGTCAGTGTGATGGCTAACGTGAGCAGCGACTCAAAAAGCAACCTTGGGTTGCGATGGCGCAGCAGATAGTGTGGTTTAAATAACAATCCCAGTGGCACCAGTGCCAGTGCGCCGATGGATTCTGACAGTACCCATATCAAAAATGCCCTGAGAGGATCGTCTCCGGGCGTCAGCAGGATAACCAGAACACCCCCTAACAGAGGTGGAACAATGGCGCTGCCGAGTGCCAGACGCAGCCAGTCAGCCAGATTTTGCAATGGGTTATACCACGGCAGCAATTTACGCAGTAGCACTGCTCCGACCACGGCTTCAACAATATTGATGGTCGTCCAGGTCATGTTCAGCGAGCTGGTGGAAAAAAGCAGGATGGATGCGGCGATATTTCCCAGCGAGCAGCTCAGCGCAATCCCCGGCCACATGCGCCCGGCATGGCGATAAAACGCCACCATCATGATGGACGTCGGGAACCACAGTGGGGCGAGTTGGGTGCCAAACTGCGAAAGCTCAAGCGAGAAAAGGGTAAAAATAAACGAGACTAAACCTAAACTGACCAGGTGAAGCAGCGGGTGGGGCAGGGCAATTAATACATGCTGTGATTGTTTGCTCATTACCGCTTTATCCGCAAGACTAGGTCGCCAGTATTCGTTTCTGTGTTTATGCTAGTACAAAAGTTTTACATTTTATATGCGAATTGCTCATAAAGTGACGTAAAGGCGGATAATTTGCGCAACTTCGTATAACAATTTTTACCTTGCATTAAAACTGAACAACGTAATTTGCCACCGGGAATTCTTCGTCAACAATTAACTCTGAGCGCGCGGCAACGCTATTCGACTGGTATCAGGCGGATGAAATCCCTATAATTGCCGCGTTTGGCGCTTCGTCGCCCCCTTCCTAACATCCAGGTTAATCAGGTCGCTAAATATATGACTGATCAGTCTCATCAGTGCGTCATTATCGGTATCGCTGGCGCATCGGCTTCCGGCAAGAGTCTTATTGCCAGTACCCTTTATCGTGAATTACGTGAGCAAGTCGGTGATGAACACATCGGCGTAATTCCCGAAGACTGCTATTACAAAGATCAAAGCCATCTGTCGATGGAAGAACGCGTTAAGACCAACTACGACCATCCCAGCGCGATGGATCACAGCCTGCTGCTTGAGCATTTACAAGCATTGAAACGCGGCTCGGCCATTGACCTGCCGGTTTACAGCTATGTTGAACATACGCGTATGAAAGAAACGGTGACGGTTGAGCCGAAGAAAGTCATCATTCTCGAAGGCATTTTGCTGCTGACGGATGCGCGTTTGCGTGATGAACTTAACTTCTCAATTTTCGTTGATACCCCGCTGGATATCTGCCTGATGCGCCGCATCAAGCGTGACGTTAACGAGCGTGGGCGTTCAATGGATTCCGTGATGGCGCAATATCAAAAAACCGTGCGTCCGATGTTCCTGCAATTCATTGAGCCTTCTAAACAATATGCGGACATTATCGTGCCGCGCGGCGGGAAAAACCGCATCGCCATCGATATATTGAAAGCGAAAATAAGTCAGTTCTTTGAATAAGCTTGATAAATTGTGTACCGTTCAGTGATAACCTGGTATGCCCTTGACGTAATTGGCGTTAAGGGAGTGATGCACGAAAGGAGAAAATGCCATGCGTCTGTGTGACCGAGATATTGAAGCCTGGCTTGATGAAGGCCGTTTGTCGATCAACCCACGTCCGCCAGTGGAGCGTATTAATGGCGCGACGGTGGATGTGCGCCTGGGCAATAAATTTCGTACCTTCCGTGGTCACACGGCAGCGTTTATCGATCTGAGCGGTCCCAAAGATGAAGTGAGCGCCGCGCTTGACCGCGTGATGAGCGATGAGATCGTACTCGATGAAAGCGAGGCGTTTTATCTTCACCCAGGAGAGCTGGCGCTGGCGGTGACGCTGGAGTCGGTGACGCTGCCAGCCGATCTGGTGGGATGGCTGGACGGTCGTTCCTCACTGGCGCGTCTGGGGCTGATGGTGCACGTCACCGCGCACCGTATCGATCCGGGCTGGTCTGGCTGTATTGTGCTGGAGTTCTACAACTCCGGTAAGCTGCCGCTGGCGCTGCGTCCGGGCATGTTAATTGGTGCGCTGAGCTTTGAGCCGCTTTCCGGCCCGGCGGCGCGACCTTACAACCGCCGTGAAGATGCGAAATATCGCAACCAGCAGGGCGCGGTAGCCAGCCGAATCGATAAAGACTAATTCAGGCCCATTGAGGATACCATGAGACGATTTCTGACGACGCTGATGATACTCCTGGTCGTGCTGGTGGCCGGGTTATCTGCGTTAGTGTTGCTGGTGAATCCGAATGATTTCCGCGACTATATGGTCAAGCAAGTTGCTGCACGTAGCGGTTATCAATTGCAGCTCGACGGGCCACTGCGTTGGCACGTCTGGCCGCAGCTTAGTATCCTCTCCGGGCGAATGTCTCTCACCGCCCAGGGCGCGAGCCAGCCACTGGTTCGCGCCGACAACATGCGTCTGGACGTGGCGCTTTTACCACTACTGAGTCATCAACTGAGCGTTAAGCAGGTGATGCTAAAAGGGGCAGTGATCCAACTGACGCCGCAGACGGAAGCGGTGCGCAGTGAAGACGCTCCGGTTGCACCGCGCGACAATACCTTGCCGGATCTGTCAGACGATCGCGGATGGTCGTTTGATATATCCAGTCTTAAGGTGGCGGACAGCGTGCTGGTGTTCCAGCATGAAGATGACGAGCAGGTGACAATCCGCAATATCCGTCTGCAAATGGAACAAGATCCCCAACATCGTGGCTCATTTGAGTTCTCCGGGCGGGTTAATCGCGATCAGCGCGATCTCACGATATCCCTTAACGGTACGGTAGATGCTTCTGATTATCCGCATGATTTAACGGCGGCTATTGAACAAATTAACTGGCAGTTGCAGGGTGCAGATTTACCAAAACAAGGTATTCAGGGGCAGGGGAGTTTCCAGGCCCAGTGGCAGGAGTCACATAAACGCCTTTCATTTAACCAAATCAGCTTGACCGCCAATGACAGTACGCTGAGCGGGCAAGCACAGGTCACACTGACAGAGAAACCGGAATGGCAGCTGAGGCTGCAATTCCCGCAACTGAATCTTGACAACCTCATCCCCCTTAATGAAACAGCGAACGGTGAGAACGGTGCCGCGCAGCAAGGGCAGAGCCAATCAACGTTGCCGCGCCCGGTCATTTCTTCGCGTATTGATGAACCGGCCTATCAGGGACTGCAAGGCTTTACGGCTGATATTTTGTTGCAGGCCAGTAACGTGCGCTGGCGCGGAATGAATTTTACAGATGTTGCCACGCAAATGACCAACAAGTCGGGTTTACTGGAAATTACTCAACTGCAGGGCAAACTTAACGGTGGACAGGTTTCGCTGCCGGGCACGCTGGACGCGACATCAATAAATCCGCGGATAAACTTCCAGCCACGGCTGGAAAACGTTGAGATTGGTACCATTCTGAAGGCGTTTAACTATCCGATTTCGTTGACCGGAAAAATGTCACTGGCTGGTGATTTCTCCGGTGCTGACATAGATGCCGACGCATTCCGCCACAACTGGCAAGGACAGGCACATGTCGAAATGACGGATACACGCATGGAAGGGATGAACTTCCAGCAGATGATTCAGCAAGCGGTAGAGCGTAATGGTGGTGATGTGAAGGCCGCTGAAAACTTTGATAACGTGACGCGCCTTGACCGCTTTACCACCGATTTGACGTTGAAGGATGGCGTCGTGACGTTAAACGACATGCAAGGTCAATCGCCTGTGCTGGCGCTGACAGGGGCTGGTACGTTGAATCTGGCGGAGCAAACCTGCGACACCCAGTTTGATATTCGGGTCGTGGGTGGCTGGAACGGAGAAAGCAAACTGATTGATTTCCTCAAAGAAACGCCAGTACCGCTGCGGGTTTATGGCAACTGGCAGCAACTCAATTACAGCCTGCAAGTGGACCAGCTGCTGCGCAAACATCTACAGGACGAAGCGAAACGTCGCCTGAATGACTGGGCCGAGCGGAATAAAGATTCCCGCAATGGCAAAGATGTGAAGAAGTTGCTGGAGAAGATGTAAGACAAGTTATGCAGATGGCGGCGTTAATTTGTCGCCATCTGTCTTTATAGCACTAAGCAGCATGTGGATATTGAACTTCAATACGTTGAATATGCAACCCTGCATGAGCCATCATGGTGATCAATTTATCGATACTAAAGATCTGGATTTTACCTCTGGCAAGTTCAGATATGCGAGGTTGAGTGACCCCTAAAGCAGACGCTGCCTGAGCCTGGCTAAACCCTTGTTGTTCAATCCAGTTATTAATGATCGTTACAAGCTCGGCACGGATCCGCATATTTTCCGCTTGTTCAGGGGTGTCACTCACCGCATCCCACACACTATCAAAGGTTTCAATTTTCATTTTTCCGCTCCTGAACAAGTTCTTTATAGCGTCGTTTGGCTAAATCAATATCCGATTGACTGGTAGTCTGTGTTTTCTTTTGAAAACAATGCAATACGTAAACCGCTTCTTCAAATTTTGCGACATATATGACGCGATAGATCCCATCAGCATCGCGAGTACGAATCTCTCGCACACCAGGGCCGATAGTTGAAAAAGGTTTCCAGTCGTATGGGTTTAAGCCTTGTTGGATCCTGTCGAGTTG
>CDZM01000009.1_pt1 | contig 13468 bp, 9 predicted proteins | sample 557601 | NCBI WGS metagenome assembly CDZM01 (sample SAMEA3182087, study PRJEB8094) | gut metagenome | biome: human; feature: gut; material: Stool; isolation source: human stools | place: Canada | collected 2013-02-05
CGCGTATTCCAACGTCCGGAGCAGGTTTTCCCCCGTCATGTCTACGATCTGCAACACGCCCGATTCGCCGTGCTTCATATCGGGGAGGGCCCGGACACGTCATTAGTGGTCTGGGGCCTGAACCGTGCGCTGACCCCCTTGCCGTTGTCGAGGAAGAGAGCGACGTCCGCCCCGGCCTTGGCCCTCATGGCGTCGGTGAGGAAATTCCCCGTTTCTATGAGCGTGAAGTCCGCGGTTGCTTCTCCGATGACAGTGCAAGCCTTCGGAGGCGGAGGGTTCTTGTTTTGGTGATCCACCATCCGGATGACGTCATCCTGCGTGAGGGCACCCGCGAGCATCCCCGCCAAACTTTCCCGCAAGGCGTTCTGAGCGTTCTTCGGCTCAGGAAAGATGGCGTACCGCCCATGGCTCAAGGCCGGGAGCATGTCCGCAATTTCCGGGATATCCGGCGCGGGGACTTTCTTTACGCTGGAATACATGGCCCCCGTGTCCGCCGCCAGGGCGAGCTGCCCTTCCGGCGTGCTGATGTAATCCATCAACTGCATGAAGGGATCGTATTTCTTTTTGTTCTGGGGTTCGCCCAGATGTTTGTTCAAACCGATATAACACACCATATAGAGGCGGTCCCAGTCGCAAGGGGTGCCGGGGCTGAAGAAAGGCATGAGCGCGAACTGATCGGTGGAGCCGGTGAGGGCGTACCCCCCCCTTTGGGCCATGAGCACCGAATCCTCGACCATGGCGCACTGGCGGTTGAACAGCATGGCTTCCCTTTCGGCATAGGTCAGGCTCAGATCGCTTTTTTTCCAGACGCCGGTGTCGAGCATGGTTTGAAACGTATTGAGGGCGGGGCGGAAATGCTCCCCGAAGCTGCCCCGGCCCCTTTTGTAGTCGGCCAGCCATTGGGCATCGGCCGGGGGGCTGAAGCCGCTTCCGTAGCTGTAGCCCCGAAGGCCGTATCCAGCAATTCGGAATTGCCGAAGCTGAGATGGATAGAACGTATGCCTCTGGCTTCGATTGTCCGGCACAAGGCTATGAACCTGTTGAAATCGTACGGGACCTTCCAGCCTTTTTCCTCGAAGAGGATTGTATTGTATACGATGTCCCGCACCTGCGCCGAGCAGGGCAGGCAATAGAGTTTGCCGTCGCGGGCTATACTGTTGAGCATGGCGGTGTTGTACCTGCTGGTGAAAGGCATACTCGAAAGATCGAGCAGGCGGCGGGATGTTCTGAATCAGGTTGAGGGAGGCATAGCCGCTCCCGAAGTCGTCCATAGCGCAACCGGAACCGGCCGCATGGATGGAGTCGATGATCTTGCTGAGTTTGCCCACGTCCTCGAACACCACGTTTTCCGTGAGCTCGATTTCAATGTATTGCGGCGGCGTGCCGCACCTCTGGCAGATTTCGATATGGCGCTCCAGGAAAAGGGGATTTGAGTTGCACGCGGGAGCAGTTCATCGGTACTTTTACCGGGGGCAGCCCGGCGTCGAGCCACGCCCGGATGCGGAGGCAAAACTCTTCGAACACCCAAAGGTCCAGCTGATGATGAATCCGTTCTTTTCGAACAGCGAGATGAACCCGTCGGGATAGATAATGCCTTCGGCGCCCATCCAGCGGACCAGCGCCTCTGCGCCGCCGATGGTTTCGCTTTCGGTCCGGTACTTGGGTTGCAGGTAGACCTGGAATTCCCTGTTCTGCAGGGCCGCCCCCATGATGTTTTTAAGACGCTTCTCCCGGAAAAGCTGGCGGCGGATGGCATCGTCATACACGGCGTAGCGCAGCCGTCCCCTGAGTTCGGTGGAGGTTTCCTTGAGGGCCTTGGCCCGGCCGATCATGTGGGGGAGGGCAGGGAATCGTTGTTGATGACGTAGACGCCGAACTCCACAATGGGAGAGAGCCATACGCTTTTGGCGCCCTGCAAACGCCCGGCGGCCTCATACAAAGCGCTTCAGTGTCTGCTCTTCATTGGCGTAGACGGCCAGAATGCAGAAGGTGTCGGCAAACAGCCGTTCCATGCATTCATGGGGCGGAGAGATCCGACATGATGCCGCCGTGAAGGCAGTGCAGCATTTCGTCGCACGTCTGGCGGTCGAATTCCTCGTTCAGCTGGCCCGCGCCGGATGGAAGCCATACGGCGCGGGCTGGCGGCGTGCGGACTGTTATCGCAGCATGATACCGTGTTTTTTTAGCTTTGTGTACAACGTGGAACGTTTGAGATTGAGCAGTTCCGTCATGCCTTTTTCCCCGTACACGCAGCCGGAGGCGATATTAAAAATATGTTCGAGATAACGCCTCTCAAGTTCGTCGAGTGTAGGAATGTCGTCGACCACAAACCCGCGGCGGTTTGGCGTTTCCTCGCTGGTTTTCCGGTGCGGCGGCGAGTGCGGCACGTTCAGGGCCGGAAGGCGGTTCAGGATGACCGCCCGCTCGATCACGTTCTTGAGCTCCCTGATGTTTCCGGGCCAATCGTAACTGCGGAGGACGGCGGTTTCCTCCTGATTCAAGGCGAACGGGAGCTGATTGTAGCGGCGGCAGAAATGCTCCATGAAGTTCTGCACGAGGGGGATGATGTCCTGCCTGCGTTCGCGCAGCGGCGGCAGCATGAGCGGGACGACCGAGATGCGGTAGAGCAGGTCCTCACGGAAACGGCCTTCCTGCACTTCCTGCCACAGGTTTTTGTTCGTGGCGGTGATGAGCCGGAAGGAAGAATAGATTTCCCGCGTGCCGCCGACCCGGATAAACCGCTGCTCCTGAAGGACGCGGAGGAGTTTCGTCTGGATCGCCGGAGGGATGTCTCCCACTTCGTCGATGAAGAGCGTCCCCTCGTCGGCCATTTCGAAGAAGCCGAGCTTTTGCTTGATGGCTCCGGTGAACGCGCCGCGCTCATGGCCGAAGAACTCGCTCTCGAAAAGGTGTTCCGGGGTGCTCGCGGGGTGAACGGCGATGAAAGGCCCGCTCCGGCGGCTCATGAGGTGGATCTGCCGGGCCATGACCTCCTTCCCGACGCCGGTTTCCCCCAGAATGAGCACGGGCGCGTCCGTCACGCTCACGTGCCTGACCTGTTCGAGCAGCTCCCCGAGGCCGGTTCCGAACAAGGGGGCAATGTTTCTGTCCTCCTGGAGCACGACGGACTGGAAGCGTTCCTTCTGGTGCCGCGATTCCTCGTCGCGCACTTTTTTGAGGCGCAGGGCGGAGCGTACTTCCGAGGCGAACAAATAGGAGAGGGTATGGAGTTCGGGCTGATGGAGGTGGGCGAATGGGCCGTCGGTAAAGGTGCTGTCCAGGTAGAGCAGCCAAAGGCCGGATTCGCCGATGTCGAGAGGCAAACAAAGCCCTTGCTCGCCGCGTCCCGGAGCGGCAGGGCGGTCGGAAAAGCCGTCGAGCCATTCGAGGCACGGGCGCATCTGCTCGCTTTTCAGTTCCATGTCGGTCAGGTTGACGGCCGCGACGCAGGCAAGCCGGTTGTCCTCGTCCCGCCGGAACAGCGCTCCGCGTTCCGACTTCAATTCCTTCTGGGCGATGGCGACCAAGCGGTGCAGGGCGCTGGTCAGGCATGTTTCACTGGAGAAAGCGTTGAACGCGCGGTGGCAGCGTTCCACGCAGGAGTCCTGCGGGCAGTCGTAATGCCCGTCGCCGAGGGCGGGGAGCCTGTTTCCCTGGGAATGGCGGGTTAAAAGAAGGACCATCTGCTGGTAGGAAACGCTCCGGTCGACGCGGAACCCGGCGCAGGCTTCCGCCTGATCCCGCAGGGCCGCCGCCGAGGCCGCATCGCCGATCCGTTCGAGGACGTTCGCCAGTTCATTGGCGCTGAGGGCTTCTTCGCGGCGATCGCCCGTTCCGGAGATGCAGTCCAGGCTCTCGCGCAGCAGCGCCTGCTCACGCTTCGGATCTCCGCCGCGATCCCGCAGCCGGAGGGCTTCAATACGCAGCGCAGCCCCCCTGAGCTGGCGGTTGGTGCCTTCCTTGAGCTTTTTTACGATAAGAGCGAGAGGGTACCGCGAGATTGGCGGAAACCCGGCCTGTTCCAGCGCATAGAGCATGTCGAGGTTGAGGGGGTCTTCGAAGGGGACGTGCGGCGCGTTGGGAGAAACGCCCCTCGCGGCCTGCCCGGTGAGCAGGGCATGGGCGGACCGGAGGCGCCCGTTCAGATAATGGTAGAGCGCGATGCCCCGGACGGTGCTGACGGCGGTCTTGTTGTACTGCCGTGCGTCGAATGCCATGAACAGGCAGTCCAGATTGAGGAGGGCGGCGTCCATGTCCCCGACGCGGAGCATGGCGAAGGCCAGATGCAGCATCCAGAACATGGAGAGCATACGGTCCCCGGCAAGGGCCGCCGTGCGCCGGGACGATTCGTTGATGCCGAGCGAGAGGTGGTATTGCCGCAGGTAGAACGCGGACTGGCTGGCGCAGGATGCAAGCAGCATGGCGAAGCGCCGGTATTTCCAGCCGTAGACTTCCAGTTTTTGTTCATAATATTTCAGGACATGCGGGTACTCGCCGCGCACGTAATGCAGGATGCCCCGGAACAGCGGCAGGCAGTCCTGCATTTCCTTGTCCCCGAGATCCGGGAGTTCCCCAAGCCGCTCCACGTACCGGGAAATGTCCTGCGGCAGCGGCTCGTCGGAAAACACCTTGAGGTAGCACCCGAAAATCGCCACCAGCGTCCTGAAGCGCTCATTTCCGGACTGTTGCGTCAGGGCGTAGGCGATGGGCGTCAGCTTGACCGCCATCTGCATCTGGCTGTTGAGGAACAGGCACTGGCTCTGCACGATGAGGACCATCTCCGCGTACTGCGAGCTTTTTTGGAAGGCCGCGTCGGCGTGGGTTTCTCCCCAGTCCCGCAGGTACCGGATGACGAATTCGAGGCAGAGCAGGGTTTCCGGGGCCTGCTGGTTCAGTTCCTCGTCCAGATACCGCACCACGAGTTCGCATTCCTCAAGCGGGGCGTCCGGGAGGAGGAAGCCCAGATAGTGGGGCATCCGGGATTCGGGAATCTTGGCCCGGACCGTGGCGGCCATTGCGCCGAGCAGGGACGGCGGGACTGTGCCGCAGGTCCACGCCGCTTCGGTCCTTGCGGCAAAGCCGAATCCTTCCAAATCCAATAAGATCTGCCGGATGTTTTCTTCGGGCTGTCCGGTGATGAGGGAGAGGTGCCTCTCGCTGAGCGGGGCTGCCGAAAGGCGGAGCGAGAGCGTCAGCGCGGCGAGGATGGGGTCCGATGGCGATACTGTCCCTGCGTACATGGCGGAACCTCCGAGGCCATTCCCGTTTTACGGATAAATCCCGTTTTCGGGATTATGCAGTCCCGTTTTTTGGAAAAGGAATATAACGCTGATCCGGATTTGTCAATATCATACTGAAATTTCATCTTTTATATGGAATATCATGTTGGCATTATGCTTGCTTGTCTACAAGTGCCTTCTGAACGAGAAGCGCCTGAGCGGGGTGTTCCTTCCCGTGCTCAGGCCACTGACTCCCCGCGTCACCGGCTTTTCCCTCGTCGCCGCCGGGCGGACGAAGGGTCTCGAAACCCGGGCGCGCCTCCCCATGCCGGGAAGCGCCCCGCAACTCTCCGGGTGCAGCATGGAAAGCTCGTTTCTTCCTTATCTGATGGCGGTCATGTGGATGTCGTTTCTTCTGCTCCTGAGCGTCTGGCTGCGCGCCAAAGTGACGTTTCTGCAGAAGTACCTTGTTCCGGCGGGGATCATCGCCGGGACGCTCGGGTTTGCGCTGATCAACTTGGGGTGGATAGGCTATCCCTCGCCCGAGGGCTGGGTGCCGCTCAAGGTCGGCGATTTCGGGATGATCTCTTTCCATCTGTTCAGTTTCGGGTTCGGGATCATCGGCCTCGGGTGCTTCAGCACGCACACCAAGGGCCGCAGCATGACGCTCATCAAGGGCGCTCTGTGGATCGATCTGCTGTTCTGGCTGTTCTACGGCCTTCAGGCGACCGTGGGCTACGGGATTACGGAGCTCTACGCCAAGATCACCGGGTCCGACCTGACCGCCGCGACGGGGTTCCTCGCCGGGTTCGGCTTTGCTTTCGGTCCCGGTCAGGCCCTTTCCGTGGGCATGTCGTGGCAAAACGACTATGGCTTGCCGGACTGCGTTTCCATGGGGTTGGCCTACGCGGCGGCGGGGTTCATGGTCGCCAACTTCGTGGGCGTGCCCCTCGCCAACTGGGGGCTGCGCAAGGGCTATGCGACCTACGGCACGAAGGAGCTTTCCTCCGATTTCCTGAAGGGCCTCCGCCCGGAGGATAAGCGGGTCCCCGCCTGCCAGTTGACGACCCACAGCGGCAACGTGGATACGTTCGCGCTGCACTTCGCCGTCGCCGCCACCGTGTACGGGCTGGGCTGGATCGTCTGCTACGTGCTCAAGTATTTCGTCCTTCCGCCGAACTATCAGACGGCCTCTTTCGGGTTCATTTACCTTTATGCGCTGTTCGCGGGCATGATCGTCCGCCTCGTCATCAACCACACCGCCGCGAATGCCTTCTACAGCGATGACGCGCAGAACCGCATCCTCGGGACCACCATCGACTACATGATCATTTCCGCGCTCATGGCGGTCAGCGCCGCGACGGTCATGAAGTATTTCATTCCGTTCATCCTCGTCATCGCCGTGTGCACGCTCATCACGCTTCTCGGCGTGCTGTACCTCGGCCGCAGGGTCGGCTCCTTCGGGCTGGAGCGGCTGCTGGTCGTGTTCGGGCTGGTTACCGGTACGGCGGCCAGCGGGCTCGCCTTGCTGCGCATCGTGGACAGCGATTTCAAGACGCCCGCGGCCGCTGAAGTGGGCCTGAACAACGTGTACGCCCTCATCCCGCTGTTCCCCTTCCTGCTGCTCTCGGTGACCATGCCGGGCGGGTTCGGCATCTCCGGGATGCTCATCATGCACGTCGTCATGATTGCCGTCTGTGCGGCCATCCTGTTCGCGGGGCACAGGATGAAGATCTGGGGGCCGCGCCAGTTCTAGGTTTTTGGGAATTCTCCACTCCCCGGGCCGGGCGGCCTCCTTCCTCCGCTGCCGTCCGGCCCACAACAAGGGATGCACGTTATGTATACGGATTTGAAAGGCAAGACGGCATTTGTGATGGGTGCCGGGAAGGCAAGGGGCATCGGTTTTCACATTGCGGGAGCATTGGCCCGGCAGGGCGTATCCGTCTGCCTCGCCGACAGGGACGGGTGTGTGTTCGAACGGGCGCGGGAACTGGAAGCCGAAGGGGTGGTGGCCCGGGCGTTCACGGCGGACGTATGCTCCGCCGCGCAGGTCGAGGCTATGCGGGATGCGGTCGGGCGCTTGTTTCCGAGCATCGATATCCTGATCCAGTGCGCGGGGGTCTTCCCCGATCCCGTGAAGCTGACGGAAGACTCCATTGAAACGTGGCTGCGCACGCAGGACATCAACGTACACGGCACGTTCCGTCTGCTGCACGCGTTCTTGCCTCTCATGCGGGCACGCGGCGGGTCCGTGGTCGCCGTCGCGTCGGGGGCGGGCAAGCGCCCCCTGCCGGGGTACAGCGGCTATTCCGTCAGCAAGGCGGGGCTGATCATGCTCCTGAAGTCCGTGGCGGTGGAGTACGCCGCAGACGGGATCCGGGCCAACAGCATCTGTCCCGGCCCCGTCGAGAGCGAGATGGTGGATTCCCGGGTGGCGGCGGAATCGGAACGTCTGGGCGTTCCCGCCGAAACCCTGCGCGAGGCCATCCGGAAAACCATTCCGCTGGGCCGCATGGCCAGCGTGGACGACATTGTGAGGACGGCGCTGTTCCTCGCTTCGGACGTGTCCTCGTATCTGACGGGGCAGTCCCTCAATCTGTCGGGCGGCATGATCACTGAAGTGTAATGGGGTTTACCCAGAGGGAGTACAGGCGATGCAGGAAGCTCCGTTGATGCTCAAGAACAAAACGGCCCGCCGGATCAAGGATATCCCGGGATTCGTCTTTCCCGGCGGCGTCAGGGTCATCATCAACTTTACGGTCGATTTCGACGCGATGATTTTTCGGAAGTTCCTCCGCGAACCGAAACTCTGGTGCGCGCAGGGCGAGTTCGGGGGCCGGACCGGATTGTGGCGGCTGCTGGACGTGTTCGGCGAATTCGACGTCAGAACGACGCTGTTCCTGCCCGGGCAGACGGGGCTCTTATATCCGGAAGTGCTCCGGCGCGCCGTGCGGGAAGGGCACGAAATCGCCAATCACATGTGGGATCACCACATCCCCCCGACGCTTGAGGAGGAGGCCGTCCACATCGACAGGACGGATACGCTCATCAAGGGGCTGACGGGACAATACCCGGCGGGCACGCGCAGCGAGCACGACCTCGCCGCGCTCCGGGATCACGCCTACACATATGTTTCCTATACGCCGCAGGGCGAGTTTCCCTTCTATGTCTATTATGAAAACATCGGGAAATGGATGCTCAACCTGCCGATCAGTTTTATCCATGACGACGCGATGTTTTTCTATTTCGGATGGTTCGGAAGCCGCAACGAGCAGCAGCGCATCCAGTCCCCCGAAGCGTTCCTTCAGACGCTTCTCGAAGCCTATGCCGCCGCCCGCGAAACGACCGGCTATATGAACATCGTGATCCATCCGCACTTGTGCGGGAGGCTTTGCCGCCTCGAAATGCTGCGGCGGTTTTTCCGCCGGACGCGGGAGGACGGCGACGTGCTGTTCGCCACGTCCGCGTGGCTTGCTGACTACATCCTTGAACGGTTTCCGGCCGAAGGGCCGGCTTCAGCCTGATCCCGGAGGACGCCATGCCTTGGAAAAAAGATTTCACGCTTTCGGATGAAATGTCGCCTTCCGGCATCGTGTGGCCTGCGGGCAAGGCCGCCGTGTCCGTGGTGGTGGACTACAGCGTGCCAGCCGGTGCCGAGGGTATTGATGAGGCGGCGATCGCCTATGCCCGGACGGTGTGGGGCAATGCGGTATCCGGCGGCTGGCTCATCGACTATCTGAACGCTTACGGCGTGAAGGCCACGTTCGCCGTGCCGCTGGCGATGGCCCGGGCCTTTCCCGAGAGCGTCCGCCGCGCCCATGCGGACGGCCACGAAATCGCCGCCGGTTCCTTCGCCAAGGAGGACGTGGCGGGGCTTTCCCCTGACGAAGAACGGGAACGCATTGAGCGGACGTTTTCGGGGCTTGCGGAGCTGACGGGCACGCGGCCTGAGGGATGGTTCACGCTGCCGCGCACGGGGGACGATTATCCGGGCGGTTCGGTTTCCGACGCCACAGGGGAACTGCTGCTCGAAGCCGGTTGCGGGTATTTCGGCAACTCCATGGCGGACGACATCCCGCACTACTGGATTACGGATTACGACCGGCGGCACACGCTGCTCATGTTGCCCTATTATTACGCGATGGATACGCAGTTCTTCATGTTTTTCCCCGGAGTGGGCAAGGGGAGCGGGCTCGTGCAGACGCGGGCGCTTTGGGAAAACTGGGCCGCCGAGCTGGAAGGCGTGCGGGCGTGGGGAAGGCAGTCCACATTTGTGATCCAGCCGTACCTCATGCAGTTCGGGGCGGCCCGGGCCGTGCTGGACAGGCTCATGCGGGCGGTTACGGGTGCCCCCGATCTCTGGAGCGCCACTTCTGGAGCGTGCGCGGCCTATTGGAAGCAGGCCTATCCCGCGGATCGGACGCTGCGTTTCGAGAAGGCCGCGTGGCTTGATGAGGAATGAGCTTCACGGTTGGAGTCAGATGGAGACAACGCGCGTTAACCTGTCAGGAGGACGAGATGGATATTCATGCGCTGTTCAGTTTGGAAGGGAAAACCGCCGTTGTGACCGGTGCTTCCGGGGCCCTTGGCGGGGCCGCCGTGCGGGCGATGGCCTATGCGGGGGCCAACGTGGCGGCGTGTTACAACTCCGGCAGGGAACGGCTGGACACTCTGATCTCCGAAATCGGCGACGTGGGTGTGGAGATAAAGCCTTACAAGGTAAATTCGTTCAGCCAGGACGAGATCCGGCAACACGCCGAAGACGTGATGCGCGATTTCGGTGGGATCGACGTGGTGATCAACACCGCGGGCGGCAACGTCAAAGGCGCGTATTACACGGACGAGCAGAGCCTTTTCGATCTCGACGCACAGCCGCAGTTCGATACGGTGACGCTGAACCTCTTCGGCGGCTGTTTCTGGCCTTGTCTCGCGTACGGCGCGAAGATGCTCGACAACCCCGGCGGCGGATCGATCATCAATTTCAGCTCCATCAGCGCGTTCACGGCTATCCGCGGACATATCGCCTATGCCGCTGCCAAGGCGGGGGTGAGCAATTTCACCCAGTCCCTCGCCGCGCACCTCGCCCGTGATTTCAACCCGAAACTGCGCGTAAACGCCGTGGCTCCGGGGTTTTTCCCGAACAACAACCCCGCCCAGATGCTGTTCAACCCTGACGGCAGCTACCGCGCCAAGGCGCAGCGCGGGGTGGACGCCACGCCCATGCACCGGATGGGGCATCCCAACGAGCTTATCGGCACGCTCGTCTGGCTGGCTTCGGACGCCTCCTCGTATGTGACGGGCATCACCGTGACCGTCGACGGGGGGTATCTCCTCGATTCCCCGGCCTGACGGCAGGGGGCCGGCTTTGCCGCATGGCGGGCAAACTTTAGGGAAGGAACGGGAGCGTTTCCGTATGACGTCTCCCCTGTATGCGCGCGGCGCTGTCGGAAAAGGATTCCGGCAGCGCCGTTTTTTCGGGTCGGGGAAAGGGCGCTCGAAGGCGGAAAACGTTTTCGGCGGATATTCTCATTGTAGCGTTGCCTGAGAGTTTGTAACAGCCTATCGCTTAATCTTTTTTGATGCTTTCCAATCTTTCTCCCGCAGGTTCCCAAGCTCGGAGCCCCATGCGCCTTTCTCCGAATGCTGGCCTTTTCCACAGGCAGGGATTGCATCCCTCCTTGCAGGAGCGGGGTGATGGGGGTACGGTTCTGCGATGTCTTTTTTCACAACATTCGTGCGAAATAGAGCCGCGTCATGGCGAAAACGTCCGGTACGCAGTTTGCTCTTCGGGGTAACCCTCTTCCTCATGCTGGATATCGGAAGATATCTGGTGTGGCCTCCCGTCGGCTGGCTGGAGACGGAACAGCCGCGGACCACGTCTTTTATGGAATACCGTCAGGAGCAATGGCAGAACGGCCCCAGGGCGAAGGACGGCAAGGCCATGCGTATCCGGCAGCAGTGGGTTCCGCTCAAGCGCATTGCTCCGGCGCTGCGCCAAGCCGTGGTGACGTCCGAAGACGATCTGTTCTGGAAGCACGACGGATTCAATTTTTCCCAAATGTACGATGCGTTGAAGCGTAACTGGGATAAAGGCCGGATGGCCGCCGGGGGCAGCACCATCTCGCAGCAGCTTGCCAAGAACCTGTGGTTTACGCCCGAGCGTTCTATCCTGCGGAAGATCAAGGAAGCCATCATGACATGGCGTCTGGAACTCGCGTTGGACAAGGAGCGGATTCTTGAGCTGTATCTGAACGTCGCGGAGTGGGGCAACGGCGTTTACGGGGCGGAGGCCGCAGCCCGGCATTACTTCGGAAAATCCGCCGCAAACCTCTCACGGGGCGAGGCCGCCCGGCTGGCGGTCATGCTGCCGTCCCCGCTGCGGCGCACCCCTTCTTCGGCCATCGTGAAACGCCTTTCGTCCCGGCTTTTGAAACGGATGCCGCGCTGAAGAAAATCTGTGCCGCATGAAGGAAATCATGATGGATGGTTACGCGATAGCACCGACGGAGGGCCCAAAACAGTGCTGGCATTGCAATGCTGAACAGCATAGGCTGATACAAAGGGGCTCCCGGTTTAGCCAACCGGCGGGAGAGGAGCCTGTTTTGACCCAGAGGAACGTCAAAGTGCCGTAAACAAGAGAATGAGGGAACCGTTTTTGCTGGGAAAGGAATCGTTTCACTGAGAGCTGGGGGAAGAGGGGCCTTCGTGCTTCCGAGAGGCCCGGTTTTGACGAAGGCCGGGCATGGTGTCCGTGATACATCATTTAAGGGGATAGGACGTGTACAGGTGTAAGCTCGACATCAGGATTTTCAGCGAGGATCCTCTGCTTTTGGCAGACGTACGGAACATCGCTCCGCTGGAACGGTTTGAGCATGAGGTTTCCGGTTACCGGAGTTTTTCTCCGGAAGCCGTGCGGGGCAGTGATATCATCGTTCTTGATCTGCCCGTGGCGGAGCGTCCGGAAGCGGTTCGAGCACTGTGCAAACCGGGGGCGATCCTCGTGTTCTGCATGGAAGCGGAGGCGTTCGCCGTTCTCCGCACCCCTTCCCTGGAGGCCGCCGACGACATCTGGGTGAAGCCTTTCCATAGGGATTTCGGTGCGGTACGCTTCAAAAAGATATTAGCGGGCATCAAGCATAGGAAAGACAGCCGCCTGACCCAGACGTATCTGGATACGATCATCGACAGCATTCCCGATCTTATTTGGTTTAAGGATGTAAAAGGGTCGCACCTGAAGGTCAACAACGGTTTTTGCCATGCCGTAGGCAAGAAGAAGGAGGACGTACAAGGACGCGGCCACTATTACATATGGGATCTGAAGAAGGAAGAATACGAGCAGGGCGAGTATATTTGTCTGGAGTCTGACGAGATCGTGCTTGAGGAAAGGCGCACCTGCCTTTTTGACGAAATGGTCAAGAGCAAACAGGGGATGCGTCAGTTCAAGACATACAAGTCCCCGCTGTTCGACGACGACGGGACGATCCTCGGGACGGTCGGCATCGCGCATGACGTGACCGATCTTGCGAACATGGGCGCGGAGCTGGAGATCTTCCTGAGGAATATGCCGTTTGCGATCCTCATCAGCGGCAACGACGGGCGGATCATTAATGTGAACGCCAAGTTTGAGGAATATTTCGCCGCGAAGGAAAAGAACATCGTCGGCAAGCCCTATGAGGAATGGAAGCACGTTATCCAGAAAAGCCTCTGCAAGACCTACGGGGAGGGGCACTTCGAAATACGGTTGCACGGCGACGGCGAGGAGCGGATTCTGGAGTTCCATGAAGAACCCATTTTTGACGTATTCCGCAACCGGGTGGGGCAGTTCTGCTTCTGCCGTGACGTAACCATCGAGCGGACATTCGAGCACCAGATCTGGATCAGCGCGAATACCGATGCCCTGACCGGATTATACAATCGCCGTTTCTTCTATGAGTATATGAACGAGAACAGGAAAGAGAACCAGCTCAGCCTCCTGTATGTCGATTTGGACGATTTCAAAAAAGTGAACGACGCTCACGGCCACCACATCGGCGACGGGGCGCTCGAACTCGTTGCCCGGCTGATGCGGGAAGCGTTCCCCGGGGATTTCATCGTACGGCTCGGCGGTGATGAGTTCTTGATCTGCCTTGTTGGTGAGCGGTCTTTAGCGTTTTTGGAAGAGAAGGCCAATCGGCTTTTGCAAAGTCTGTTGGAGGCGTTTCAGGTTTCGGATTACCTGCGCGTGATGTCCGCGAGTATCGGCATCGCGT
>CDZM01009126.1_pt1 | contig 12886 bp, 7 predicted proteins | sample 557601 | NCBI WGS metagenome assembly CDZM01 (sample SAMEA3182087, study PRJEB8094) | gut metagenome | biome: human; feature: gut; material: Stool; isolation source: human stools | place: Canada | collected 2013-02-05
GCCCATGAGAGTCAGGTACTCCGGCACTTCGCCGTTATGACTCCAAACTATGGGGCGTCCAAAATACAGCTCCATGGTTTTCCCGCTGTCTCCCCCAAGGACGTTGAAGGAATAGCGCGTCTCCTCCGGCCAGGGGCTCCCGCATGTCCTGATGCAGTTGTCTCACACAAGCTGCATCCGCCTGCGGAATGTGCCGACGTATGGGGAGACTTTTTCCCTGTTCAACAGCTCCGCCATCATCCCCGCCTTCTCTTCCCGCATTCCCCGTATCAGCACCGGAAGCGTTTCATCCGGGGATGGGTGCAGTATACGCGCAAACAGCGTCAGATGGTTAAATTGATGTCAGAGCTGCAGCGGCTGAAAGGAAAAGGGCGGGCAGGACCACCGCGTGTTATAGCTGCTGCACTCCCTGCAAAATCCCAGAAACCGCTCTACATCTACACAGCGTTCGGTATACTCTTTTACAGAAACCTTCGCCTTTCCTGTTTCCACCACATATGGCATAAAGTCAAGCTCGCTTCCGTCTGTACTCAACCGCCGGTGGAATAGAAGCCGCCCACATCCACACCCAGGTCACAGGTGTAGACCCACTCTATCGTATCGCCCTCTTTGAGCTGATAGCGGGAACAGCCATAATTGGGGAACCAGCCGTTCACCTTATACATCCAGCCGGACAGCTCTCCGCAGTCAAATTCATAGAGGTTGTTAATCCCCTCAATATAGGCGGAGTTGTACATCGGTGTATCCTCAAACTCCATGTGGATGCCGGCCTTCCGCATCTCACGTTGGAGCACATTGAACACACTTTCACCCTCGTAGAACGTAACGGTCGTCGCAGGGAATATGACTCCGTCTTCCGGCACCAGCTCCACTTTTTCCGGGTCCAGCCAGTCGATGTTGTCCAAAATAGTATTGCAGCGGACAGAGAGCGTACAGGTATGGGTCACATCGGAGAACTCTACATCCTGCGGCTCCACCGGCAGGGGCTTTCCTTCCGGCACTGGATCCGTAAGATACTTGTCCTTTCCGGTCTCCGGATTGATCTCCATGCCGTTGGCCTCTGAGTATTCCTTGTCTCCCTTTTCCACACCGGCGGAGGAGCCGCCCGCAATGGCTTCTGCCGCCGCAATTTTTTCCTCCGCCGTCATTCCGCCTTCCAGCCCGCCGGGCCGGGATGCCAGCCCCTCCGGCGAAGGCGTTGGTGTCTCTGGAGCCGCAGACTCCGTGGGTGCAGGAGTTTCCGAGGGCTTCGGGGTTCCCGGAGACGCAGGGGTTTCCAAAGCCCCTGCCGTCTCCGTCGGCTCTGGGCTATTGCCATCTTTCCCTGTTTCCTCTGGTGTTTGGCTGGGCTGTATGCTCTCCAGCACCGGGCTGCTCTCGCGGACGCCTACTGTCCATCCCTGGAGTCCCGGTGCATTGCCACCATACCAAAAGGCCGCCGCCAGGATCACCAGGATAGCCAGCGCCCCGATTACCTTCCCCTTCGTCAGCTTCATTTCTTTTCTTCACCGTCCTCCTGCGGCATATACAGGCAGTAAGCCGGACACAGTTCTCCCATATAGATCCACACGTTTTCGCCCATATCAATAGGTTCAGAGAACGTCAGATTCGGAATCAGGAGCTTCAGTGTAGTCCGTTTGCGCCCACTTATGTTCACACCTTCCGCTGTGGGTGTCTTCTGGAATTCCTCCACTCGTTGGGACAAATCCGGAATTGCCAGCTCCCGTGCAAGTTTGGGCAGAACCTCTTCTTTCCGACAGCACACCACATTATTCTGGTTCCTGAACCAGCCCTGATTCAGCATGGTTCTTTTCACTCCTATACAATAAATTTACAGCAGATTGGCACTGCTTAAAAGGTTGAACAGCATCTGGGCCACTTCAGCCCGGGTTACAGCCTCCAGGGGCCTGATGTTCAGCTCAGCCTGGTCCAAAATTTTCTCCTGATAGCAGAATGCCAGTGGAGCGCGGGCCCATTCGGCGGTACCCATATAATCAGGGAACTGCGCCAGCATATTTCGGGTTGCTGCATTGTCCATTTCTGTCTCCAGTCCGCACAGCTTGGCTGCACGGGAAACCATTACCGCGGCCTCCTGGCGGGTGATCGTGCCGCTGGGGTTGAACCGGCCGTCTCCAACTCCGGTAATAATGCCGCAGGAATAGGCTGTCCCCACATAGGGCGCATACCAGGCCTCTGCGGCAACGTCAGAAAAGCTGTTCTTCCCCTCCGGTGTGAGCCCGAGTGCCCGCACCACGATTGCAGCAAATTCGGCACGCGTCATGCTTCCCTCCGGGTCAAAGCTTCCATCGGACTTGCCGTCAATAATGCCGCGGGCGGCCAGCGCCTCAATGGCAGGCTGATTTTTATGGGCATTGACCCCGGTAATGTCATCGAATGTTTTGCCCATCTGAGTGATAGGGCTGGAATGGACTGCCGGATCTTTCCCCTCCAATCCCGCTCCTTTGGCAGGACCTGTCGCCGGTCCGTCTGGGATGGTTCGGGCATCGCTCATCCGGTAGAGGCTGTTTCTGCCGTCCTGAAGCCGCTGGGCGGCAATAAGGCCATAGAACGCCTGCTCCGATGCCATCTGATTGGAGCCGGAGCCGTCTGCCGTGTGCAGGAACCCGTTTCCGGGCAGATAAAAGGTCATCAGATTGTCCAGGAGCGTGTTTCCGTTTTTGACAAAACGGGGGTCGTCCAGCGGAATTCCCAGCTCGCACAAAGCTACGATAATCTGGACACAGCTCTCGGAATTCCTAGTCCCCCAAGAGGAAAAACCGCCTTCGCTGTTCTGCTTCTTGGACATGCACGCCAGCGCTTCCTCCGTCGCCCTTGCCACTGCTGGCTGATCCTGATACTTGGCCAGCGCCTGCAGCGCCATCCCTGTGATGTCCGGGTCGGATACGCCGTCTCCGGAGGATGCCGCAGAGGTTCCTCCGAAAAGGCTCCACCCTCCGTCAGGCAGCTGGCACTCCAATATGCGGTCTATGTACATCTGCCGGGTCGCCTGTGTCTCTGCCCCTGGGTTTTCCGGCATGGGGTAATCTCTGGAGTCGAGCGCAATCAACGCCCAGATGGGGCCGTTAAGGCCCTGCCAGATGGTCTTGTCATAGTCGCCCAGCGGTTTAGTCAGGTCATATCCCCCCACATTTCTGGCGTCCTTCCCAATCGAGCTGAGGGCGACAATCACCCGGGAATACTCCGTATATTTCTTATCGTGCAGCTTGCCGTCGCAGGCCTTCACATATGTCTCCACAGTGGCATAGTAGTCCTGATAATAGCTGTCCGGTACATCGTACCCGCTCCGGGCCAGCCCCAGCACAGCCCATTCACCGCCGATAGACCCTACCTGCGGATCCTGTACGGTGCGGTACATATATTCTGCGGTATCCTGCACCGCATCGTTCAAGGTCTCTTTGGATACGGCCGCCTGTGCTCCCGTCAACAGGCCTGTGGTCAGGGACAGGGCAAGCACAAATGCGAATCCGCGCTGTTTCCATTTCTTCATATGACCGAGTCTCCTTCTGCTTTTTCTTCGGAAGGCCCTGCAGGTTTCCCCCAGGCACTGAGCCAATAGCTCCACAAATGCTTCATGGCCAGCTTGCTAAGGACAGGTATACCCATCAGCTCCATGGCCCTTTTATTGGTGCATCGCTTTTTTTGAAACAGCTTCTTGAGCTCCGGCGGGATTTCTTCTTCCTCCGGTGGGCGCCAGCTCTTTCTGACAAGCCCGCACATGCGTTCTGCCAGTTCTGCCTCCCGCTCCGTCAGGGGAGAACCAATCCGTTCACAATACGCCCTGAATCCGTCAGCGGATACCCGCTCCGGCCAGTCTGGCGGCCACCGCTTTTGCTCTTCCAGCCTCTTCCGGAATCCTCTGGCCGCCCAGCAGGCTTTATTGATGTTTCCAAACCGCTGCTTCAAATAAACCTGGCGAATGGGACTGAGCTGATATGTCCGAGGCTTATGCCCCGGATGGTCCATTGTCACCACCACAGCCTCCAAAAGCGCCTCATCCGTATAGCTCTCATAAATCTGCCGGCCAATATTCCCTTTGGGGTCAAAAATTCTCCACAGGTCCGGATCCATCGCCTGTCTGGAAGTTCCCTGCTCTCCCCGGCTTTCCTCGTCCAGCTCTGAGAGCCACTGGCGGTATCCCCGCAGCTCTTTTTCCGTCAGCTTTTGCTCTTTGAGCATTATACCGCTCACCTCAACAAGTAAAGGCACGCTCTCCCATTGGGTGAACGTGCCTTGTATCGGTACATCCCACCCATTTTTCCACAATCAGGTCTTGCCGACTGGACGGCGGGGGCAGGCCCGTACCGGTTTCCCGGAGTTTCACCCAACTGTGTTTTCTGTTTGATTGTGGGCAGGGCCGCCCGGCAGGTCGAATTCGGTCTGCCGGGCTCCTGCTCGAGTAAGGAGGGGCTCCCTCTATCCTTACCGGGGGAGCCCCCATACAGCCCGGCCTGGTTTTGCAGACCGGAGCCAAACGGGGCCTTTATGGTTCTTCCAGAGTCTCAGGCCTTCTCCGCCTTGCTCTCCAGAAGCCGCATCAGAATGGCGGCAACCTCAGCGCGGGTGGCCTGGCCCTGCGGGTCCAGACGATTTCCATCCTTTCCGGTAATCAGCTTCTCCGCATAGGCCCACTCCATAGCCCGGGTTGCCCAAGCGGAGGTATCCGCACCGTCGGCAAAATCCTGTAGACTGGCCGTTTTGCTCACATCCCAGCCTTTAAGCTTTGCATAGCGGTACAGGATGGAGGCAATCTGCTCACGGGTCACGCTGCCCTCCGGGTCAAAGCCCGCACCTGTGCCGCTGACGAGACCAGTCTGGCTGGCCCAATCCACAGCCTCGGCGTACCACGCATCCGGCTTCACATCCGGGAAACCGGATGCGCCAGACGCCTCAGGCTCGCCCTCCAGCCGCCACAGCGCCGTAACCAGCATCGAGCGGGTCATGGGGCCGTTGGGAGAGAAGGTGGTTTCACCCGTTCCGGTCAGGATACCGTTCTGGTAGGCATACACCACCGCGCCGTAGAACCAGTCCTCCTCCTTCACATCCGTAAAGGGCATATCCACCACCTCGACAGGCAGCGCCACGAAGGTGCTCAAGTGGGTGGTGGTCAACTCAAGGAAGCGCTTTCCACCAGTCTTGACACACTTGCCCACCAATTGTTCCACAGAACCGTCGTCGCTGATCTGATAGACGACATAGCTCTTGCCCACCTCAAACGCCTTGTTCTCCACCGGCAGATAGAGGGTGATGGACTTGCCGCCGAAAGCGGTTACCTTCTCCTTGCCGGAGCGGATGGTCACCTCGGTCACAGAGCAGTCCTTCAGGGCCTCCTCGGTCACATCCTTCTGTCCCTTCAGCAGCCCACCGGCGTTCTCAGCTTTACCGGCGGCCACCGTCACGGTGACCGCGCCACCCTCCGTCGTTTCGGAAATGGAGGTCAGGACATCCCGGGACAGAAGCACCCGGCCCAGATCGCTCTGTATGGATACACTCGCCTTTGTCTCTTCCAAAATAGCATCCACGGCGCCCTTGGGGAATGTGACCTCCAGGCTGGTGGCCTCACTGTCCATCTCGGGAGAGATGGCAATGATCTCCGCCTCGCCTTCCACTGCATTCTTGATCATCGTTTCGATCTCTTTTTCGGTAAGCTCCACCTTGGCGTTGCCGTCCTTATCCACATTGGCCCCCGGCTTCACATCCACGGTTGGAACGTCCGGCTTTTCAGGCTGCTTGTCAAAGTCCTCCTTGGCCAGCGCGGTTTTCGCGCTGTTAATTTTACTTTGGCTGGCCTCAGGGTCCGTCAGAACCTCCATGGCGTCCATATAGACCTCGTTGGCCTCCAGAACCTCGTCGTCGTACTCGCTCCGCAGCTCGGCCACGGCCCAGGTAAGGGAGCCCTTGTCACCCACGTTCACGATACTGGAACTGCCCCAGGCGGTATTGTCTGCGTTCAAGTCTGCGCCATATCCCCAGACGGTGAACTGCCAGCGCATGACCTCGCCGTCCGACATCTGCCAGTTCGAAGCGCCCACGCCGGGGAAGTCGTTGTCCACGCTGTACATCCAGCCGGACATGTTGTGGTAATCAAACTCGCTCAATGTCTTATCGCTGCTGTCACCCATGTTGACGGAGCCGGCATGGTCCAAGATGTACTGTGGGATTTTGGCTTTGGTCTGGTTCACAGGCTTCACACCGGCCAGGTAGAAGCTGTTGGTAATGCTTCCGGTGTTCTCCCAGTCGTAGCCGTTCTCTCTGAGCAGGTCGGTAATGACCACGCTGGCGGGGGTACGGTCATCCACAGTGACCAGGGTCGGCTTAATCAGATAGCCCAGACTCAAGGTGTTTGCGTCCATAGACACCGCCACCTTGATCCGTCCGGCGTGGTCAGCAGGGATGGCCTGCATAGCGGCCAGCGCCTTGTTCAGGGCCGCGATGATGTTATTTTCGATGAAGTCCTCGGCGGGCAGAGCGGCGTTGATATCCGCAATTCCCTGCTCATATGCGGCCACCAGCTTTTTCCAGTTTGCTTCGCTGTAGTCGCTTTTCTTATACTTGTTAAATGCTTTTTCCAGGTTGTCCAGGGCAGATTCCCGGTGATACTGCATCTCCGGGTCGTCGGGGGCCACGGGGCCGGTGCGCTCCGTCCACTTGGCGTAGAGCATGATGCCTTTCCCCGGCATCCGGGCGGTATTGGCGTCCCACTTCTTGCCCTCGGTACAGGCCGCATCATAGTACCAGCCGCCGAAGGCATTGCCGCTCTTGGCAACACTGGGCACCTTGGACGAATCCACCTCGCTGAGGATGGGGGCGGTCATGGTTTTCAGCGAGTCATCTTTAAACGTGCCGCCCTGGGCGTCAAAGGTAATGGTTGCGTCATCCACCGAGAGGTAGATCGCGCCCGCGCCGTCTTCGCCGTACATGGCGCTGACGCCGTCTATGACGCCGCTTAAGGCGGTCACACCGTCAGGGCGGATTTTCTTGCTCAGGTCGTTGGGATCCTCATTGGGGTCGTTGAAGTCGGCCATAACCTGATAGACCCACTTCTTCCCATCCCACTTGTAGACGTAGCTGCCGTCATAACCGTTGACCGCGAGATAGTTCCGTCCTTCGCCCGAACCGTTGACAAGCGCATAGGGGATCCCGTCCTGGTCCAGCCCGAAGAATCTGCTCTGGGCACTATTTGCATTATTAAGGTGCAGCCCTTCCAGCGACAGCTTCGTTGCGGAGCTGCCATCCCACAGGTACGGGTCATAATTATTTTTCCCTGCCATGAGGAGCAGTTTGCCGTCGGCGTTGCCGCTCGCCACCTCGAGCGAGCCGGAGATGTTTGCGGTTTCTACCTTGTTCCAGGTTGTACCATTGTATTGGTACAGGCCGTCGGCCGCCCCGGCGTAGATCTCCGTGTCGCTCACCCGGTAGAAGGAGTTGAACTCCACATCATTCTCAATCCACTGCATCCCGTCCCAGTGACCCCGGTACTGCCAGACGGTGCCGTCCGAGAGGATGACCAACGCTTCGTTGTAGAGTCTGGGTATGCTATAATCGGGGCCAGAAGAGTTTTTCTGATAATCGGAGAAGCAGGAGTCCTCCACCTGGCTCCAGGACGTCCCGTTGTAGCGGTAGAGGAAATGGCCGCCTCTAACCTGCGTGCCCTCGGGGGCGGAGACATAGCCCGGCGAGGTGACCTTATCGATCTCCTTCCCCACCTCGCTGACAGCGGCCAGCAGGCCGCCTTGTCCATCCGGCCCCACGGCGAGGACGCCAGCCGCGTCTCCTTCCGCGGCGGGCAGGCCGTCGCTGATGCTCATCAGATCCCGGTCCCCGCTGTCCGCCCAGGTGTAGACGCCGTCCTTACCGTAGAAGTACAGTTCGGCCTCTCCGGTCTCCGGATCGGTCCAGCCGGACACCCCGCGGATGTCGGGCCCCGCCTCTGTGGTGGAGCCTTCGGTGCCGGCGGGTACGTTGGGGCTGGTCACATAGGTGAACGCGCTGTTGGCCTCGTTGGCCTCTGTCGAGATCTCGTAGGTCTTCTCCACCGTCTCCGTGGTGCCCGCGTTGGTTCGAACCGACGCCGTCACCGTCAGCTTGTCTGTGTAGGGCAGCGGGTCGATGGGGAGCCAGATGCAATAGGTTTTGCCGGCCTCCCAGTCCTGTGTAATGACGTTGCTGCTGAGAGGCGCTCCCTCTGCCAAGCTGCCCCCGTAGAGCGTGACGGTGAGCTGTCCGTCCGGGATCTTGGATGGTACGCTGAGAGGGAGGTAGAGCTGGGCCCGGCTGCCCGCCGGAAGCGTGTCCCCCTCCTTCTCTGCGAAGGACGGATTGACAGTGATCCCCGAAGATCCGCTTCCCTTCAGATACGCGCCCTCGCCCAGGGTGACCTCCGCCAGCTTGAAGTGAGCGGTAAAGGTCACGCTCTCCATGCCCTCGGCCAGGGCCACCGTCATGGGATTGGCCGTCTCGTCCCAGTCCCGGGTCAGTTCCTCCAGGTTTATCGTCTGGAGGCCATTATTCTCCACGGGAGCGGGGGACTCCTCCACACCGGGGGTCTCCTCCACGTTGGGGGTCTCCTCCACACCGGGGGTCTCCTCCACACCGGGGGTCTCCTCCACACCGGGGGTCTCCTCTACATCGGGGGTCTCCTCCGCGTTCAGGCGCAGCAGAGCCGCCGGGGAGGGTGCAGCCGCTTCCGCCCCGGTGGCATCCTCCGCCCCGTCCGGGGCGGGCTCGGCTGGCGCAGGCTCTTCCGTGGGTGCGCCGGTCTCATCCGGCGGGGTCTCCGGCCCGTCGGCAGCTTCCTCCGGCGGCGCAGTTGTCTCCGGCTCGGAGGGGGCGGGCTCCGGCGATTCGGCAGGGGGCTCCGCCTCGCCGCCATCCTCCGGCATATCCTCATCCGGAAGCGCCTGCTCCTCCGGCGCGCTGTTTTCCGCGCCGGTTGGAACGCCCTCCCAGCTCCAGTAGTCAAATACATAGAGTTCATCCGGCGTGGCCGTCAGGGTGTACTGATCCGCGCCGCCGGAAGAATTTTCATAAGTAAATGCGGCCGTTCCGTTCGTCTCTGCATTCACTGTGGGAACACGGCGCTCCCGGAAGTAGGCGGTAAAGTTGGTGTTCTCCGTCAGGGTCACGGTATACGGATTCTCATAGATGGGGGAACTGCTTTCCCCCGCCAGCCAGTAGTCGAACGCGTAGCCATCCGCCCCCATAGCGGCTAGCCTGTATGTTTCACCGCCTATGGAGAACGCTCCCGCAGTTCCCTTGCCTGCGTCTTTCACATTTACGGTGGCGGAGTACTCCCCCTTTTCAAAAACAGGCGTAAGTACAACGGTCGCGCCGTTCCATCCTCTGGAGCCCATCAGAGTACTCCTACTTGTTCGTGTTACCTCCAGCTTGCTGTCAACAACAGTAATAACATTTTTCTTTCCGCTTGGACTTAGCTTGATAGCACTTAGATGGCTGTTTTCATCATATGTGAGATATCCGCTGTCCAGCCCCTCTACGTTCCAGCTACAGGTTATGTCCTCTCCCAAACTGATCGTCGTTGCAAGAACATAGCCTGTTCCGGAAATGACAATTTCATTTCGTTTCTGAGCCTCTATAGGTTTTCCTATCAGCTTTCCGCTTACCTCTCCTGCATAATTTGTCAGATCAATGACGATTGTAACAGAACTTGCCGCCATGGCGGCAGGACTGCAAAGCGATAACAGGAGCGACACGGCCAACAGCAAGGAAAGAATTTTTTTCTTCATCACAAACTATGGAACCTCCCAGGCAAAGCCTTCCAGGCTTTGCCGAAAAATACCCCTGGCCGCCGAGCACATCGGCGGCCAGGCGCTTCGTTTCTCTTCCTCATGGAGTGGGCGGAGCTCCGCCCACTCCAGTCAGTCGTGCACCACGTACAGGTGGTTATAGTCATTGCCGAAGACAGCGTAGCCGTTGTCAATGGCCATGCCGCCCAGGGCGTAGGTGTCGCCCGTTGTGCCCCAAACCTTGCTGCCGGTCGTGCCACCGTCATAGCTGTAGCAGTAGCCGGCACCCTTCTGGGCGTTGGTGTTGAAGTACAGGTAGTCGGTGCCGGTGCCGTCGCCCATCACCACGATGGAGCTCTGAACGGGGAAGCCGGAGGCCACCGGAGCGACAGAAGGGATATAGCTGCTACCATCCTCACCAATAGAAACCGTGACGCACTGGACACCGCCGGCATTGAAGCCGGAGTAGTAGCCCACGTAGATGCGGTCGCCCACCTTGGTGGGGGTGGAGGTGGAGGTGGCGCCCAGTTTGATGTGCCACTCGACCGTCAGCCCGTCCTTGTAGGAGCAGCACCACAGGTAGCCGCCCTGGGTGGTGAAGTACAGGAATCCGTCTTCGTCCATCATGACGGTGGAGCGCACATTGCCCGCGTCGCTGGCCACATCGGTCAGATCCAGCACGCCGCCGGTTGTGTCAAAATCCGCGATGCTCCGCCAGTACAGCAGGCCATTGTCGCTGCCGAAGTAGACGTTGGTACCGTCGCTCACCGCGCCGGCCCAGTAGAAGCCGTAGCTGTCGGGGGTGAAGGTCTTCACCGAGTAGTCGGAGAGCTTGACCTGATAGTAGGTTCCCGCGTTGCTGCCGCCGGGCCAGGTGCCGAAGTACAGGTAGGTCCCGTCGGTGGTGATGGGGGTGTTGATCTGGCCATTGATGCCGGTCAGGACATTCGTCACAGTGGGTTTGTTCTGATCCAGGCCGGTAAGAGCCATAACCTTGCTGCCGGTACCGGTAAGCCACTCACCGCCCTCGTAGTCGTCATACTGGCTGATGGTACCCACATAGAGGGTATCGTCCGACGCGTCGTTGGGGGTGCCATTGTCGTCCAGATAGGGGGTAGACAGTTGGAAGCCGCTCTTGGCGTTCAGAGAGGTTCCCTCCGTGCCGTAGGGATCGGTAGTCCAGACGATGCTGCTGCCGCCGTTTTCCGCGCACCTGATCTTGGCTACCAGCGCGCCGCTGGCTCCATAGCCATCGTAGAGAACGTAAGCATAGGTAGTCCCGTTCACCGTCTGCAATACGGGCACGTTGTCCACGCCGTCCCAGCCGGAGCCGGTACAATGCAGTTGGATGTAGCTGTCCAGGCCGGATTTATCCGGCGTGGTAGGAGCCTCCGTCACCACCGCGTTGTGATTGTTGCTGCCGCCGTAGACGTTCCAGGACGCGAACGCGCTGGTGGACAGCATGCCCGCGGCCATCGCCAGAGACAGGCACACGGACAGAACCTTTTTACCATTTTTCATCTTTTGCATGGCTTTTTCTCCTTCAAAATTAAACTTCCTTTGCTCGACCGCCGCATGAGCAGGATTTCCCGTGCGGCATGCACACGGACTCAGCAGCCATAGGCGTGCATGCTCCCATGGCCGCAATCAAAAGACATTTCCCAACCACCCGACCTTTCCAGTTCGCATAAAATTCCCATGTTACTTATCGTCACGGCCTGTCCGGCCTGTGAACGCGCCCTTGCGCAAGCACCGGACCCCGTTCCTGCGCTCCCGTCCGCCCCGACGCAGACCGCGTTGTTCGGCCCTTGGCGCGCTCCTCTCCCCGCGCGCTTCCCCAGGCCGGTATCCCCTTCCGATGCCGCTATTCAGTTGTCGGCCGCGCTTCGGCCATTTGAAACGGGCGAAGGCCCGCTGGATTCCTAAAGGAGGCTCGTCATAGGGGTAGCCCCCTATGACGGAAGAAGGGGATCCCCTTCTTCATCAGGATTACTCGCTGCTGTTCTGTTGCTCTGTGTATGCCCGCTCTCTCGCCTGACAGCGGAGCTCCTCCTTGAAGATCTGCCGCTTGGGGAGGGGCTTCTGCTTCTTCGGCGGGACCAGCCCCGCCGCCGTGACCACATTCTTCCAGCAGCCAAAGCGAACCGCGATAAAGTGGCCTCCGATGATCTCCCCGGCGTTGGGCGTCATTCCAAGCCGTGCCGCCTCACCCCGGACATAGTCCAGCAGCTCTTCGTCGCTGGCGTCACCGTGCGTCTGGGCAAACTGAACATTTCGCTGACGAAGCGCTTCCTTGGTGCGCCCAATGAGTTTTTTGCTGAGCTTCTGATCACCGGTGAAATACTTGCCGCTCACAAAACAGCCTCCTGACTTGTGGCACAATCCGGCTGCCCCGCAGACCTCTTGGGGCAATAGAAACAAAAAGACGGACGCATACCGATACGTCCGTCTTTCCCCCGAGCGTGCGAATAAAAAGCGGACGCAAAATATGCATCCGCTTTTGCACCCATTTCGGGTAGAAGGGGGCACTTATCCCGTGCCCTCCTCACATTTGGCATTTATCTCAGAGCAGCCCCAAGGAATTGGGGGTAAGCTCCTAGTAGGTCTTCTGACTGATGTGTCCCGACGGGCCTAAAGCCCGCCTGCGCATATCCGCCGCCTTCCCAGCTAAGCCATTACGACCGCCAGTGACCTGCTTTCGCAGAAAACGGATACACTCCACAATCACAGCTATTGAATTGCACGTCCCCGCAGCTTTCGCCGCGGCTCCTGCTGCAAAACATGTCCAGGAATTTCACCTGATTCCCTTGTTCAGAAACAAGGATGCGTGTCCGGTCCCTGACGGGAACCGGGTCGCGCATTTGCCACAAAAGCCGGATTCATATTAAATTTTACGGGAAGGTGCATGCCGCTCTGCCCATGCAGGACTCAGGAACCATTCCCTTCAAAGAACTATCTTTTGTAAAACTTGCACTTTACAAAGGGCTTTCTTTTGAGTTTATTATACAACTTTTCTCTTGAAATGCAAGGGCCAAACACAAAAATTTTCCAAACGCTATTTAACTTATCTCGACCAAGGAGGCAAAAATAAATTCGGCCTGTGGCCGTCATGGAGTTGGCTC
>CDZM01008525.1_pt1 | contig 12838 bp, 10 predicted proteins | sample 557601 | NCBI WGS metagenome assembly CDZM01 (sample SAMEA3182087, study PRJEB8094) | gut metagenome | biome: human; feature: gut; material: Stool; isolation source: human stools | place: Canada | collected 2013-02-05
TCTTATGACAAGAGTCGCCGCAAGGGAGCGATTCATGTCATTAGTGCGTTCTCAACAATGCACAGTCTGGTTATCGGACAGATCAGGACGGATGAGAAATCCAATGAGATCACAGCTATCCCTGAACTTCTTAACATGCTGGATATTAAAGGAAAAATCATCACAACTGATGCGATGGGTTGCCAGAAAGATATTGCGGAGAAGATACAAAAACAGGGCGGTGATTATTTATTCGCTGTAAAAGGAAACCAGGGGCGGCTAAATAAAGCCTTCGAGGAAAAATTTCCGCTGAAAGAATTAAATAATCCAGAGCATGAGAGTTACGCAATTAGTGAAAAGGGTCACGGCAGAGAAGAAATCCGTCTTCACATTGTTTGCGATGTCCTTGATGAACTTATTGATTTCATGTTTGAATGGAAAGGTCTGAAGAAATTATGCGTGGCAGTCTCCTTTCGGTCAATAATAGCAGAACAAAAGAAAGAGCCAGAAATGACGGTCAGAGATTATATCAGTTCTGCTGATTTAACCGCAGAGAAGTTCGCCACAGCAATCCGAAACCACTGGCACGTGGAGAATAAGCTGCACTGGCGTCTGGACGTGGTAATGAATGAAGACGACTGCAAAATAAGAAGAGGAAACGCCGCAGAATTATTTTCAGGGATACGGCACATCGCTATTAATATTTTAACGAATGATAATGTATTCAAGGCAGGGTTAAGACGTAAGATGCGAAAAGCAGCCATGGACAGAAACTACCTGGCGTCAGTCCTTGCAGGGAGCGGGCTTTCGTAATCTTGCCCTGGCTTTATTATCGAATTCGGTGACCGCCTTGACGGTCACTTCTGAGAAAGGCATTTACACAGAATGGTAAACAGACTCACAGAAACTACCTGGCATCAGTCCTTGCGGGGAGCGGGCTTTCGTAGTCTTACCCTGACTCTCCCCCGGCCCTAAACACAACCCCCACTCACCACAACCTAAACTCATCCGCATCCCGCCATGCCGGAAATTTCTCTCTATACTCCCGCAACGCCACCATCGACAGCTCCGCATCAATGCGCGTTGCCTGATGCGCGTCGGCAGTAGCGATAATCTCGCCTTGCGGATTAATCACCCGGCTGTCACCACGATAATGGCAGCCGTTGCCATCGCTGCCGACGCGATTGCATCCCGCCACATACGCCTGATTCTCAATCGCGCGGGCCGTCAGCAATGCCTGCCAGTGCAGAGAGCGCGGAGCAGGCCAGTTGGCGACGTACAGGGCGAGGTCATAATCGTTGAGATTGCGCGACCACACCGGAAAACGTAAGTCGTAGCACACCAGCGGCAAAATACGCCAGCCGCGCCATTCCACAATCACTCGCGCATTGCCCGCTTTATAATGCAGATGCTCATCTGCCATGCGGAACAGATGACGCTTATCATAAAAATGTACCGTGCCGCCCGGCTCAACCAGCAAAAAGCGGTTAACCGAACCAGACTCCGTTTGTAATGCAACACTGCCTGCAATCAGCGCATTGCACTGCTGCGCTTTAGCTGTCATCCAGTTCACTACGTCATCTTGTGCTAGCGACGAAGCTGCCGCTTCCATGGCAAAGCCGCTGGTAAACATCTCCGGTAGAACGATCACATCGCGCCCGGTAATACCTTCCAGTTGACGATCAAAATGACGCAGGTTGGCAGGACCATCCATCCACACCAGTGGTTGCTGCAAAAGCGTAATCTTCAAACCAGGCACGGTGTACAACTCCTTTATGCGAAGGGTTTTATAACTCTAACACCTTATCAGGCAGTTGCCTTAGCGCAGAATAAATTGATAACAAATGCTGATATTGGAAATATCTGATTTGCAAATTATCGTGTTATCGCCAGGCTTTAGGAGGTTAATAACATGGGCAGGATAAGCTCGGGAGGAATGATGTTTAAGGCAATAACGACAGTCGCCGCTCTGGTCATCGCCACCAGTGCAATGGCGCAGGATGATTTAACCATTAGCAGCCTTGCAAAGGGCGAAACCACCAAAGCTGCGTTTAATCAGATGGTGCAAGGGCATAAGCTGCCTGCCTGGGTGATGAAAGGCGGGACTTATACCCCTGCACAAACCGTAACGTTGGGAGATGAGACGTATCAGGTGATGAGCGCGTGCAAACCGCATGACTGTGGCTCGCAACGTATCGCTGTGATGTGGTCCGAGAAATCTAATCAGATGACGGGGCTGTTCTCGACTATTGATGAGAAAACGTCGCAAGAGAAACTCACCTGGTTGAATGTGAACGATGCGCTTTCGATTGATGGTAAAACGGTGCTGTTCGCGGCGTTGACCGGCAGCCTGGAAAACCATCCGGATGGCTTTAATTTTAAATAATTAGCGGATAAAGAAACGGAGCCTTTCGGCTCCGTTATTCAATTACGCGGCTTCAACTTTCCGCACTTTCTCCGGCAACTTTACCGGCTTCGTCGCCAGCTCTTCCGGATCAAAGTCATCAACGTTAATACTGCGCAGACGGCTTTCTTCAGCTTTCACCAGAATAGCGGCTTCATCTTTATCAATCAGCCCCTTCGCCAGCGCGTTGTGCGCCAGTTCATCCAGACGGGTAAATGGCAGATTTTTACCCAGCTCTTTACAGATCCGCTGATGAATCGGGTCGGCGGCAATCACATCCACTAGCGCCTCTTCCAGTAAACCAACCGGGTTATGCTCGCTTGGCGTCAGGTACTGACCGCGACCAATACGTGAACGAGTGGCGTTCGGCACTTGTAAAATCTTCGCCACTTTATGATCCAGCTTGTCAGACGGTGCCAGATAATGACGTCCGGTCGGGAAGATCACCACATTCAGCAGCCCGGCAACCACGCGGTTCGGGAAGTTTTGCAGTAAATCATCCATCGCCTGTTCAGCCTGATACAGCGCATCCTGTACGCCCCAGTGCACCAGCGGCAGGTCGGCTTCATTACGGCCTTCGTCGTCATAACGCTTCAGAACGGCAGAGGCGAGGTAAAGCTGGCTTAAAATATCCCCCAGACGTGCCGAGATACGCTCGCGACGTTTCAGGCTGCCGCCCAGCACCGCCATCGAGACATCAGAAAGCAGGGCGAGGTTGGCGCTCAGGCGGTTCAGATGCTGATAGTAGCGTTTAGTGGCATCGCCGGTTGGCGTGCTGCTGGTTAAACCGCGCGTCAGGCCCAGCCAGAAGCTGCGAACTTTGTTGCTACCGACGTGACCGATATGTTTAAACAGCAGTTTATCGAACGCGTTGACGTCATTGTTCTTCGCCGCTTCCATCTCTTCCAGCACGTACGGATGGCAACGAATCGCTCCTTGTCCGAAGATCATCATGCTGCGGGTCAGAATGTTAGCCCCTTCAACGGTGATGGCAATCGGCGCGCCCTGGTAAGCACGCGCCAGGAAGTTGCTCTGCCCGAGCATAATGCCTTTGCCACCAGTGATATCCATCGCATCAATAATCGACTGCTGCCCACGGTGGGTACAGTGATACTTAACGATAGCCGACAGCACGGCAGGTTTTTCACCAAGCATAATGCCGTAGGTAATCAGCGAGGCCGCAGCATCCATTACATAAGCGTTTCCGGCAATACGCGCCAGCGGCTCTTCAATCCCTTCCATCTTACCAATAGAGATTTTGAACTGACGGCGGATGTGCGCATACGCACCCGTTGCCAGCGCTACCGATTTCACGCCGCCGGTTGAGTTGGAAGGCAGGGTGATGCCGCGGCCTACCGAGAGACACTCCACCAGCATCCTCCAGCCTTGCCCGGCCATTTTTGGTCCGCCGATAATGTAATCGATCGGTACGAAGACATCTTTACCGCGCGTCGGTCCGTTCTGGAACGGCACGTTCAGCGGGAAGTGGCGACGACCAATTTCCACGCCCGGCGTGGTGGTCGGGATCAGCGCACAGGTAATACCTAAATCTTCTGCGCCACCCAGCAGTTTTTCCGGGTCGGAGAGTTTAAACGCCAGACCAAGCACGGTCGCAATCGGTGCGAGCGTAATGTAACGTTTGTTCCAGGTCAGACGCATCCCCAGCACCTGCTGGCCCTGCCATTCCCCCATGCAGACAATCCCGGTGTCCGGAATCGCGCCCGCATCGGAACCCGCTTCCGGGCTGGTCAGTGCAAAGCAAGGGATCTCCTGACCACGCGCCAGACGTGGCAGATAGTGATCTTTCTGCTCATCAGTGCCGTAATGTTGCAGTAGCTCGCCCGGGCCTAATGAGTTCGGCACGCCGACGGTAATCGCCAGGATCCCGCTCACGCCGGAGAGTTTTTGCAGTACGCGAGACTGGGCATAAGCCGAGAACTCCAGCCCGCCGTACTCTTTTTTGATGATCATCGCGAAGAAACGATGCTCTTTAAGGTACGCCCACAACTCCGGCGGCAGATCCGCCAGCTCATGAGTAATCTGGAAATCATTCGCCATCCGGCAGGCTTCTTCTACCGGGCCGTCGAGAAACGCTTGCTCTTCTGCGGTCAGGCGCGGCTGCGGATAGTTATGCAGCTTTTTCCAGTCCGGCTTGCCCTGGAACAAGTCGCCCTCCCACCAGGTGGTGCCCGCATCAATCGCTTCTTTCTCAGTGCGCGACATCGGCGGCATTACCTTACGGAAACCGCGAAATACCGGCGCGGAAATCATCGACTTACGCATAGGCGCAAAGTTAAATGGCACGAGGATAATGGCCAGAGGCACCAGTACCCACGCCGACCACAGACCAGCAACGCCGAGGGCGGCTGTCCAGGCGAGCAAAATCAGACTGCTGATAAATAAGCTCACGCGGTGATAGAACAACGCGCCGAGCAGGACAACCGTAGCGAGAATACTCAAAATCATCATAACGAAAAGCCCCTTACTTGTAGGAGGTCTGACCACTTGTGATGATATGGTTGTAGTGGATGTAAAAACATTTAGCAATGTGTTTACAATATAATTACAACAAAGCTCACATTGTTGCTGTTTTTATCCGCACTTCAGGTCAAAAAGTCCTGGTCATAGCACCTGCCCGTACTTCTCGCTTTTGGCGGTATCCGGTACACTGCATTTTGTCTATTACATTTATGCTGAAGGATATCCTCATGTACCAGGATCTTATTCGTAACGAACTGAACGAAGCGGCGGAAACGCTGGCTAACTTTTTAAAAGATGACGCCAATATTCACGCCATTCAGCGCGCGGCGGTCCTGTTAGCAGACAGCTTTAAAGCCGGTGGCAAAGTGCTTTCCTGCGGCAACGGCGGCTCCCATTGCGACGCTATGCACTTTGCCGAAGAGTTGACCGGTCGCTACCGTGAAAACCGTCCGGGCTACCCGGCGATTGCCATTTCTGACGTTAGTCATATTTCCTGCGTCGGTAACGATTTTGGTTTCAATGATATTTTCTCCCGTTACGTTGAAGCGGTAGGTCGCGAAGGCGATGTACTGCTGGGGATCTCCACCTCCGGTAACTCTGCAAACGTGATCAAAGCGATCGCGGCGGCGCGTGAGAAGGGGATGAAAGTGATCACCCTGACCGGTAAAGACGGCGGTAAAATGGCTGGCACAGCGGATATCGAAATTCGCGTACCGCACTTTGGTTATGCCGACCGCATTCAGGAGATCCACATTAAAGTTATCCATATCCTGATCCAGTTAATTGAAAAAGAGATGGTTAAGTAAGTCTGGCGTAGGCCGAATAATGCGTTTACGCCGCATCCGACCTGAAAATACTTAAATCAATCTTCGCCGGGGGCCATGCGCTCCCGCTGTTGTGGAGGTTACCCATGTGCGAATTGCTCGGGATGAGCGCCAACGTCCCTACCGATATCTGCTTTAGTTTCACCGGTCTGGTGCAGCGTGGTGGTGGAACCGGGCCACATAAAGATGGCTGGGGCATTACCTTTTACGAAGGTAAAGGCTGTCGCACATTTAAAGATCCGCAACCCAGCTTTAATTCCCCCATCGCCAAACTTGTCCAGGACTACCCGATAAAATCCTGTTCGGTGGTGGCTCATATTCGCCAGGCGAATCGGGGCGAGGTGGCGCTGGAAAATACTCACCCGTTTACCCGCGAGTTATGGGGGCGTAACTGGACTTATGCCCATAACGGACAACTGACGGGGTACAAATCACTGGAAACCGGCAACTTCCGCCCGGTCGGTGAAACCGACAGCGAAAAAGCCTTCTGCTGGCTCCTGCATAAATTAACGCAGCGTTACCCGCGCACACCGGGCAACATGGCGGCAGTGTTTAAATATATCGCCTCACTGGCGGATGAACTGCGGCAGAAGGGCGTTTTCAACATGCTGCTTTCTGACGGGCGCTATGTAATGGCGTATTGCTCGACTAATTTACACTGGATCACCCGCCGCGCGCCGTTTGGCGTGGCAACGTTGCTGGATCAGGATGTGGAAATCGACTTCAGCTCGCAGACCACACCGAATGATGTGGTCACGGTGATTGCGACACAGCCGCTGACGGGCAATGAAACCTGGCAAAAGATTATGCCAGGCGAATGGCGCTTATTTTGCCTCGGGGAGCGTGTAGTTTGATGCCAGCTGTGGTTGCACAACTTCGTGGCTTAACGGCTTGCTGACCACGTAACGGCCATTGACCACAGAAACGGTCGGTGGCTTACGGGTTTGCTCAAAGTAGTCGTAGCCCGGCTTCAGTTGCTCCCAGAAGTCCTTAAAGTTGGAATATTTATGGCGCTTCATATTGGCGTCGGTCATGCGGAACGGGTAAATACTCACTTGCACGCTCGGCTGACCAAAAACCAGCGCACCAGTAACGAACTGGAAGATCTCATCAATACCCTGATTGGTCATCGCGTAGCAGCCGATGGAAACACAATCGCCGTGGATCATCAGATATTTCCCTTCATAACCATGCGCACGGTCATAGGCATTGGGGAATCCAATATTAATCGCTTTGTAGTAACGGCTGTCTGGTTTTAACTGATTACGCTGGACGCTATAAAACCCTTCCGGGCTTTTGAAATCGCCCTGACGCTGTTTTGGTCCTAAGCCGCCGGAATATTTACAGATTTTATAGCTGTCGAGCAGTTGATATTGCTCGCCCATTTTGACGTAGAGATCGAGCGTACGTTCTTCCTTGAAGATCTGGATGTAGACAGGGGATCCCATCAACTGCTGCTTATACTCTTTGCTCACTGGCGTGGTCGAGCTACTGCTGCCCAGCAAACCGGCAAACGAAACGCACGGGATCAACAACATCGCAAGAATTAATGCGATTTTACGCATACTGCTTATTCCTTGATAAAACGGTTACACACGCCAGGACGGCAAAATAGATCCCAAATCGGAATAGTCTGGATTTGGAAGGCTCACATTATCACCAAAAGAGTTTTACGCAAGCCTGTCGGCGCAGGGTTTACAAATTTAGCACAGGGGCAGTTTTCAATAGTCCGAAAAGCGCATGTATCATTTATTTCCTAAGATTATGAAACCTCAATAGTAATATGCAAATAAGCAATTAATAATCCCGTTTACTCCTCCGGTCTTTTAAAATTCTCACCTTCATTCAGCCGGTTTATGTCCTTCATGTCTTCGTTCTTTCACGGCAGATTTCTGCATCCAGGCGTGTTTTCGTTATGCGTTTTGCTCCCTTTACTCGCCAGCGCCACCACATCACATATCTCATTCAGCTACGCCGCCCGCCAGCGGATGCAAAACCGTGCGCGTTTATTAAAACAGTACCAAACCCATCTGAAAAAGCAGGCCAGCTACATTGTGGAAGGCAATGCCGAAAGCAGAAAGGCGCTGCGCCAGCACAACCGCGAACAGATAAAACAGCATCCAGAATGGTTTCCTGCGCCGCTCAAGGCGAGTGACAGACGCTGGCAGGCGCTGGCGGAGAACAACCATTTCTTAAGCAGCGACCATCTACACAACATCACCGAAGTGGCGATTCACCGCCTGGAGCAGCAGCTTGGTAAGCCTTACGTCTGGGGCGGCACGCGGCCCGATCAAGGCTTCGACTGTAGCGGGTTGGTTTTTTATGCCTACAACAAGATCCTCGAGGCGAAGCTCCCGCGCACGGCCAATGAGATGTATCACTACCATCGGGCAACGATTGTGGCGAACAACGACCTGCGCCGGGGAGATTTGCTGTTTTTCCATATCCACAGCCGCGAGATTGCCGATCATATGGGCGTGTATCTGGGAGACGGTCAGTTTATCGAGTCGCCGCGCACGGGGGAAACCATTCGGGTAAGTCGGTTAGCTGAACCTTTCTGGCAGGATCATTTTTTAGGCGCGCGCAGGATTTTGACGGAAGAGACGATTTTGTAGGACGGCAATACTGCGAAAAAGTTAAAGTCGTACACGTTTTTCTCCCTCGCCCCTTTGGGGAGAGGGCCGGGGTGAGGGACTCAGCGCGCACTTTCCCCTCACCCTAACCCTCTCCCCAAAGGGGCGAGGGGACAGTCCGAGACCTTATATAGTCTCCCCCATCAACTCAACGCCCCCATAATCTTCAACTCCAGCTCGTCCGGCACTTCGTTATACGACAGCACATGCAGCCCCGGCGCAAACAATCTCGCATAGCGCGCCAGCAAAGGACGCAACTGCGGCGGCACCAGCAGCACCGGGTCTTTCCCCGCCGCTTTCATCTGCTCCTTCACCTGCGGCATCGTGATCTGAAACTGGTTGAGCATATTCGGGTCAACCGGTACGCTGTCGAGCATCACTTTCCCGCCCTGTTGCGCCTGATTCACCACGTTGGTCAGCAGATTTTCCAGCTCATTATTCAGCGTATACACCGTCAGCTCCTGTTTGCGAACGAACGGATGAGTAATGCTGCGCCGCAGCGCCAGGCGCACATCAGCTGCCAGCAGAATATGATCTTTGGTCACTGTGCTACTGGCGACCAGCACGGTGGCGATGGCGACAATATCGCGCAGGGAAACGCCTTCGGTCAGCAGCGCCCGGTACACTTTCAGCAACTGGCTGTAATTGAGCGCCGCGCTTAAATCCTCCGCCAGGCGCGGTGCCATCGACGACAAACGGTTATGCAACTGCGTGATGTCATCATAGTTAAATAGATCAGGAATATAGCTGCGCACAATCTTGTTCACATGCGTGGCAATCACGCTGGCGCTGTCGATCACCTGATACCCCATATTCAGCGCTTTCGCTTTCTGCGCGGGCTGGATCCAGGTCACCGGCATCCCGTACGCCGGGTCGTTCCCCAGCACGCCGTCAATCTCGCCGTAGGTTTCGCTGGAGGGCAGGGCCATCAGTTTATCCGCCGGAATATCCGCTTCATCAGCCTTAATGCCATTGATGAAAATGGCGTACTGGCTGGGCTTGAGGCGGAAGTTTTCCCGAATGCGGATCTCCGGCAGCAGCACGCCGTTGCCGTCGGAAATCACCTGCCGCACGCCGCGAATTCGCTGGGTGAGCGGGTTGCCCTGTGCTTTGTCCACCAACGCCACCAGCTTGTAGCCGAGACTTAAACTGATAGGCTCGATCAGCGGAATGGTTTCCCAACTGACCTGTTGCTCGCTGGTTTCGGTGATAGTCCGGGTCAGCGTTTCGAGGCTTTTCTCTTCTGCCTCCGCCGCCTGCGGGCGTTTGCTCATCCGCCAGCCGGTAAAACCCAACAGGGCGCTGAACAGCAAAAACGGCAGATGCGGCATCCCCGGCACCACCGCCAGCACAAACATGATCCCGGTGGCGGTGTAGAGCACCGACGGGCTTGCCAGTAGCTGGTGGTGCACGTCATGGGCGATATCGCCGTTGTCGCTGACGCGGGTGACGATAATTGCCGCCGCGGTGGAGAGCAGCAGGGACGGGATCTGCGCCACCAGCCCGTCGCCGATGGTCATCAGCACATATTGCTGGAAGGCGGCATCGGCGCTCAGGTTGTATTTGAAGATCCCGATACAGACGCCGCCGATCAGGTTGATCGCCAGAATCATCATCCCGGCGATGGCGTCCCCGCGCACAAACTTCGATGCCCCGTCCATCGCGCCGTAGAAATCGGCCTCGCTGGCAACATCTTTACGCCGGGTTTGCGCCTGCGCCTGGTTGATCAACCCAGCGTTAAGATCGGCGTCAATCGCCATCTGTTTACCGGGCATCGCGTCCAGGGTAAAGCGGGCAGAAACCTCGGAAATACGCTCGGCCCCTTTGGTGACGACAATAAAGTTGATTGTCAACAGCGTCAGTAAATCCGAGCGTGAAAGCATTATCGCCGCGCTGCACGGGCAGTCGATTTTTAACGGTGGCGGGCTGTCGCCGTTAAATAAAATCAGCCCGTCTCATCCGTCAAAACCTGCCACCGTGGCAGTGCCGGAAGAGACGGAGAAAAAAGCGCGCGACCTCAACGAGAAAACGGCGCTGCTGAAGAAGAAATCAGCCACCGAGCTTGGTGAGCTGGCAACCAGTATCAACACCATCGCCCGTGATGCGCATATGGAAGCGAATCTGGAGATGGAGATTGTTCCCCAGGGACTGCGCGTGCTGATTAAAGATGACCAGAACCGCAATATGTTTGAACGCGGCAGCGCGCAGATTATGCCGTTCTTTAAAACTTTGCTGGTGGAGTTAGCGCCGGTTTTTGATTCGCTCGACAATAAGATCATCATCACCGGGCATACCGATGCGATGGCCTACAAAAACAATATCTACAACAACTGGAACCTTTCGGGCGATCGCGCGCTTTCGGCCCGTCGGGTGCTGGAAGAGGCTGGAATGCCGGAAGATAAAGTGATGCAGGTAAGCGCAATGGCGGACCAGATGCTGCTGGATGCCAAAAATCCGCAAAGCGCGGGCAACCGGCGCATCGAGATTATGGTGCTGACTAAAAGCGCGTCCGATACGCTGTATCAATACTTTGGTCAGCATGGGGATAAAGTGGTGCAGCCGCTGGTGCAAAAGCTGGATAAGCAGCAGGTGCTTTCGCAGCGAACGCGTTAAATGCTGAATCTTTACGCATTTCTCAAACCCTGAAATCACTGTATACTTTACCAGTGTTGAGAGGTGAGCAATGCGTAAAATCATTCATGTGGATATGGACTGCTTTTTCGCAGCGGTGGAGATGCGCGACAATCCCGCCCTGCGCGATATCCCTATTGCTATTGGCGGCAGCCGCGAACGTCGGGGGGTGATCAGCACCGCCAATTATCCCGCGCGTAAATTTGGCGTACGTAGCGCTATGCCGACAGGGGTGGCGCTCAAATTATGCCCACATCTCACCTTGCTTCCGGGGCGCTTTGACGCCTACAAAGAAGCCTCAAATCATATCCGTGAAATCTTCTCGCGCTACACCTCGCGTATTGAACCGTTGTCACTGGATGAGGCTTATCTCGATGTCACTGATAGCGTCCATTGCCACGGTTCTGCGACCCTCATCGCCCAGGAAATCCGCCAGACAATCTTCAACGAGCTGCAACTGACTGCGTCTGCGGGCGTGGCACCAGTAAAGTTTCTCGCCAAAATCGCCTCCGACATGAATAAACCCAACGGCCAGTTTGTGATTACTCCGGCAGAAGTTCCGGCATTTCTGCAAACCTTACCGCTGGCAAAAATTCCCGGCGTCGGCAAAGTCTCGGCGGCAAAACTGGAAGCGATGGGGCTGCGGACCTGCGGTGATGTGCAAAAGTGTGATCTGGTGACTCTGCTCAAACGTTTTGGCAAATTTGGCCGCATTTTGTGGGAGCGTAGTCAGGGGATTGACGAGCGCGACGTTAACAGCGAACGGTTGCGAAAATCCGTCGGCGTGGAACGCACGATGGCGGAAGATATTCATCACTGGTCTGAATGTGAAGCGATTATCGAGCGGCTGTATCCGGAACTTGAACGTCGTCTGGCAAAGGTAAAACCTGATTTACTGATTGCTCGCCAGGGGGTGAAATTAAAGTTCGACGATTTTCAGCAAACTACTCAGGAGCACGTCTGGCCGCGGCTGAATAAAGCTGATCTAATCGCCACCGCGCGTAAAACCTGGGATGAACGCCGTGGCGGGCGCGGTGTGCGACTGGTGGGGCTGCATGTGACGTTGCTTGACCCTCAAATGGAAAGACAACTGGTGCTGGGATTATGATGTAGACTATTATGTATATTCTGGTGTGCATTATTATGAGGGGATCACTGTATGCATCGAATACTCGCTGAAAAATCGGTCAATATCACTGAGTTACGTAAAAACCCAGCTAAATACTTTATTGATCAACCGGTTGCGGTTCTTTCTAATAATCACCCCGCAGGATATCTCTTAAGTGCTAGCGCATTCGAAGCGTTAATGGACATGCTTGCTGAACAAGAGGAGAAAAAGCCCATAAAGGCGCGCTTCCGTCCAAGTGCTGCAAGATTAGAGGAAATTACACGCCGCGTTGAACAATATCTTAATGATATGACGGATGATGATTTCAATGACTTTAAGGAATAAGGATGCGGGTATTCAAAACAAAACTTACATTATGAATAACATACAAATAAGAGACTATCAGCCTGGCGATTTTCAGCAACTATGCGCTATTTTCATTAGAGCGGTTACGATGACCGCCAGTCAGCATTATTCACCACAACAAATTGCCGCCTGGGCGCAGATTGACGAATCTCGCTGGAAGGAGAAACTCGCGAAATCACAAGTGTGGGTTGCGATCATTAATGCACAACCGGTTGGTTTTATTTCCCGCATTGAACATTATATCGATATGTTATTTGTTGACCCTGAATACACCCGCCGTGGGGTTGCCAGCGCTTTGTTAAAACCTTTGATTAAGTCTGAATCCGAACTAACGGTAGATGCCAGCATAACCGCAAAACCCTTTTTTGAACGTTATGGTTTTCAGACAGTTAAGCAGCAGCGCGTTGAATGC
>CDZM01010399.1_pt1 | contig 12539 bp, 14 predicted proteins | sample 557601 | NCBI WGS metagenome assembly CDZM01 (sample SAMEA3182087, study PRJEB8094) | gut metagenome | biome: human; feature: gut; material: Stool; isolation source: human stools | place: Canada | collected 2013-02-05
ACCGGATTGGCACGAAAGTGGGGCGCCTGTTACAGTGCGGCTTACAGCCCCGTTTGTGGGACATGAAGTGCCTTCAACATTGATTTGATCAAGCTTGAGTATCCCTGCAACAGAAACGTCACCATCAGAACGTAACTGACCCCCTCTAATCTCTCCCGCAGTATAGATCCCTTTGTTATTCAGACTGCGCATCCAGCTACTGTCTGACATATAAAAACCACCGCCGTAGGTTTCGTTCAACCAGCCCTTGTTACCCTGCGTGGTGATCCATCCGCCCGTACTTTTAATATCGCCACTTATCGTGGCCTGCTGACCTTTAATTTCACCACTGATGGTTGCACTCTGACCGCTAATTCCACCACTGATAATAGCCTGCTTGCCCTTAACATCACCGGCGTTGTCCAGATTATTCCCGTTCATATCAATAGCGGTATGCATGCGGTTGAAATCGGGGTGGCCATTTACGGCGTAGCGATACAGTCGATCATTCCCCTGTCCGCTGGTTCCTAACTGGTCGGAAGGAATAAAGGTAACAAGTGAACCCTGTTTACTGCTCAGACCGTAGTCTGACAGTTTCATTTGCCATCCACCGCCGGCACCAACCGCCTGATTGTCAGGCCAGACATAGCCTCCGAGTCCCGATATATTGCTTGAAATATGACGAAGCGCGCCAAAATCCCAGGGCTGTCCGCCAGTCGTCATAACAAAAGCCTGCAACTGGCCTGTCATTTTGGGGTTACTGACCACTGCGATGAGATAGTTTTGATTATGGTCATTCGCACCAAAGCCTGCGGGAAGGTGCCCGGTCGTCTTGAGGGTGTTTACCGAGACATAGACCGGGCGGGCAGGTTTCACCTGCGTGGCCAGTGTATCGAGGTTGTCACTGATATACTGGCGGGCGGCCATCTGCACGGTATTGAACTGACTGGCGGTCACATCCCAGACCCGCTCTGACTGTTGCTGTGCCATCATTTCGATTCCTCTTGGCGCTGCCATCATGGCAAGACCCAGTACCAGCACCAGAGACATCAGTTGTGCGTTACCCTGGTTGATTTTATTCATTGATTCCTCCTGCTGAATTTATTCGCAGCGTATTAATACTTTGCCCGGTCATCAGGCAGCTTTGTTCACATGTCAGCGCCGGGAAACGCTGTCGGGTATTAACTCCGGAGAAGAGGGACGTCCCCGGTAAACTGACCAGCCAGTAAAGACAGACATAACCAGGGAGCCAGCGGCTGGGGTTTTCTGAGAACAGCCATGAGCATCATTAAAAATGCGAAACCGCAACTGTAGAGCGCGGTGGTCGCCGGAAGCCAGGCAAACAGCCCTGCGATCAGGTGAACATCACCCCGTCCCAGCGCTTCACGTCCGCAAAGTTTTTTCACGCTCCACCACACGCCCCACATCAGACAGAACATCACTGCGCTGTTGAACAGCGCCTGCTGCAGCGACAGAAACTGCCCGTCGGGCAGCAACCGGACCAGGAGGCCGGCACACCAGAATGCGTTGGTAAAACGAAGCGGCAGCCAGTGCTGCCAGGCATCCAGCCACAGCAGCGGCAGCAGGGCGGTGAACATAAGCAGGGCAGGCATATTGCCCTGATAAACAAGAAACATCCCGAGTAGCAGAAACAGCAGTGACACGCTGTCGGACAACCGGGTGGGTAACGCCGGGGCGTTGTGTTCACGCAGAAATACATTGACCAGCCGAAGTTGCAGGAAAAGACATAAGCACAGCAACGAGAACGTGAGAATGCCTGTCCAGAGGCTCATCAGCTCCCCCTTAATCGCTGGTAAATGCTGTAAATATCCCGGGCATATCTCTGCCGGATGGGCGCGTTTTTGTCCCTGAATCCTGCGTTATAGGAGCCAAGACAATCCCAGGTGATACCACAGACCTGAAAATGCCGTGCCAGCACCCAGGCACCCGCCTGAATGTTCAGGCAGGTGTTGGACAGCAAATCCTGGTGGCTGCTGATGACCCCCATGCTGATAAGCCGTCTGACATTGTCGTCATTAATCTGCATCAGGCCGTAGTCGCGACTGGTGACGTTCCCTTTTTTGTCCCGGTTTTTACCAATAGCCTTCGGGTTGAGGTTCGTCTCTTTAATAGCGATCGCCTTCAGCAGAAGCGGATCAATGTGGTAGCGCTGTCCCGCTTCGGCAAAACACCAGGCATGAGCCTGAGCCGTCAGGCCCAGACTCAGCGCCAGCAGGAGGAACGCGTTGCGAAAGACAGCCATGCCTCCTCCTGTCTCAGCTGTTGGTGGTAAACGCCAGAGTGTTTGTCCCCGTACTGCCGCTGTCAGCCACACACTGCCTTCCGGCGTTGACCGCAGACACCACACCACTGTTGGACGTGCCGTTAATGGCGGTGGTCACCACACCGGGTGCGCCGCTCATCTGTGTCGCCAGCTGCGTGCAGGCTTCGTAGGGATAGGCGTTATAGGTCACTGTAAATGCTGCCTTTGCCGCACCATTACTGGTTGCCGGCGCGAGGGTGACCGAGCCGCCAAACTGGTTTTTCAGCGTGGCTGAACCTGAAGATTTATTACCCACAATCATTCCTTTCGGTGCTCCACCTAACTGAACGAACGTGCCGGTCATGTCAGCAGCACCACTGAAATCATAAATGCCGTCTGTTTTCAGTCGCGCGCGCGCGTTTGTGATGATGGTGCTACCGTTGCTGTACTCAGCCTGAATGCTGTTGGAGTCAGAAATACTGGAGGCAAATGACATCACACCCACGACCATGATGGCCACGATACCAATGACGAGAACCAGTGCCAGCAGGTTAGCTTCTCCACGGTGAACGGACGTGGGGCGTCGGGATAACATGTTGTTGTCCATAAAGGTTTCCTTTTGATGGGGATAAACTATGCGCCGGTAACGGCGCTGAGGTTTTGAGTGGAAAAGGCGACGAGCGCCATGTACAACCCTGACAGGGCGTAAATCAGCAGATTTAACCAGCCCGCAAGACTCTTAATCCCGGCCAGCGTGCGTTCAAGTTGGTTACGGGCAAAGCTGTCGATAATGGTTTCCCCGCCATCACCCTGCGTCAGGAGCTTAAGCCGGTTGATGGCGTCTCTGGATGGAAACCGGTAGCCGCTGTCCGCTAACGACTGCCCCAGGGAACACCCGCTTTTCATCAGCCGGTGAGCAGCATTGAGTCGCTGGCGTAACCAGGGGGAGCCATGCAGACTCAGCTGGCTCAGCGCATCTTCGTTTTTGACCTGTGCGCGGGAGAGGGCTGCGAAGTTGAGCAGGAACGTGGCACCCTGAACTTCACGGTAGATGGACCAGGGGGGAAGAATATCCATGAAAAGGCGGGCACGGCTGGTCAGATTACCGAAGGACCAGTACACCCACGCAAAGATAAACAGGGTACCGATAATCCATAAACTCAGGTGCTGGCCAAAGGCGTCGGAAATCACGGCCATCCACACCAGACTGCCCTGCCACTGATCACGCGGCTTCAGGGTTTCCAGTTGAGGAAGAAAATTCCAGGACATCATGCAGGCCAGGGCCACCAGGCTGAAAAACAGGACCAGTGGCTGGATAAGCCGCTCCAGCATGGTTGACCGGATATCGCGCACCGCCAGAACCAGGTAAATGGCCCGTCGCAGAGAATCAGCCAGTCGTTTCTCCTTTACCCCGGACTGAATAATCGCGGCTTCATTGCGGGGGATCCAGCGGCGAAGTCCCACATCAAGTGGTTTCCCCTGTTTCAGCGCCAGCGCCACCTCCTGCAGACAGTAGACACTGGCCCGGGGACGTAATGTGCCTTCCCGCCGGTTCGCCATCATGCCGTTGACCGCATCCTCCAGTTTAACGTTGTTATCCAGCAGAAAAGCCAGATCTTCATAAATCATTAAACGGTCGCTGGCATTAAACGTTTTACGCCCCAGCCACACTTCGGCCCGCGACCACCCGATACTGACAGGGGTAAGCAGGCTTCTCAGTGGGGCCAGAACCGAACTGATATCAAACATGGACCGCCTCCTTAGGTAATAACAGGCGTTTGTCCTCATCCAGCGGACAGATGAAGTGCGCGTTCAGCGGATCAACCGTGCCGGCGTCAAGGTAGTGCTGCAAATGGGCGCGACGGGTGATCCCCTGCATGTAATGCACCCAGTAACTGCGGGTCTGCAGCTTGCCGTGGCGCTGGTACATCTCCATGAACATGGCGTCAGGCCGGATAACCTCGGCGATAACCAGACGTCCGGTAAAACCCTTCCAGCAATGAGGGCAGCCATCCGGATGACGGAAAGCGATACGCTGCGTGTCGGTGTGTCCCGCCAGCAGATTTTTCTGGGTTCCGGTCAGGTCCGGCAACGACTGCGCCCTGAGCCGCTCTGCATAGTCCAGCTTGCAGTGCGGGCAGAGCTGCTGTATCAGTCGCTGTGACACCAGCCCCATCATGACCTGCGGGTCAATAACCAGGGAGGCGCTGACACCGAAGGTTTCAATCAGACGGTCGAGGATACGAATGGCGTCCGGGGTGTGTACCGTACTCAGCACGATATGGCCGGTGAGGGCGGCAATGATACTGGCCATCGCAGAGTTCCGGTCCCGCTGCTCTCCCACCAGAATGGCATCCGGATCAAGTCGCATACCGCTGGATAAGGCACTGCTCCACGCCTGACTCAGCGCTTCAGGATTGCTGCGATCTGCTTTAATACCGCACTGAACCGCGCCGGGTATCCCGCCTTCTACCGGGTCTTCAAACGTTAACAGATGACGGGTGCCATTGGTCAGTGCCATGTACATCCAGCACAGCGTACGCAGCGTGGTGGATTTTCCTGAACCGGTGGGACCTGAAATCAGCATCTTCCCTTCCGGGGTCATCAGCATCTGTTCAAACTGGTCTGTCTGTTCCGGAAGAAATCCCAGTTCTGGCAGTGAGGGGGGGTTGTCACCGTCATCGGGGATAAGCCGCATCACTACCAACAAACCAAATTCCGTGGGATAGTGTTCATATCGCGCACCGAACAGACCCACCTGCTGCAGATATTCCTTGCGCAGCCGCGCACTCTGCGGTCGGTTGGCATGGAAGCTGGGCTCAGCCTCGTCGCACATCGACTGGATGATGGTCGAGGCAAGCACGTACCCTTCGGCGGTTTCAAGGTGGCCCGCTTCACCGAGTTCGCCGTGAATGCGGTACAGTATGCGGGTCAGTCCTTTTTCGCCAATACGAAAATGGATATCCGAAGAATGCTGTAACAGCGCTTCCCGGAAATACCCCAGTACCCGGTTTTGTTCTGCAGAGTTGGCAGCGTTGTGAACCGTAATCTCATTGCTGGTTTTCTGCCCGTCCTGGTATTCCCTCAGTTGCTGCAGGGTACAGGTTTCCAGCGAAAAACCGGACTTCTGCCGCAACATACGGGCCACCGCGCTCTGTACTTCCGGCAGGGCGGCATGGTCAGCAGAGACATAGATCCGATCAGTTCCCATCCATACATAACGTTCAGCGGTTTCACTCATGGTGTCACCCCGTCAGTCGTCTCGTTCATCATTAATCCTCAGCAAACGCCAGCATCCAGGCTTGTTTACCTCGCTGACTTACGGTCACCGCATCGAAGGTGATTTTTTCCACCTTCAGATTTGCACCAGGAATGGTATTACCGGCCTGGACCATCAACTGGTTACCGCCACTCAGGCGGATTAACGCGGAGAGCGTTTTACCTGCCCCTGTTATCTGAATCACCTGCGGAGGCGGTTCGTCCCGGGCAGACGATGCCGGTGGGGATTGCGTGGCTGAGGTGTCATACGGCAGGGGCGCGCTGGCCATTGACGGACTGTCACCGCCACTGCTCAGTTTCTGGAGCTCTGTCAGCGCCTTATCCCGCAGGAGCTGGGCTTTGTACAACATGGTCTGTGCCTGTATCTCCTCCATATGGATGACATTTTTGCCCGTGGGCGGGGCTGAGACTGTCACCTCATCTGACGGAGGCGGTACCCTTACTGTGGTGTCCGGACCCGCGGAAGAAGACTCCGCATGGATCAGCACAGGGAATAAAAAAAGCGAAGCAATCAGTCTAGTTCGCAGCATAGAGATAACCCTCCAGGGTATAAGTCAGTTGACCGTCGCGTTGGGTGAGCGAAACCTGTTGTAAGCGCAGCCCGGTATCGTCAAAGTGCTGGGCCAGAAACAGGCGGTCAGGAGGTATGTCGGTCACAAAGGTAAATGTGTAGGTGATCCACGGGACGGGAATAATATTGCCGGCATCATCACGAAGTGCATTGTCCTGTTTAATGAGCTGCAGCGCGGCGTTCAGACGCTGGGCGAAGCTGGTGAATCGCTGTGTCTGTATCGCATTATCCGGAAGCGTTTCGGCTCCTGTGCTGGCGGGGGGCGCAAATGTCAGCGTGAAGCTGGCTATGTTGGCCGCACCAGGAATGTTAAAGCCCGCCGGTATGCCCGGATACCAGTAAGGCAGACGGCTGGCGAAATCCGCCACCGTACCGCCTTCCGGAAGCGCGTAGTTCGCCGACAGGCTGCCTGCCTGTGAACACTGAGCCTGGGAAAACGTCCAGCCTGCAATGGAGATAGGCAATGTTTTCCAGTGGTTATGGCAGGTACGCAGCACGGTATTGAACCGGGGCTGACTGGCCCACGGTCGGGCCTGACTGTCGCTGCTGGCTGCGGCGCGCTTTGCCGCCAGTGCCGCCTGTGCGGCAGCGATTTCTGCATTTTCTCTGCGCTCCTGCAGATATTGCCAGCCAAAATGTCCGGCGATGAGCAGCACCAGAAGGGCAATCCATAATCCCGCCGCGGCTTTGACACTGGTCGGAGACAGACGGGGTGTCCTGCGCGTTTTATCCTGGGACAGCCAGTCCGTGAGGGCCGGTGGCGGCTGCGTCTCTCCCTGCACAAAGCCGTCAGGGGCGATGACCTGCCAGCCTGCAGCAGGCAGGGGGTTCATCGTGACAAAGACATCGATGGCTTTCTTTATCTGCTCCGCTGAACCGACAATATCACTGAGGGGAGATAACTGGCCCCCGAGGGTGGCCACAAACCACAGGGATGTTTCCGACAGCGGAATGACGGCATATCCGTCCTCCGGCAACAGGGGAAGCACATGCAGGGCAAGGGAGCGGTAAGCCTGTCGATCACGTATTTCCTGGACGGCTGACAGTACCGTCATGCCCAGCAGCACCCTGTCTGGCTGGCGCCACACCAGATAATGTTCGGCCCCTTCCGCCTTAGCCTGCTTTCGGGAACGTCCTGCCGACTGAGGTTCAATAACCTGCCAGTTCAGCCCGGCGACATAGTGCACTTTCTCATGGTCAATAACGTGGATGTTATGCAGTCTTTCCATGAGGCTATCCCAGAATTATCGGTGTGACGAACATGACCAGCTGCGTGCGGTTTTTGGCACCGCTTGAGCCGCCACCCAGACCAAAGAAGCGGGGGGAGCCAACACCCTGATGGTCCGCCGTGTTATTGAGCTGCTCATACCCGCTTAATATCAGCGTCTGCCCGGACTTCATGTTGACGCGCTGTGTGAACGTCTTCAGCCGGGTCTTCATCAGTTCCACGGAGCTTTTTTCACCCTGGGGAACGGTACGCATGGTCGGGTCGTCAGACATATTGACGCTGAACTGCAGCTGCATACTGCTGCTGGCCGGCATCAGATAGGGCAGGACCGTCATGTTGAAGCCGGTCGTGATGGTGGAGCGGGTTGAGGACACGCTGCTGCCGACGTTGGTGGTCTGCTGACTGGTGACGTCGGAGATATAGTCCTGCTGCAGCGCGACCTGAATGGGCACGGCACTCAGGTTGGTGGTGAGACTTGAGGACTGCGTGGCCACGCTGACATTACCCTGTTCGGATAACGCTTTGACCAGCGCTTTTGTTCCGGCACCTTTGCCGTCGACAATCATCGCGCCGCCGCTGGCAATCGCGTCGTTGGCGTTAGTGAAGGCGTTGGTGAACGTGGCTTTCACACTGCCGAGGTTTAACACCGCATCCCAGTCGATGCCGAGCTGGTCTGAACGCCGGCTTTCCACGCTGTAAATCTGAACATTAAGCACAACCTGCCGGTTTAACTCACGGTTACGGTCGTCAATATACCGTCCTATCTGTGAGAGCACGCGGGAGGTATCAGTGACGGTCAGCACGCCGGCAGAAAGATTCATGCGCCCCACACCAGGGGTGAGCATGGCCTTCACTGTCGCGGAGACATCACCATACAGATTGGACTTGATGGCCATATCTGTGGACTGTGACGTATTGTTGTCACCACTGATGCCCCCGCTGCTCCCGCCACCGCTGCTGCCTGTTGATGAGGTGGTGCCGCTGACCGTTTTTGACGTGAATCCTGCCTGTGAATCCATGAATAACACGGGGAAATTTCGTGTATCCAGGTAATAAATGACGATCCGGCCTTCTTCATAACGCCACGACAGGCCGAGGCGGGTGGTTATATTGTCCAGAAAACCGTCGAGCGCCCCTTTCCAGTACACCCCGCGCAGGGTGGCCTCGCTGCCTGTCCGGGGAACGGGTGTCGCCACGGTATTCCCCATCTGTGCCAGCGGCAGCATGCCGTTAGCGTCCGGAGCGGGAAGGGGACCTTTGATCTGTTCAGTCGGCCCGCTGACCTGCGTAACCTGACGGGCGTCCGGGGTGAGTACCACAGTAAGATGACAGGTACGGGTGATAAGCGCACTGATGTCATTGACGGATATCACACCAGGACGGTTAATCTGAATCAGACATGACGGGAGGCGTTCCCGGTCATTGCCCCGGGCATTCAGTGGGATTGGGTTTATCCACTGGCTGGGGAGTTCACGAACGACTTCACCACTTTTCATCTTCTGCAGATGCTTACTGGTGATTTTCTCATCGTCACGGGCCTGTTTGCCCACGGCGTCAATGCGGTCAAGCGTGCTGCAGCCGGATAACAGGCACAGTATCGCCAACGCAGAAAGCGTTTTTCTCATCATTGGAGTTCTCTTTTTTAATTGAGGCAGACCAGGCTGCCGTCCGGAACGGAGTCGGGCACGGTGACCTGCATATCAGTGTTGGTGGCATCAAACAGTCGGCGGCCCCGTACCTGGCCGATCAGCGCGGAGTGTCCGCTTTCGGCAAGCAGGGCGTTGAACAGACCCGGCTTTGCCGGTTGCCATACCCACAGACGGTTGCTGACAACCTGATTTTTAAGGTGGCCGGAAAACGGAATGCCCAGCTGGCTGGCCGTGATCGTGCCGTCCTGGAGAGGATGGTCATATCGCCAGTCGTTCAGCGCACTGAGGTAGGAGAGCGTCTGGCGTGCCTGCTGTGGCAACTGGTTCTGAATATTCTGCTGTGCCCGCGCCTGTCCTGCCGGCGGCGGGTGGCTGCCATAAATCACCACAGCAAATATCCCCAGCAGATAAAATATCAGGGGCATCAGCGGGGCTCCTTATCATCGACCAGCAGTACGCACTGCGCGCTCTGTGTTGCGGCGTAGAGCGGGGTGGATGCGGTGCCGTACAGAATAAACAGGTCGTTGACAGCCTGGCGGAATGAACCACTGAACGACAGCGGGGCATCAATGCGGTAATTGACCGTCGTATTCCAGGCCAGTTTCCAGGAGCTGCCTGTCGTACATTTTTCCCGGGTCGTCCACTCCAGAAGGGTGTCCTTGAGGGTGCTACCCACGCTGGCCTGCCAGATAACCGGTCTGGCGACCGCAGGTTTAACCACACTGACGTGACTTGCCACAGGCGCCGTGCTGGTTTTGACTCTACCCCCGGTGAAAGGATTTTTCCCCGTGGTTTTACCCGGCGTGGTTTTTACTTTAGCTGCCGGAGGGGATACAGCAGGAACGCCCGATGTACCGGCCTGCGATACAGAGACTTTTTGTGTCGTCCAGTTGATTTCGGCGCGCATTTTTTCCTGCGCCAGCAGCCGGTTAAGTACATAGGGCCACTGATCGTTACCCGGCCATTTGAGAGGACGTCTTACCTCCGGCTTCAGGCCCACGTCGTAGTGGATAGTCCAGCCGGAAGGCACTATCTTCGCCAGCGCCTGGCGCAGTGTCGGTGCTGTACCGGCGTGGGCGAGTGCAGGTATGGCGGGGCGTTGACCAGTACAGGTCAGCGCCGGCCAGCGGGATGATGTTGCCATGCGAGGCGCTGAAGCAATCGCCCGGGGTGGTGTCTGCAACGGCACGTTCTGAGAGGGGGGCGAAGAAGATGTGCGGGATGGCCGGGTAGGGGCAGGTAAAACAGGCGTCAGTGCTGCCATCAGTTGCTGCTGTACGAAACTGACCTTCTGCGTATTGACCGCTATCATCTGGTCGACAACATTATCGGCAGGTATTTCCGGTTGGGAATTTCCCTTTGCCACGCAGCCACTGAGCAACAGCCCTAAAGCGGCAGTTACAGTGTGTTGTTTCATAGGGGCTCCATGTGGTGATGCTTTTCAAAACTTCATCCCGCAGGTCTGAGTGAAGAATTAGACGCGGTCAGTCGCCAGGGCTTCATGAGCTTTTTCTATGATTTAATCTGGTGATGGCGTCATTGAGCTGTGTCTTGTCGATCGACGGCAGCAACTCCACCAGGGCGCTCAGCACCAGGCGGGCACTGACCGGGATGTTACAGTCATTTGTTGAACGGATTGCCTGGTACTCCAGAGTCTGAGCATGTTGTTTTTTTAGTGAAAAGCTACGCTGCATTTTTTAATTCCTTATGTGAGATGGGGGAAATATTCGAGGATGGACTGGCAATCCACACATCTGCTGACGCCCGGTACTGCCTCGCGGCGACGCTCAGGAATGGGAGCCCTGCAGTCGCAGCAATGTGTCGCTGAAGGCTGATGTGTGGCAGAGGAAATACGCGAGAGTTGAATCTGGTTTAAAAACTCCATTTCATCATTGGCATGATCACAAATATCAGGCATGACGCTCTCCATCAGAATGAAACTTGCAGAAAATACAGTGAGTGGGTTAAGTGAAGGGGAAGCGTGTATCAGTGATAGCGGGGTTTCCACAGAGCGTCCGGTGTCGCGCCCCAGACATTTTCAGGCAACGCTGGCATACCGATATATACCGTGCGCAGTGTGGATTTTCCTGTCTGGATTTCAGCGCCTGGTTTTACTGAAAAACCATGCAGATGAAAAACCTCTTCGAAATGGTGGGACGGTTTGTTCAGAACGAGCTGGAATGTCAGCGGGGCATTCATCTGGCCGGTCGACAAAAATGTATCTTCTGTTCGCGTCAGCTGAAGATAGTGATTATGCCGGGTTTTCAGCCTGGTGAAGGTTTCCGTAACGGTTTGTTCAGGGAAACGGCACAGACAGCAGCGCCAGTTGCTGCTGTACAGCGCGTTCTTGGCATTCCGCAGCCGGATGAAATCACACTGCTCACTCAGAACTGACTGTTGCCAGAGGGCAGTTAGAATTCCGTCTATCGGTTGTTTTTTATCTTTGCCAAGCAGTTCTCGCAGGGAGGTGAACTCCCGGGCCATACCTGAAAAGGCCGGTACCTTACGTGCACCTGTCAGCCACTGTGACAGAAATTTTCTCCTTGCAGGTTCGGACGTGAAAGGCGTGTCGTTATGGGCGCAACGCAGGGCCAGTAACATGCACCACAGCAGATGCGATACGGGATTTTCTTGTTGGGGCATAAGCGATACCAGATTTACAGAGGAAACGGTTCTGGACTGATGCCTGTTTACCCGCTGTCAGGGTCAGGGGGAGGAGGATGACAGTACACGGCAGGAGAACAGGGCTGTTCATGAAGGGTGCCGGCCAGGCATCAGTCCGGAAACGGAAAAAAGCCCCTGTTACAGGGGCTAAAGGAACCTGCTGCTACATGGCTCCAGCTCTTCAGGTGATGGAAGATCAGAAAAAAGGGTATCCGCGGTGTTAAACGCCAGGTTATACAGCATGGTGATTCGTGACACAGGTTCTGTCCTCATATCCAGGTCAAGCAGATAGTTGTACTGCTTTTGGGTCAGCCGCAGATGCGATGCGGCTTCCAGTTCAGCCTGGGCTGCCCTGTTAAGCGTTGGGTCAACCCAGGTACTCATCAGTGCTTCAACCACCATTGGACGCACCGGGCGGATAGTGCCTCCGAAATGGACAAAGTCACAAAACGCGCTGTGGCAACGAATGCTGGCGATACTGTGTACTTCAAAATTTGCTTTAAGAAAAAAATACCCGGGGAATACAGGGGTTATCCGTTTACGATAACAGTCCCTTTTATCGCTACGGCGAAAATGCGATATCTTCAACGGTGTCCACGGTACGATGTGTTGCTCCGACAGCCAGCTAAACAGAAGTTCTCTGTTGCGGCCTCCCGTGATATATCGGGCTAAAAACCATTGATATTGTGCAAGTTGTTCAATATTCATGAAGGCTCCGCACGAACCGATCCCCGCAGGAATCATTCTGTCATTCAGGAGGCGAAGGTACCAAACAATAACGCTGAAGCAGGCTTATGGACGCACACTCAAGCGCGTTAGCTGCAGTTCTGACAGCGTCATCACTCAACACATTCTTGTCTCAGCAGGCACCAACACACATAAAAAGAACAAGGCGGAGTATTCTTA
>CDZM01008303.1_pt1 | contig 12495 bp, 17 predicted proteins | sample 557601 | NCBI WGS metagenome assembly CDZM01 (sample SAMEA3182087, study PRJEB8094) | gut metagenome | biome: human; feature: gut; material: Stool; isolation source: human stools | place: Canada | collected 2013-02-05
GCATCAACATAGACACCCTTTCCGGGCCGCCTCACCAGCGGCCTTTTTCGTGCCTTTCATACGGCCTCCTTGTTTTTTCAGTACGCTACAACAATAATATCACTATATCAAGATGCATGAATTTTATTGTCTACCCGACCCCGTGTTGACTTTCCCGCTACCCTGTGGTGTGGGGAGGGTAGGAGGAATATAGAACATGGAATACATCATCATATGGATCGTCTGCGGCATTGGCGCGGCGGCTATCGCTTCATCAAAAGGAAGGAGTGCCGGAGCATGGTTTCTTGGGGGATTGCTGCTTGGGCCTATCGGACTTCTGATTGTCGGCTTTATGGGAACATCCGCTCCGAACGTAAGCACTGTGCGCAAGTGCCCCTTCTGCGCTGAACCCATCCTCAAGGAAGCGAAAGTCTGCAAACATTGTGGGCGGGAAGTCGAACCTGTTGTCGCCCCCAAAAACACCGTGACCTGTCCCAAGTGCGGCACTGAAGTCGCCATCGGCGCGACATGGTGCCAAAGATGCCAGCACCACATGCCCGAAAATGCTGCGGGGGCAATGAACTCATCAAAGAGTAATATTCCCAGCATTCCTCTTTGCACTGCTCTTAACCCTGATGGCATCCAATCAAATAGCGAACCGTCATCTCAGAATCTAGCAAACTAAAATATAAATAACCGGGCCGGGACCTCACATCCCGGCCCATTCCATCCGCAAAAATCGCTATGCCGTTGTCAATGAACCGCTCACCGCGTGGATGCGGAAGCCTGTTGCGTTTTTTCAGCCTGTTTCGCGGCGTTGCGGCGGATGACCGTTTCCACGGCCTGTACCTTCCGCCACATGCCAGGCGTCAGATCGATACCGAAGGCTTCCGCCACCAGCGCCAGCGCGTTGTAGTCGAACCCCACCGGGCCGCCCATGCCGGACATGCGGAGTTGGGTAGCGCCCGCCTGGAGCAGTTCCCATGCGGCGGCGTTCTCCGGCATGAGATCCGGGCAACGGCCCTCGCACTCTTCACAATCCAGATCGTCGCGGTTCCGGGCGGCCTTCCGGCAGGCGTCGCAGTATTCCGCACCCTCACCGGAAAGCCACTCCCAGACCGCCGCTAGTTTTTTTCTTCTTCCGCCACGCCGAAGGTTTCGTTCACGATGGCCTTGTGCAGGGCAAGAATGTCGGGGAAAGGCAATTCGTCCGTCTGGGCCGCGTCGAACCCGGCGACGGTGAACACGGCGTCCATGCCCTCGGAAATCGAATACCCGCCGCCCATGAGATCGAAACCCTGCGCCTTGAGCGCCTTGATGTCCTTGCCTTTAAGCGGGTTCACGATGAAGTCCTGACCGGAAAGAGTAACGGTACGCATGGTGTTTTCCTTTTAAATTGATGGTTAATAGGATTCCACGTCATTGACGAGGGTAACGACGACAGAGGCGTTGTCCGCGTTGTCGTTGAAGTACGCCGAAAAACTCTGATCCATCTTGATCCCCGTGGGGCCGTCCACGGTCGGGCCGTTATAACTGAGCTGCACTTCCGGGACGCTGAACGTCAGCTTGTTGCCCTCATCGATGGCGAACGACAGATCAAGGCTGAGTTCCTCGCTGTTCTTGGCCTTCATGAGCAGGGTCTTGTCCGTGATGAACACGGTGAGGCTGCCGGTAACCGCCATGACGCCCTGAGGCAGATCATAGACCCGCCCCTTATCGCCGAGCTTGCGGATGCTCGAATCCAGCCCGAAATCAATATTGAGGCTGCAATCAGTAACCACGCCGATCTCCGCGCCGCCGCTCAACAGGGAACCCTGAAAATTATTGAACCGCTTCATGGCCACGGACGGGGCGCTGGCGTTGTAGTCGGCATCCACATAATCGGCATCGCGCCCGAGCATGTTGACCGTGGCGGTCAATTCCCCGTCGCCGCCCGCCTGCATAGCCAGAGACGACACCTTGCAGCCTACAAACTGGCCGTAGATGTCCCCATAGGTGGCCTGCATGACGAGGGACGGCATGTCCTTGTTGGACTTCCAGACGTGGGTGAAAGGCGCGGCGGCGGGTTCACCCGTCCCGGTCGTGGCCGGAGCGCCGAACATGGCCCTGAGCCAGTGGCCGAAAGCCCGTGCGTCAACCGGGACGACAACGCCGCCGGACACTTCAAGGTTCCCGTCAAAGGGTTCCGCCGGGTCATAGCGGCCCGTCAGCGTCCCCGGGGTGTTCTTGGCGCGGGACGGCTTCAGGGAAAACGAGTTGATGGGGAGGAGGACACCCCCCGGCGTAGTCGGAGCCACGCCGTAGGACGTTTCCACGTCCATCAGGACTTTGGTTCTGGCGCCGACCGCAATCTGTTTGTTGGGCATGTTTCAATCTCCTATTCAGTTTCGAGGAACCAGACCTTGAACTCCATGCTCACGCGGAAGTAATTCGTCCCGTCCTCGTACAAATCCTGATCCTCGATCAGGTGCGCGCTGAACCGCGGGCCGCTTGACGGCATGGCGGCGCGCACGGCCTTGGCAATGGCTTTTGCCTCGTCATAGTCCCGTGCCCACACGTCGATCTGAAGGTCGATTTCCTCCAGACCGGACGCCCCGGACAGCGTGTTGGCGGGCCTCCCGCCGAGCCGCTGGAACGTGACGCAGGGAAGATAATTCCCGGACGGAATGAACAAGGGGAAAACCTTGCTGCCGACCAATGCGGACAAGCCCGCATCCCCCTGCAACATCCGCAGCAGGACACTTTCAAAATCAACGCCGTTTGCCATAGTGGGCATCCCCCATCATGTCCTGGAGCATCGCATCAACCTTCCGGCGGACGGCGTTGCGGGCCTTGCGGAGGAAATGCTTTCCGGGAACGTGCTTCAGTACGGTTTTTCCGTCCTTGGCAACCTGCACATGCCCGAACTCCACAAGGTGGCTGTGCGGGGCCTTCACATAGACCACATAGCCGCCGTCCTTGTACTTGGAGCGGTAGATCCAGATGGATTGCCGCAGCCTTCCCGTCTTGTCCCTGAACTCCGTCGAAGCCTTGGCCTTTTCAAAGACCTGCGCGGCAATGCCTCCCAAATCGGAATCAATCTCCGCCCGGACGCCCGCCCGGATGTCTTCGATGGGGATGTCCACCACGACGTCATTGCTCACAGCTTACCTCCCGGCACATCAACACCAGTTCTCGGCCCCGGTTGTCCGGCAACGGGGCAACGATGTTGAACACCTTCCCGTTGTGAGTGACGCGCATGTCCGCCGTCACGTCAGTTCGATACCGGATGCGGATGCGCTGCGTGACTTCGGACTGTGCCTGTTGGCTGGCGAAAAATTCCCGCCCACTCATGGCTTCCAGCGAAGCCCAGACCGTCGCCACGTTTTCCCAGACCTTGTCATGTAGCGGGGCTCCAAATTTCCCAAAAACGAGTTCCTGCCGCTGGATGGTCACGCGGTGGCGAAGGGAACCGGCACGCATCAGAAGCCCCCCGCGACGACATAGGGATCAAGCAGGCAGTCAACGAATGACCGCCCGAACTCATTGAAGTTCGACCCCACGGCAAAGCTCTCCCGCTGTTCGTAGAGCGTCCCGATCCGCACCAGCATCCACTGGCGGATCGGTTCCGGGAACCTCTCGGCGGGATAGCCCGCCCTCACCGTCAGCACGGTTTCCCCCTGCGGAAAATCCGGGCCGGGGATGAAGGCCGCCCGCAGCGGCGATTCCTGCGGCGACAGGCCGGACGGCGTGAAGCCGTACAGTCCGGCATCCACCGCCTCACCGTCCACGGTCACGGACGCCACCGCCGTGCAGGGCACGAGGGGAAGCCGGAACGGGGCCGTCAGGGGGCCTGTTTCGACCTCCCAGACGGATTCTCCGAATACGCGGCGGGTGACGCCCTCCCCCTGCTGGCGCGCCGCCGTGATCAACACCGTCAACAGGGCATCATCCTCCACGGCTTCGGCGCGGGTGTGCAGCCTGGCCATTTCAAGCGTGACGGGTTCCGCTGCGGGCGGCGTGATCAGGCGTACAGTCATGGCTAGGCCGCCGCGCCGTGCTGGAAGAACTTCACGGCCTGCGCATCCGTCAGGACGCCCCCCGAGCGCATGAAGGCGAGGAACCCCACCTGCCCCTTCTGGGCAAACGCGGAATCCGCAAAACGGTACATGGTGATGCCCATGGCGTCGCGGATGACGTACTTGGAGAAGTCACCGAACAGCACGGACTTGGCCGTCGCCGCCATTGCCGGGACGGACTGGTTGATGACATACCGATAGCCAAGGATGCTCGCGGGTTCCTTCACATCAATGCCGGGAAGCCACAGGGGTCGGCCTTGCCCGTCCTTCAGCTTCTTGATCGCCTTCAGGGTGGTGTCGGCAAACATGAAGGCGCATCGCCCCCCTTCGCGGTAGGCGGGATCAAGGCTGTGCTCCAATTCCACCAGATCGTCGTAGGTCACGGAATCAACCTGCGCCTTCGCGCCGGTGACGCCGAGCGTGGCGCCGGTCAGCACACCGGAAGGCTGAGAACTGCCCGTTCCAACAGTAAAGTGCTTGTTCGTGATGCGCCCCAAACGGGTGATCAGACGGTTGTTCACGAAGGCCTCAATGTCCGCGTTGGAGTCCTGAAGCAGTTCGATGGGCACCGCGACCGTCTTGGAACTGTACTTGTGCACCCCGAGATTTACGACGCCGAACGAGGGATCGGCAGCGGCCGCCGCCGTGTTTTCGCCGAGGATTTCCCCTTCTTCGGTGGTGCCGTCACTGGTGGGCATGGTCATGGGCACGCCGGTGGCCGTGCTGATCACGGTGGCCACGGAACGCATCCCGCCGAACGCCTTCAACGCCTCGATGATGGTGCCGGAGACTTCCGTGGGTACGGTATACCCGCCCTGCGCATCCGTCCCGGTGCTCATGGTGTTGCGGACGGCGGCCCAATCATCGGGCGTCAACGCCTGCGGGCCGTTCCGCATCCACTTGTCATAGAGGGCGTGCGGCGTGTTTTCCCGTTCGTCGCGGGGGCCGCCCGTCAGACGGTCGGCTTCCATGGCCAGCGCCTTTTCATGGCGGGCAATGGCATCATCAAGGGCGGAAATCTCGGTTTCCAGCGCGTCAAACTGGTTGGCCGCTTCCTCCGGGATACTTTCGGGATGCCTGTCCAGAAGGTTCCGGTACTCGCGGGCCTTGGCCGTGCGCTTCTCGCGCAGTTCCTGAATGCTGCTCATGCAAAAATCTCCTAGTGCCGGGTCACGGCAAACAGGCGGGCGGTACGCTCGTACCGTTCGCGGTTCTGAGGGTTGACGGAAGCCGCCGCAGCCGGAACAACCGGAGCGTTGGCGTAGACGGAAAGGTTCCAGTCGGCCTGTGCCTTCGGAGCGGCTTCGGCCACGCGGTCGGCAAAACCGCGCTCAACGGACTCTCCGGCGGAAAACCACGTTTCGGCCTTCATCCACCCGGCGATCTCCTCCGGCGTACAGCCCGTTTTCTTGGCGTAGGTGTCCACCAGCGAGGCGTCGAGCTTTTCCAGCATCTCCGCCGTGTGCAGGAGATCGTCGGCATTGCCCGCCGTGAACGTCCATGCCTTGTGGATCATGAAGAACCCGCCGGGCGCGATCTCCACCTCGTCACAGGCCACGGCCACGAAGGAAGCCGCGCTTGCCGCGTACCCGTCCACATGGGCGACAATCCGCGCCGGATGGTTCCGTATGGCCGCTTCAATGGCCCGCGCCGCGAACACCTCGCCGCCTGGGGAATTGATCCGCAGGTGGATGGTCGGCGCATCAAGAGCGTTCAATTCTTTGACGAACTTCTCGGCGGAAATGCCGCCCCAATAGTCGTCGCTCACAATCACGTCGTACAGGTACAGGGTGGATTCCCCGGACTCCTCAGCTTTTGGGATGCCTGCCGCCGTCCTGTTCCGGGCGTTGTCGCGTAGGAGTTTCAACAGTCTGTCCATTTTCGTCCTTTTTCACCGGGTGTTGCAGTTCGTCGCCGCCATCGATGGGCGGCAGGCCCTCGGCGGCCCGGATCTCGTTTATGGTCATGAAGCCCGGCTCCTGCATGGAACCGCGGGCAATACGGTAGAACTCGCCCCGCGTCTTGGTATCGCCACGGGTCAGCTCGGATTCGTCGAACTCGGCAAAGAAGCCGTCCCGGAACAGCTTGGCCTCAAGCTCCTGTTCAATGGCCGTCAAATGATCGTTCAGTGTGAAGGTTGTGAACCAGCGGGCCATTTGCTCGACGCCGCTCCCCCACGATGAGGTCTTTTCCGTCTCCCCGATCATGACCGGGGGAACGCCGAAGAAACGGCAAATGTCGATGACCGAGAACTGCCGGGATTCGATAAGCTGCGCGTCTTCCGCGGACATGCTCAACGTCTTGGCCTCGCCGCCTTCAGTGAGAAGCAATGGGCGGTGGTGGTTGGCCGTGCCCGTATACCGGGCGTCGAAAAACTCCCGCAGATCGTCGGCTACTTTAGGATCGAGCTTGCCCGGATAGGTCAGGGCGATTTTCGACAGCATCCCGTTGCTGAAAAACCGGGCGCTGGACTCTTCCGCCGCCAGCCCGAGGCCGATCCCCTGCCCCGCCGCCGAAATGGTGGACAGGCCCCGCTTGCCGTCCCAACCGACATTGGGGACGTGCAGCATGTCGTCCTGATCGTAGAGCCGCGCCTGCCCGTCCTCGAACGTCACCCGGTAGAACAGCCTGTTCCGCTCCACGCCGAGCCGCTGATCAAGCCCGAGTTCCCACGCCCAATAGACAACCACGTTGCGCGGGTTCAGGGGATACAGCCCCACGGGTTCGCCGGAACGCTCCCGGATGATGTGGGCGTAGCCGTTCCCCTGAAGCACCTTGTGGGCGACAAAGGTTTTCCAGAACGTGGTGGACGTCATGAAGCGGTTCGGGCGCAGGCGCAGCATGTCCGCCAGCGGGTGCCCGTGGGCAAGCTGGCGCTGTTCCGTGCCTTCCCGCAGGTAGACCTTCACCGGAGCCGAAGCCACCGCGCCGCCGAGCAGACGGACGCAGGCGAACACCGCCGAGAAGCGCATGGCGGACTCGGGCGTCACAACCTGCCCGGAAGCCACCGGCGCGCCCATGCCGAACAGTTCGGAGAAGTCGGAAAAAGAGGCCCCGCCGGATACGCTGGCATTCTGAGGCCGCCCGGTGCGGCGTGAGGTAAGGGGATTCCTTCTCATGCCCGCCATTACAGGTTCCCCCACAGGTCAACGAAGCCTTGCGTGATGACGGCTCCGGAGCCTTCTTCCGGCACGGCCTGCGCCCGCCCAAGCGCCATGATCGCGGCCACCGCGCCGTCGATCTTGTATTCGTAACGGTCTTTCCGGGGGTAAATGTTGTCCTTGGCGTCCGTGAAACAGACCGTATTGGACATGCACCACGTCAGGACGGGATTTCCGTCATGGCGAATTTTCCCGGCATCCACCAACGCGATCAGCGTCTTGAAGGGATCTGAGAAGTTCTTCACCGTGGCCCCGAACTCCACCATCGTCAGGCCGGAATCCGCCAGATGCGTCACAAGCTGCGCCGCCTGATACGGGTCATAGGGGCACTCCCGCACCTCAAAACGCTTGGCCTGCTCAAGGATATGTTCCTCAATGGTGTCGTAATCGACCATCCCGCCGGGCGTGAGCGTGATCCAGCCTTCGGAAGCCCACCCCCGGTAGATGTCCGCATTCTGGGTGGATTCAAGCGCGTCTTCGGGCAGGAAAAAATCGGCAAACAGCGCATACGTCCCGCCGTCTTCCGGGAAGAGGTACACAGCGGCGTTCAAATCGCCCTTGCTGGCGAGGTCAAGGCCCATGAAACAGGGTTTCCCGGCGAAGCGTCCCCGCGACAGGCCGGGATCGGCGCACTTCTCCCAGTTCGTCATGTTGAAGGCGGCGGCGCGGGCGTTGCACCACACGTTCAGGTGCTTGGTCTTGAACGTGTTCTGCTTCGAGGGGTTCTGGATGGCCTTCAACTGCTGCGCCAGCAGGTAGTCTTCCATGACGGAAACACCGAAATTCGGGTTCGCCTTCCGCAGTGCCTCGGGGCTCTTCCAGTCGTCCTCGGCGTCGATGGTGTAGACGACGGCAAACAGTTCCTCATCCTGAAGCGTACGATCAAGAACCTTCCCGGCGCGGAGCCGCATGTCATAGCAGGGGCCGCCAAGGTTGAAGCCCGCCGTGGTGATGACGATGATCAAAGGCTGGCGGCGTGCGCCCATGCCGGTGATCATGGTGTCGTACAGGCGCGGGCTGTCGTGCTCGTGGTATTCGTCAACGATGGCGCAGTGCGGCGACGCGCCGTCGCCGGGATCACCGATCAACGGCTCGAATCTGGACGCGGAACCAATGAGGTTCATATTCTTGGCGCGGACGTCCACGCCGTAGTGCTCCATGAAGCCTTCGGCGCGCTTGGCCATGATCTGCGCGGGGCCGTACACTTCCCACGCCTGTTTTTCCGTAGTGGCGCCGGAGTACACTTCCGCGCCCTCTTCGCCGTCCGCAACGAGCATGTAAAGGCCCATCGGAGCCACGAAGCAGGACTTGCCGTTCTTGCGCGGCACTTCAATATAGGCTTCCCGGAATCTCCGCAGCCCGTCCTTGGCGCGCTTCCAGCCGAACAGCGTTGAAAGGATGAACTTCTGCCACGGCTCAAGTTTCAGGGTCATGCGCTTGCGCGCCCATTCCCCTTTGACGTGGGGCATCATCTCCTCAAACTTGATCACCCGCTCGGCGGCGGCGCGGTCAAAGAAATACGGAGCGCCGTCAACGCCGTCCCACCTTCCCAGATCGTCGAGCTGGCGCTTGCAGGCGAGGATCACCCACTGGCACGCCAAAATCCGCCCGGCAACAACATCGCGGGCGTACCGAAGCGCGGCTTCAACGTGGGGATATGTCGGTTCCTTTGCCATGATGTTTCCTACAAGGCCGCGAAGCCCTTTTTCTCGCCCGTCTTTTTCTTTGCGCTGACACGGGTACGGCTGCTCGGGGACATGCCGAACTCAGTCAAATACTTGTGCATCAGTTCCAGCGACTTGTTGGCGATACCCACCAGAGGGTTCTGGATGATATTGCCGTTTGAGGTCGTTTCCGTGAGCTTCATGGTGCCGTCGATGTTGCGGAGTTGCTCTTCCGCCTCGACCCACCGTCCATAGGCCTGGCAGTAGGCCGCCAGTGCCGCCCGGTCGATGGTGGACAGGATGCCGAGTTCATACAGTTCGAGCGCCAGCCGTTCCCATTCCTCCCGCGCTTCCGGCGACAGGTGCGGCGGCGCGTCGGGGATTTCCGGGTCCGGGGTTGGCTCATCCGGGTTCATCCGGCATTTCTGCAGCGTCCCGCGAACCATTTTCAAATGTGTCGGCAACGGCTTACGTCCCGCCATATCCCGGTTGACCCCCTCCCCCCATTTTGCACAAACAAAAATCCACCTGCCCTATGCGGTCTTCCGGTGGCAGCACCAAACATTTGATCCCCCCCTCATCGTGTCACCGCACGCCCGCCGTTCTCCCGGACGGTCTTGCGGCTGTGGCAGGCATGACAGAGGGGTTGCAGGTTGCTCCGGTCATCCGTCCCGCCGTCGGCTCTGGCCACAATGTGGTCAACGTCCGTCGCCGGCACGATGCGCCCGGCCTTGCGGCACTCCCGGCACAACGGTTCATCCATAAGGATCTGCGCCCGCAGCTTCCGCCACCGAGCCCCGTACCCGCGCCGGTATGCGCTCTCCCGCTGGCTGTCCTGCTCGGCCTTCCACTTCCTCGCCCGCGCTTCCGCCGCGTCCTTGTGCTTCGGGCAGTACCCGGACGGATCGCGGGTAAGCTCATGGCATCCGGCATGGCGGCACACCTTGAGCGGTCTAGGGGGCATCGTCTTCCCCGCCCACGGCCTCATCCACCCGCCGCTCCACCTTCCGCTTGCTGCGGAGGAGCACCCGCCGCAACAGATCCGGCACGGGGATGCCGAGCCGCTGCATGTGGGCAATGACGGATATGGCGTCCGTGATGATCAGGTAGGCAATGAAAAGGTTCAGCAACGGCATGTCGAACCCGCCGAAAGACCGGGAAAGGCTGGCGTTGACCACGCCGACAATCAGCAAGTAAAGGCAGTAGGCCGGGAACTTGAGCGCCCCGTGCGCCAGCATCCGGCAACGGAAATGCCTGCGCCGCACGGCGTCCGCCAGCCCAAAGGCAAAGTCGGCCACCAGCATGGCCCCAAGCATCCACAGCAGATAGGCGTCCCCGCCGAACAGCGAGACGACGCCAGCGACGCACGAACCTATGACGGCCTTCTCAGGCCACAAGGCCAGCAGGCTTTGCGTGTAGTAGGCAAGCCCCTCCAACGGGGCGGGCGGCTGCATCATCATTCCTTCCCGGTTGCGGCCCGTATCGCCGCCTTGTCCGCATTGCACGCGCCGAGCGCCTGCCGCAGATCCAGCGCGTAGCCGAGCAGATCGGCATTCGTCACGCCGTTCCACAGGGGGGTGGGCGTTTCCGCCGTCAGGTACGCCGGGGCATCCTGCCGGATTATGACGGGCATGGTCGCCATCGGTTTACCTGAGCAGCCCGTCAACGGCAGGAGGCAGCACAGTGCCGCCCCAATCGCCAGTCTGCCTGTCATTCCGCATAGCCTCCCGCAGCTTCACGCGCTGCCGTTCCCGATCCTGTTCCAACGCCGCCAGCTTCCCTTCGCGTTCTTCAAGGCTTTCTTGAAGTTTGGCATGGGCCGCCGTCATGTCCTCGAGAGCGGCACGGTTTCGCTTTGCGCTTTCCTCCCATGTTACGGCGTCTTGCCGGGCAAGATCCCGCTGCTCCGTCACGATGAACGCAAACACGCCGAGAGCAAGGCAGGCCAAGGCAAAGACGGAGCAGGCGATGCGTTCGATAGGCATCACCACTCTCGCTCCGGCCCCATATCGAGGTGCACGAAGTTCTCGTAGTCCCGGTGGCCGATGCCCCGGAACCCGCACTTACGGGCCAGCTTGATGAATGCCTCATGCCGCTCTTTCGGCATACGGACATCAAAGGCGAGGGTGAGATGCTGCGAATGCGCGACCCCGCCCACTTCCTTGTTGTGCTTGAAGCAGCGATGCCCGCAGTTGATGACGAGGGGCTCGCCCCACATGTCACGGAGCCGCTGAAGCGCGTCCATGCTCTCCTCGTCCACGACGATCTCCCCGCAGCATTTGCAGGCGATCTCCTTCGGGGTGAAGTTCGGCCATTTCCCGGACCAACGGGCTTCGGTATAGTGCATGAAAAACGCTCCTGAGTTTGGTCAGGAGCGTAGCATGAAGAAGGGGGTAAAGCTCAAGGGTTTGTTGGACTGTTTCTCAGTTTACGCCAGTAGCCATGTCTCCCATCTGCGGATTCGACCCACACGTCCGTGTATTGACAGTGTTGGCAGCCGTAGAAACGCGTAACCATAGAGCCATGGCGACGCTTGCCATAACAACGCATCTCATTTCGTCCGCATATCGGACAGGGAGGGCATTTTCGGAGACGCCCCGGCTTGTTGTCCCTTTCTTCGGCGTTACACAACTCCATCTTCCACCTCGTGCTCCCCGCACCATAACCGGAGTGCAGTTACCGCCACGTCAAGGGCCTCGTCAGCCATACGTTCGGCGGACTCATACTCCACGGCCTTCTCCAGCTCGTGGTACTCCGCGCCGATGACGCCGAGCGCGTGGTACTTGCCCTCCGCGAACACCGGATGTTTCTTCCGCGCCTCCGCCATGCGCCGGGCCAGCGCCGCAATTATGGCCATCCCGTCCCGCTGTCCGCCGTTGCCGAGAAGGACGGCCGCTTCCATCAGTTCCACGACATCACCCACCTTTCGCCAGCCTACTGCGCTGCGGATTCCGGTTGCTGACTCCATATCTCGTGCCTCATGAGCGCCCTTTCAGCCCCCTTCCCTTGCCGAACAGCGGTTTGCTGTCCTCGACCAGCCGGTAGACATACGAGACGCTTCCGTTGCGATGCGCCCGTTGCGGCCCGAATACGGCGATCTCGTTGCGCTTGACGTCCCACGCGGGGAGTTGCGCATGGATAGCCCTGCCGAGGGCGGCATTGGCGCGGGCCAGCCTGTCTACAAAGCTTTCATCTTCCCTGAACGGCACGACGACCTCGACGATCCGCGAGGGGCTGCTGGTTTGCTGCTGGCTCGACACGCCTGGACGCTCCTTTGGGGATTTCCCCGGTCAGATAGTTTTCGATGGCTTCCCGCGCCGCCGTCCAGCCCTTGCAGACCTCGACGCGGTACCCTGCCTGACGGAGTGCTGTGATCAGCTCCTTCTGCGTAGCCTGAACCGTCCCCCCGCGCTGGCGCTTCATCTCGATGTACAGGCCGTGGAACCCCTGCCGGGGCGAGGCAAGGAACACGTCGGGGACGCCCGCCACCACGCCCTCGGCCTTCAACCGCGCCCCGGTGATCTTGTCCCGGCGCCCGCCGTTGGGGATGTGGTACATGACGAAGTGCCGGGCATACGGCGTTCGCTGCCACCAGTCGAAAAGGGCTTTCTGCTCTTCCGACTCGGGAGGGCA
>CDZM01016154.1_pt1 | contig 12153 bp, 7 predicted proteins | sample 557601 | NCBI WGS metagenome assembly CDZM01 (sample SAMEA3182087, study PRJEB8094) | gut metagenome | biome: human; feature: gut; material: Stool; isolation source: human stools | place: Canada | collected 2013-02-05
CGCATGCTGATATCCGCGACAGCGGTTTTGTCTATTGCGTCAGCGGGCAAGTCAACACCTTTAACCCATCCAAAGCGAGCAGTGGGTTAATTGTCGATACCCTTGCCGCCCAGTTTTATGATCGACTGCTGGATGTCGATCCCTATACCTATCGCCTGATGCCGGAACTTGCTGAAAGCTGGGAAGTTCTCGACAACGGCGCGACCTATCGCTTCCACCTGCGTCGCGATGTTCCGTTTCAAAAAACCGACTGGTTTACTCCCACTCGTAAAATGAATGCCGACGATGTGGTGTTTACCTTCCAGCGAATTTTTGACCGCAACAACCCGTGGCATAACGTCAACGGCAGCAACTTCCCCTACTTCGACAGCCTGCAATTTGCCGATAACGTGAAAAGCGTCCGCAAACTGGATAATCATACGGTTGAGTTCCGACTCGCCCAGCCGGATGCTTCTTTTTTATGGCACCTCGCAACCCATTATGCTTCGGTCATGTCGGCAGAATATGCCCGGAAGTTAGAGAAAGAAGATCGCCAGGAACAACTCGACCGTCAACCGGTTGGCACCGGTCCGTATCAGTTGTCGGAATACCGCGCCGGGCAATTTATTCGCCTACAACGTCATGATGACTTCTGGCGCGGCAAACCGTTAATGCCGCAGGTGGTGGTGGATTTAGGCTCCGGCGGTACCGGACGTCTGTCGAAACTCCTGACTGGTGAATGCGACGTTCTGGCCTGGCCTGCTGCCAGCCAGCTATCCATTTTGCGTGACGACCCACGCTTGCGTTTAACGCTGCGTCCAGGGATGAATGTCGCCTATCTGGCATTTAACACCGCTAAACCGCCGCTAAATAATCCCGCTGTCCGCCATGCGCTGGCACTGGCGATTAATAACCAGCGCCTGATGCAATCCATCTATTATGGTACGGCTGAAACGGCAGCCTCTATTTTACCGCGCGCCTCGTGGGCCTATGACAACGAGGCTAAAATTACTGAATACAATCCGGCGAAATCGCGCGAACAGTTGAAGGCGTTGGGGCTGGAAAACTTAACGCTGAAACTGTGGGTGCCAACACGTTCGCAGGCGTGGAACCCCAGTCCACTGAAAACTGCCGAATTGATTCAGGCGGATATGGCACAGGTTGGCGTAAAAGTGGTGATTGTGCCGGTAGAAGGTCGCTTTCAGGAGGCGCGGTTGATGGATATGAGCCATGATCTGACGTTATCCGGTTGGGCGACTGACAGTAACGACCCGGACAGTTTCTTCCGTCCGTTACTGAGCTGCGCGGCAATTCATTCGCAGACCAACCTCGCCCACTGGTGCGATCCGAAATTCGACAGCGTATTGCGTAAGGCGCTCTCCTCGCAGCAACTGGCGGCGCGCATCGAAGCCTATGACGAAGCGCAGAGTATTCTGGCGCAGGAATTGCCCATTTTGCCGCTGGCGTCGTCATTGCGTTTGCAGGCCTATCGGTACGATATCAAAGGTCTGGTACTTAGCCCGTTTGGTAACGCCTCCTTTGCTGGGGTGTATCGCGAGAAACAGGATGAGGTGAAAAAACCATGATTATCTTCACCTTACGCCGCATTTTGTTATTGATTGTCACCTTGTTCCTGCTGACCTTCGTTGGCTTCAGTTTGAGCTATTTCACTCCACACGCGCCGTTACAAGGCGCGTCACTGTGGAATGCCTGGGTGTTCTGGTTTAATGGCCTGATCCACTGGGATTTTGGTGTTTCCAGCATTAACGGTCAACCAATTGCCGAACAGTTAAAAGAGGTCTTCCCGGCGACGATGGAACTGTGCATCCTCGCCTTCGGTTTTGCGCTGATTGTTGGCATCCCCGTGGGGATGATTGCCGGGATTACGCGCCATAAGTGGCAGGATAACTTGATCAACGCCATCGCCTTACTGGGCTTTTCAATCCCGGTGTTCTGGCTGGCGCTTCTGTTGACACTGTTTTGTTCACTCACGCTAGGTTGGTTGCCCGTTTCAGGGCGTTTCGATCTGCTCTACGAAGTGAAACCGATTACCGGTTTTGCGTTGATTGATGCCTGGCTTTCGGACTCACCATGGCGGGATGAAATGGTCATGAGCGCAATCCGCCATATGATATTGCCCGTGATCACCCTGTCGGTTGCGCCAACAACTGAAGTGATCCGACTGATGCGTATCAGCACTATCGAAGTGTATGACCAGAACTATGTTAAAGCAGCGGCGACCCGCGGTTTGTCGCGCTTTACTATTTTGCGTCGCCACGTTCTGCATAACGCGTTACCTCCGGTTATTCCTCGCCTGGGCTTACAGTTTTCTACCATGCTGACGCTGGCGATGATCACCGAAATGGTTTTTAGCTGGCCGGGTTTAGGCCGCTGGTTAATTAACGCTATCCGCCAGCAGGATTACGCAGCCATTTCCGCCGGGGTGATGGTGTGTGGCTCACTGGTCATTATTGTTAACGTGATTTCTGATATTTTGGGTGCCATGGCTAACCCTCTGAAACATAAGGAATGGTATGCCTTACGATAGCGTATACAGCGAAAAGCGCCCGCCGGGCACGCTGCGTACCGCCTGGCGCAAATTTTATAGTGACGCCTCTGCGATGGTCGGCCTGTACGGCTGCGCGGGGCTGGCTGTACTGTGTATTTTTGGCGGCTGGTTTGCGCCTTACGGCATCGATCAGCAATTTCTCGGTTATCAATTATTGCCGCCGTCATGGTCGCGCTATGGCGAAGTTTCTTTCTTCCTTGGGACTGACGACCTCGGACGCGATGTTTTAAGCCGTTTACTGAGCGGAGCTGCGCCAACCGTAGGCGGTGCATTTGTGGTGACGCTTGCCGCGACGATCTGTGGCCTGGTACTGGGCACCTTCGCCGGGGCGACGCACGGCCTACGCTCAGCGGTGCTTAACCATATTCTGGATACCTTACTGGCGATCCCTTCCCTACTGCTGGCAATTATCGTTGTAGCGTTTGCCGGACCGAGTTTGTCTCACGCCATGTTTGCCGTCTGGCTGGCGCTGCTGCCGCGTATGGTACGTTCGATTTACAGCATGGTGCATGACGAACTGGAAAAAGAGTACGTTATCGCCGCCCGTCTGGATGGCGCATCAACGCTGAATATTCTCTGGTTTGCTGTGATGCCAAACATCACCGCCGGGCTGGTCACCGAGATCACCCGCGCACTGTCGATGGCAATTCTCGATATCGCCGCGCTGGGCTTTCTCGATCTCGGCGCACAACTCCCCTCGCCTGAATGGGGAGCGATGCTCGGTGATGCGCTGGAACTGATTTATGTCGCCCCGTGGACTGTCATGCTGCCAGGTGCGGCAATTATGATTAGCGTGCTGTTGGTTAACCTCCTTGGCGACGGTGTCCGTCGTGCAATTATTGCGGGGGTGGAATAATGCCATTACTCGATATTCGTAACCTGACCATTGAATTTAAAACCGGTGATGAGTGGGTTAAAGCCGTCGACCGCGTAAGTATGACCTTAACCGAAGGTGAAATCCGCGGTCTTGTTGGCGAATCCGGTTCCGGCAAAAGTTTGATTGCGAAAGCGATTTGTGGGGTGAATAAAGATAACTGGCGTGTTACTGCTGACCGTATGCGTTTTGATGATATCGATTTGCTGCGTCTCTCCGCACGCGAACGGCGCAAGCTGGTTGGTCACAACGTGTCGATGATTTTCCAGGAACCGCAGTCGTGTCTTGACCCTTCAGAACGTGTGGGTCGCCAGTTGATGCAAAACATCCCAGCCTGGACCTATAAAGGCCGTTGGTGGCAGCGTTTTGGCTGGCGCAAACGCCGTGCCATTGAACTGCTGCACCGCGTGGGGATTAAAGATCACAAAGATGCGATGCGCAGTTTTCCCTATGAGTTGACCGAAGGCGAATGTCAGAAAGTGATGATAGCCATTGCACTGGCGAATCAACCGCGTCTGCTGATTGCTGACGAACCGACAAACTCAATGGAGCCAACAACCCAGGCGCAAATCTTTCGCCTGCTGACGCGTCTCAACCAAAACAGCAATACCACTATTTTGCTTATCAGCCATGACTTACAAATGCTTAGCCAATGGGCGGATAAAATTAACGTGCTTTACTGCGGTCAAACGGTGGAAACCGCGCCAAGTAAGGAGTTGGTGACAATGCCACATCATCCTTATACCCAGGCGCTGATCCGCGCGATACCAGACTTCGGCAGCGCGATGCCGCATAAAAGTCGCCTCAATACGCTGCCCGGCGCTATCCCACTGCTGGAACAGTTACCGATTGGGTGTCGTCTGGGGCCGCGTTGCCCGTATGCACAACGAGAATGCATTGTGACGCCACGTTTGACGGGGGCGAAAAATCATCTCTATGCCTGTCATTTCCCGCTGAACATGGAGAAAGAGTGAGATGATCGAAACGTTGCTTGAAGTGCGTAATTTAAGTAAAACGTTCCGCTACCGGACCGGCTGGTTTCGTCGTCAGACCGTAGAAGCGGTAAAACCCTTGAGCTTTACGCTACGTGAAGGCCAGACACTGGCGATCATTGGCGAGAATGGTTCTGGTAAATCCACGCTGGCAAAAATGCTGGCGGGAATGATAGAACCTACCAGCGGCGAGTTATTGATTGACGATCATCCGCTGCATTTTGGCGATTATTCCTTCCGCAGTCAGCGTATTCGCATGATTTTTCAGGATCCTTCGACCTCGTTGAATCCCCGTCAACGTATCTCGCAAATTCTGGATTTTCCACTGCGTCTGAACACCGATCTGGAACCTGAACAGCGTCGCAAACAGATTATTGAAACGATGCGTATGGTTGGGCTGCTACCGGATCACGTCAGTTACTATCCGCATATGTTGGCACCCGGGCAAAAACAGCGTCTGGGGCTGGCGCGCGCGCTGATATTGCGCCCAAAAGTCATTATTGCCGATGAAGCCCTCGCCTCACTGGATATGTCGATGCGTTCGCAGTTGATTAATCTGATGCTTGAGTTACAGGAAAAACAGGGCATTTCGTATATTTATGTTACCCAGCATATCGGAATGATGAAGCACATTAGCGACCAGGTGCTGGTGATGCATCAGGGCGAGGTTGTCGAGCGAGGCAGCACCGCCGATGTGCTGGCATCGCCGCTGCATGAACTCACCAAACGGCTGATCGCCGGTCATTTTGGCGAGGCATTGACGGCAGATGCGTGGCGTAAGGACCGTTAGTGTTTTGCGCCTCATCCTGACAGGGGCCCCCCTCAGGATGAGGTGTTCATTACTTTTGATTGTCGATTCTGGTGAGAGCAACCAGCAATGCCAGCGTATAACACACCGTAATTGCCAGACTCATTTTTAACAGTGTTTCTCCGCCAATTCCCGACAATGGCGCGGCTATACCGCCGAAGACAAACATGCTCATCCCCATCAACGCAGACGCCGTTCCAGATTCCTGCGTCCCTACTGCACTCATAGCCTCTGCCCCGCCAACAGTGCCGATGCCGCTACAAAATGCGATGGTGAAAAATAATGCCACCAGTGCCGGAATGGGCAATTGTATCCATGCGCATAAGACCGTGAGCATTGCACACAAAATTGCCGCTATCAGGCCACCTCGCAACAATGTCATCGCGTTAATCCGTCGCGCCAGGCGCGAGAAGATCCATGAAGCAATGATAAGTCCGATGCCGTTAAGGCCAAACACCAGGCTAAATTGCATTGGACTAAAGCCAAATTCCTTCTGCAACACGAACGACGAAGAGCCGATATATGCAAACAAACCGGCCAGCATAAAACTTTGAATCAGGCAAAAGCGCATAAAACGGCGGTTCTGCACCACGCTTCGTCCGGTTAATAGCAATGATGAGCCCCTTTTATTTTCTGGCAAGGTCTCATTAATAAATAACAGGCAGCCCAGCAACAGTACGGTGCTAATTTCAGCCATTACCCAGAATAAAGTGCGCCAGTCAAAAGTGCTGACAATGTACCCGCCCAGCACTGGCGACAACACCGGTGCCAGGCCATTCACCGTCATTAACAGCGCAAAAAACTGGGTCAACGTTACTCCCTGATATTTGTCACGAGCAATAGAACGAGAGAGCACCGAACCACCCGCCCCCGCGATCCCTTGAATAAAACGCCAGACCACCAGCCAGTAAATATTGTTCGTTGTCGCGCACAAAATGGAAGAAACAATAAACAATAGCAACGACAAGATTAACGGACGTTTACGCCCTAATTTGTCGCTCAGAGGGCCAAATAACAGTTGTCCGACGCCAAGACCGATCAGCGATGCGGTCAGGGTTAATTGCGTTATGGTCGTGGTTGCCGCCAGTTGCTCAGACATCTCCGGCAAAGCCGGCAAATAAAGATCGGTACACATCGGGCCGATACCGGCTAAAAGACCAAGAATCAATGCCCATGAAAGAGAGACTCTAGCCATATTATTCCTTACTTGAGTGATGACATGCCGCCGCCCAGCGACTGCCAGAGCGTGATTCGGTTTGTAAAATCAGTCAGTTGCAGTGCCAGCAGCGCCTGCTGTGCGCTCCACAAGCTGCGCTGCGCCGTCAACACGGTCAGGTAATCACCAACACCCGCCTGATAGCGACGCAAGCCAACATCGACCGTTTGTTGCTCAGCTTTAACAGACTGGCGCTGTGCATCCAGTTGCTCTTCAAGCGTGGTCCGCCGCGCCAGTGCGTTAGCGACATCTTTAAATGCGCTCTGAACGGTTTTTTCATAGGTGGCAATGAGTCCACGCTTTTGTGCTTCTGCGTAACGAAGCTGCGCCAGATTACTTCCGCCAGTGAACAGCGGTAATGTGACCGATGGCGTAAATGACCAGATCTGCATTCCGTGGCTGAACAACGACGACAATGCGTCACTGCCAACACCAGCGCTGGCAGTCAGCGAAATCGTCGGAAAAAAGTTAGCCCGCGCCGCGCCAATATCGGCATTGGCGCTCTTCAAATTATGTTCCGCTTCCTGGATATCCGGACGACGCAGCAGAACGTCAGATGACACTCCCGCAGGAACCAGACTTATCATCTGTTCCGGCAGGCTTTCCAGTGTTCCCGGTAGCAAATTTTCCTCAAGCGTTGTACCTGCCAGTAAGTTCAGCGCATTTTTATCCTGCATCACTTGTGTCTGATAGCTGGCAACGCTGGCGCGTGCTTGCTGATAAACACTCATCGCCTCACTGACATCTGTCGCTGCCGCAGTGCCAACCTGTTGCTGGCGCTGGATAATTTTCAATGAGTTTTCTGCACTGGCCATCGTTTCTTTTGCCAGGGCCAGGTTGCTGTTATCAGCCGCCAGTGTCAGCCAGGCGGTGCTGATTTCAGCAATCAGCGTTAATCGAGTGTTCTGGGCTGTAAATTCACTGGCAAGCCAGGTTTCCCGCGCCGCCCGAGATAAACTCTGATTACGACCAAACAGATCTAACGTATAACTGGACACCGTGCCGTCAGCCTCGGCAGTTGTTCCAGTACCATTCGCCAGCGAACGACTGCGAGTCGAACTTAAGGCCGCATTCACCGTCGGAAATAACGACGCATTAGTTTGCCCATAGAGCGCCCGTGCTGAGTCAATATCAGCAATCGCTTTTTGCACATCGCGGTTACTGTTCAGTGCAATGGTTACTACCTGCTGCAATCGGGGATCGTGGATCACCTGCTGCCAGTCATGGCTGATTGCCTTCCCCTGGCCCTGTGCTCCCGGCAAGGTCGCCGGGATTGGGGATTCAGGCGTACTGTAGTGAGGATCGAGCGAGACACATCCCGCACTCAACAACACCAGAAAAATAAGAGAACGACGCAACATAACTTACTCCTGACGGCGCGGTTTACCGGCAAACAAACGTTTCACCAGTACAAAAAACAGAGGAACGAAGAAAATGGCCAGTAATGTAGCGGTCAGCGTGCCGCCAATAATGCCCGTACCAATGGCGATGCGGCTGTTCGCCCCTGCGCCGGTTGCTATCGCCAGCGGCATTACCCCCGCAATAAACGCCAGCGAGGTCATGATGATTGGGCGTAAACGAGTCTGCGCTGCGCGTAATGCCGCACGACTCAAGGAATAGCCCTCTGCAACCGCCGCTTCAGCAAATTCCACAATCAGAATGGCGTTTTTCGACGACAAGCCGATAGTGGTTAATAGCGCCACCTGGAAGTAAACATCGTTGTTTAAATCACGCATCCAGGCCGCCAGCGCCGCGCCAAGAAGCCCCAGAGGGATCACCAGAATGACCGAGAACGGGACTGACCAGCTTTCGTACAGTGCTGCAAGGCAGAGGAAAACCACCAGAATAGAAACTGCATACAGACTCAATGCCTGACCGCTGGCCAGTTTCTCCTGCAATGACAAACCACTCCAGGCCCAGGTTGTTCCCGCAGGAAGACTGTTTGCCAGTTCCTCCATTTTTGTCATTGCATCGCCGGAACTAAAGCCAGTCGCGTTTTCACCCTGAATTTCATAGGCTGCCGAGCCGTTGTAGCGCACCAGTCTTTCCGGTCCATACAGCCAGCGGGTGGTCGCAAAAGCAGAGAATGGTGTCATGGCGTTATCGCTACCGCGCACAAACCATTTACCTAAGTCTGACGGCGCGGAACGAAATTCGCTGTCGCCCTGAATGTAGACTTTTTTCACACGACCACGGTCAATAAAGTCATTCACATAAGTACCGCCCCACGCACTGGACAGGGTGTCGGTGACATCATTCAAACTCAACCCTAATGACACCGCTTTATTACTATCAATATCTACCTGCAATTGCGGCATTTGTGGCAAATCATTGGCGCGTACAGAATGTAACTCCGGACTTTGATTCGCTTTTTCTATCAACTGATTACGCATTTGCAGCAGTGTTTCACGATCGGTTCCACCGTTAGCTAACAATTCAAACGTAAAACCATTGCTTTGGCCCAGCCCATCAACGGCTGGCGGCGTCATCGCAAATACCGTGGCATCACGAATTGTGCCCAGCTCTTTGGTAGCCCGTAGGGCGATAGCCTGGGCGGTGTTTTCTGCCCCTTTACGTTGAGACCAGTTTTTCAACGAAACAAACGCCATCCCGGTGTTCTGTCCGCTGCCGCTAAAACTGAAACCATCAACGGTAAAGATGACATCGGTATTTGCTTTCTCGTTAATCAGGAACCAGTCAACAATCTGGCGATTCACTTCTGCTGTACGGGCAGCGGTCGCCCCGGCCGGCAGCGTGTACTGCACCATGATTTCGCCCTGGTCTTCAGTGGGTAAGAAACTGCCCGGCAGTTTCCACATCATCAGGGCCATTCCACCACCCAGCACGACATAAAGCCCCATCGTTCGGGCTGCACGGCGCAGGACATAAATTACGCCTCGCTGATATTTATCTTCAGTACGGCGGTAAAAGCGGTTAAATGCGCCGAAAAAGCCTTTTTTATGTGGCGGAACATGCTGGAGGACGGAACCGCACAGGGCGGGAGTCAAGGTCAATGCCACTACCACGGAAAGCAGCATTGCGGAGATAATGGTTATCGAAAACTGACGATAAATTACCCCCGTAGATCCCCCAAAGAAGGCCATAGGCAGGAATACGGCTGACAACACCAGCGCAATGGCAACCAGTGCGCCAGAAATCTCGCCCATTGATTTTTCCGTGGCTTCACGCGCGGGCAACCCTTCGTCACGCATAATGCGTTCGACGTTCTCCACCACCACAATGGCATCGTCCACCAGCAAGCCGATCGCCAGCACCATTGCAAACAACGTCAGGGTATTAATCGAATAGCCAAACAACGCAAGAACGCCGAATGTGCCCAGCAAAACGACGGGGACAGCTAACGCCGGAATCAGTGTGGCACGCAGGTTTTGCAGGAATAAATACATCACGCAAACCACCAATACGATGGCTTCAAACAGCGTCTGAATTACGTCCTCTACAGAGATTTTAATAAATTCAGTGCTGTCTTTCGGGTATGCGATGTCGTATCCCTGCGGCATGTTCCGCTGGAATTCGGCAATCTTATCCTTGACCAGCGTCGCCGTATTCAGCGCATTCGCACCGGGCGAAAGCATTACAGCAACCCCGGCAGACGGGTGACCGTTAAGTTTGCCGATAGCGGTATAATCTTCACTGCCCATCTCAACGCGAGCCACATCTTTTATACGAACAACTGCGCCGTCTGACTGGCTTTTCACGATAATATTTTTGAACTGATCCACCGTCTGCAAGCGAGACTGCGCACGTACCGTTGCGGTCAGTTGCTGAGTATTCGGTGAAGGCAATGCCCCTATTTTCCCGGCAGTAACCTGCACGTTTTGCGCTTCAATAGCACTTTGCACGTCTGAAGGCATTAGCGAGTAAGACGCCAGTTTGGCCGGGTCAAGCCAGATGCGCATAGCGTATTCCGCGCCAAAGACTTGCAGACTCCCCACACCTTCAACACGCGCCAGCGGGTCCTGAACGTTACTAACCAACCAGTCGGCGATATCCGAACTGGAGGCTTTGTCAGTGGTGTCATACACGGCAGCAATCAGCAAAAAGTTGCTTTGTGATTTCTCCACCGTAACACCCGTTTGCTGCACTTCGCTGGGTAGGCGCGACTCCGCCTGCTGAATTTTATTCTGCACCTGAACCTGTGCAGTATCTGGATCGGTACCTTGTTCAAAGGTCACATTAATACTGACCGAACCATCAGAGCTACTGGTTGAGCTGAAATAGAGTAAATTATCAAGCCCAGTGAGTTGTTGCTCGATAACCTGAGTCACGCTGTTCTCCAGCGTTTCGGCAGAAGCACCAGTATAAGTGGCTGAAATTTTAATGGTCGGCGGTGCAACGTCAGGATATTGCGCGACGGGTAATGTGCGAATAGCCAGAATCCCCGCCAACATAATCAAAATGGCGATAACCCAGGCAAAGACCGGGCGGCGAACAAAAAAGCGCGAAAACATCAGGCGTTGCCTCCATTAGCCTGAAATTCAACAGCCTTGACGATCTGCCCTGAAGTGACTTTGGCAGAACCTTCAACAATCAGTCGGTCGCCGTTGTGCAGGCCGTTCAGCACCAGCCATTTATCACCATACGTTTCTCCCATTTCGAGCGTTCGCTGCTCTACTTTATTGTCTTTATTCACCACCAGCGCAGTTGCATTGCCTTTAGCATCGCGCGTGACGCCCTGTTGCGGCGCGAGAATAGCGTCTTCCATCACGCCTTCATCGACACGAGCGCGAACAAACATTCCCGGTAATAACTGCTGTTGTGGATTGGGGAAAATCGCCCGTAATGTCACCGAACCGGTAGACTCATCTACAGCGACTTCGGTGAGTTCCAGACGCCCTTTTTCGCTGTAGGTTGTGCCATCTTCCAGAATAAGTGAGACGCTCATGGTGTCACTGTTGGTCGCCAGTGACTGTTTACGCAGACGTAATAAATCGACACTGGAGCGAGTGAGGTCGACATACATTGTATCCAGACCACGAATAGTCGTTAACGCTGTATCTTGCGACGCGGTCACCAGTGCGCCAGGGGTTACCGACGAAATGCCAATGCGCCCTGAAATCGGTGCGGTTACCGTGGTCCAGTCAAGATTAATGCGCGCAGTTTCCAGCGCGGCTTTTTTCGCCTCTACACTGGCTTTATCTTGTGCACAGGTAGACTGAGCATCATCAGCATCCTGTTGTGAAACACCGTTCTCTTTCACCAGTCGGGCATAACGCTGCGCTTTCTGGCAATCGGCTTTTACCAGTGCCTGTGCTTGTTGTAATGCTGCCCGAGCTTCATTCCATGCAGCCTGATAACTGGCCGCATCAATCTGGTAGAGAGGCTGTCCAGCCTTGACCAGATCACCTTCCTTAAATAAGCGTTTCTGGATAATTCCCCCAACCTGCGGACGTACTTCAGCACTGAGCGCAGCACTGGTGCGTCCGGTTAATTCACTGACTACCGAAACCGGTTGAGATTTGAGCGTAACAACGCCGACTTCTGTTTCTGACGGGGATGAATTGTTACTTTGCGTATTATCACAACCCGATAAGAGCAGCATTGCCACTACAGATGTTGCTATATACTTCATTATTTTCTCCAGGGTGAGAAATACCCTCCTCATTAAAATTAATGAGGATATGTCAGGGATATTCAGTTATAACGAACCCGCATCGCGAAATGAATTTCGCAATGAAATAAGGGGGATTAATA
>CDZM01003325.1_pt1 | contig 11922 bp, 9 predicted proteins | sample 557601 | NCBI WGS metagenome assembly CDZM01 (sample SAMEA3182087, study PRJEB8094) | gut metagenome | biome: human; feature: gut; material: Stool; isolation source: human stools | place: Canada | collected 2013-02-05
CTCATAATAACTGTGATTTTATACAGTATATTTCTTTTCGGTTGGGAAATCAACATCAGCAATAAAGACACGCGCAAACGTTTTCGTTTATACTGCGCGCGGAATTAATCAGGGGATATTCGTTATGACGTTATTAGGCACTGCGCTGCGTCCGGCAGCAACTCGCGTGATGTTATTAGGCTCCGGTGAACTGGGTAAAGAAGTGGCAATCGAGTGTCAGCGTCTCGGCGTAGAAGTGATTGCCGTTGATCGCTATGCCGACGCACCAGCCATGCATGTCGCGCATCGCTCCCATGTCATTAATATGCTTGATGGTGATGCATTACGCCGTGTGGTTGAACTGGAAAAACCACATTATATCGTGCCGGAGATCGAAGCTATTGCCACCGATATGCTGATCCAACTTGAAGAGGAAGGACTGAATGTTGTCCCCTGCGCGCGCGCAACGAAATTAACGATGAATCGCGAGGGTATCCGTCGCCTGGCGGCAGAAGAGCTGCAGCTGCCCACTTCCACTTATCGTTTTGCCGATAACGAAAACCTTTTCCGCGAGGCGGTTGCTGAAATCGGCTATCCCTGCATTGTTAAACCGGTGATGAGTTCCTCCGGCAAGGGGCAGACGTTTATTCGTTCTGCAGAGCAACTTGCTCATGCATGGGAGTACGCTCAGCAAGGCGGTCGCGCCGGAGCGGGCCGCGTAATTGTTGAAGGCGTCGTTAAGTTTGACTTCGAAATTACCCTGCTAACCGTCAGCGCGGTGGATGGCGTCCATTTCTGTGCACCAGTAGGTCATCGCCAGGAAGATGGCGACTACCGTGAATCCTGGCAACCACAGCAAATGAGCCAGCTTGCCCTTGAACGTGCGCAAGAGATTGCCCGTAAAGTGGTGCTGGCACTGGGCGGTTATGGTCTGTTTGGTGTCGAGCTGTTTGTCTGTGGTGATGAGGTGATTTTCAGTGAGGTCTCCCCTCGTCCACATGATACCGGGATGGTGACGTTAATTTCTCAGGATCTCTCAGAGTTTGCCCTGCATGTACGTGCCTTCCTCGGACTTCCGGTTGGCGGGATCCGTCAGTATGGTCCTGCAGCTTCTGCCGTTATCCTGCCACAACTGACCAGTCAGAATGTCACGTTTGATAATGTGCAGAATGCCGTAGGCGCAGGCCTACAGATTCGTTTATTTGGTAAGCCGGAAATTGATGGCAGCCGTCGTCTGGGGGTGGCACTGGCTACTGCAGAGAGTGTTGATGAAGCGATTGAGCGCGCAAAGCACGCCGCAGCACAGATAAAAGTACAAGCTTAACCCCGGCGAAAAACGCTACAAAAATGCCCGATCCTCGATCGGGCATTTTGACTTTTACAGCTTAGCGCCTTCTACAGCTTCACGCGCCAGCTTAGTAATGCGGTCGTAATCGCCCGCTTCCAGCGCATCTGCCGGAACCAGCCAGGAACCACCGATGCACAGCACGCTTTTCAGCGCCAGGTAGTCACGGTAGTTAGCCGGAGAAATACCACCCGTCGGGCAGAAACGGACCTGGGAGAACGGACCCGCGATCGCCTGCAGGGCTTTCACACCGCCGTTAGCTTCAGCCGGGAAGAATTTGAACTCTTTCAAACCGTAGTCCATACCCAGCATCAGTTCGGAAACAGTGCTGATCCCCGGAATCAGAGGAATAGTCCCTTCGGTAGCAGCCTTCAGCAGCGGCTCGGTCAGCCCCGGGCTAATTGCGAACTGTGCACCCGCTTCGGTGACTTCTGCCAGCTGCTGTGGATTCAGCACCGTACCGGCACCCACAATCGCTTCAGGCACTTCTTTGGCGATAGCACGGATAGCGTCAACTGCACACTCGGTACGCAGAGTCACTTCCAGAACGCGCACCCCACCAGCAACCAACGCTTTTGCCATCGGCACCGCGTGTTCCAGTTTTTTTACCACGATAACCGGTACAACCGGGCCGGTGGTCAGGATTGATTCTGCACTTGTTTTCCAGTTTTTCATCAGAGTTTTCTCTCGCCTGATTACAAATTTGTCGTCTTAAAAAGTGATACAGGTTGCGCCCTGTTCGGCACCGGACAGTTTTTCACGCAAGGCGCTGAATAATTCACGTCCTGTTCCCACGCGTGACGCGCTCAGGTCAGGAATGTGTGGTTCGCGAGCAGCCAGTTCCGCTTCGTCTACCAGCAGCGTCAGTTCGCCTGTCTGTCCATTCACACGAATGATGTCCCCGTCGCGCACTTTTGCCAGCAGCCCGCCATCGTAGGCTTCTGGTGTTACGTGGATAGCTGACGGCACTTTACCTGAAGCGCCGGAGAGTCGTCCATCAGTAACTAACGCAATTTTGAAACACCGGTCCAATAATACACCAAGTGGCGGCATGAGTTTATGTAATTCTGGCATTCCGTTCGCTTTTGGCCCCTGATGACGGACAACAACGACACAATCGCGGTCCAGCAAACCCGCTTCAAAGGCCGGCATAACGTCATGCTGGCTTTCAAAAACAACCGCAGGCGCTTCAATCACCTGGTTCTCAACCGGCACGGCAGAGGTTTTCATAACCGCACGGCCCAGGTTACCGCTTAACACTTTTGTCCCACCATGATGAGAGAAAGGTTGTTCGAAGGAAGCGATCACATTGCTGTCGAGTGATTTTTCCGCCCCTTCCCGCCAGTCCAGTTCACCATTATTCAGCCATGGTTCAAGGGTATAACGAGACAGACCAAAGCCTGCCACCGTATTGACATCTTCATGCAGCAGGCCTGCTTTGAGCAGTTCACGCACCAGAACCGGTACGCCACCTGCCGCCTGGAAGTGGTTAATATCGGCCGGACCGTTCGGGTAGAGACGTGCCATCAGCGGTACAACATCAGAAAGGTCAGAGAAGTCATCCCAGTTAATCTGAATACCGGCCGCGCGCGCCATCGCCACCAGGTGCATGGTGTGGTTAGTGGAACCACCGGTCGCCAGCAGTGCAACGATACCGTTCACCACCACTTTCTCATCTATCATCTTACCGATCGGCATCCATTCATTACCATTACCGGTCATGCGTGTAACCTGACGCGCAGCGGCAGCGGTCAAAGCATCGCGCAGCGGAGAATCCGGATGAACAAAAGAAGAGCCTGGCAACTGCATCCCCATAAACTCCACCACCATCTGGTTGGTGTTGGCAGTACCGTAGAAAGTACATGTTCCCGGCGCATGGTAAGACGCGGCTTCTGACTCCAGTAAGGCCATGCGGTCCACTTTACCTTCGGCATAAAGCTGGCGAATACGCACTTTTTCTTTATTTGGCAAACCGCTTGCCATCGGTCCAGACGGCACAAACACCGCAGGCAAATGACCAAACGACAGGGCTGCCATCGTCAGACCCGGGACAATCTTGTCGCACACCCCGAGGAACAGAGCACCATCAAACATGTTATGGGACAGCCCGACCGCCGCAGACATCGCTATCACTTCGCGGCTTAGCAGCGACAATTCCATTCCATCCTGCCCCTGGGTGACACCATCACACATCGCCGGAACACCGCCCGCAACCTGACCAACCGCATTCGCTTCATGCAGGGCTTTACGAATGATTTCTGGATAGTGTTCATAAGGCTGGTGAGCGGAGAGCATGTCGTTATAGGAGGTGATGATGGCGATATTGTTACGCAACATGCTTTTCAAAGAGGCTTTGTCTTCTGGCTGGCAGGCAGCGAAACCGTGTGCCAGGTTACCGCATGCCAACTGCGAACGATGAACGGTCGACGTTTTCGCTTGTTCTATCCGGGCGAGATAAGCAGAGCGAGTCTCGCGCGAACGTTCAATGATTCGATTTGTTACGCGTAACAATTGTGGATTCATAAAGGCTCCTGAAATTGAGTTGTCAGAGCAGGATGATTCACAACGCGTTTCATTCAGAGGATTTATGACTGAAACGCCTGTAACCGGAGCTCATAGGGCAAAAACGTTTCAGTCAGTGTAATAAAAAAAGCCTCGTGGGTGAATCCGCACGAGGCCTGAAAGTGTAAAAATTGTTCTACAATCTGTGCAAGATCATGTTACCGGTAAAATAACCATAAAGGATGAGCGCAGATGTTACTCAAACTCATTCCAGGAACGACCATCACGGGTAATCATCGCCACTGAGGCAACGGGTCCCCAGGTTCCGGCCTGATACGGTTTCGGCGCATCATTGTCCATCGCCCACGCCTCAGTAATGGAGTCTACCCATTTCCAGGCTTCTTCCACTTCATCGCGACGTACGAACAGTGCCTGAATACCACGCATGGTTTCCAGCAGCAGACGTTCATAGGCATCCGCCAGATGCGTCTGATTAAAGGTTTCTGAATAGCTCAGATCCAGCTTGGTGATTTGCAGGTTATGTTTGTGGTCAAGGCCAGGAACTTTATTCAGTACCTGGATATCCACGCCTTCATCAGGTTGCAGACGGATAGTCAGTTTATTCTGCGGCAGATCCTGCCACGACTCTTTAAACAGATTCAGTTCAGGTGTTTTGAAATAGACCACGACTTCAGAACATTTGGTCGGCAGACGTTTACCAGTACGCAGGTAGAATGGCACACCGGCCCAGCGCCAGTTATCAATGTCGACGCGGATCGCCACGAAGGTTTCTGTATTGCTGCTCTTGTTCGCGCCCTCTTCTTCCAGATATCCCGGCACTTTTTTGCCCTGGGCGAAGCCCGCAGTATATTGCCCGCGTACGGTTTTTTCGCGTACGTTGGAGCGGTCGATGCGGCGCAGAGACTTCAGTACTTTCACTTTTTCATCGCGGATGCTGTCTGCACTCAGGTCAGACGGCGGAGACATCGCAATCATGCAAAGAATTTGCAGCAGGTGGTTCTGGATCATGTCGCGCATCTGACCGGCTTTATCAAAATAGCCCCAGCGCCCTTCGATCCCCACTTCTTCTGCCACGGTAATCTCAACATGATCAATGGTGCGATTGTCCCAGTTATTCACAAACAGGGAGTTAGCAAAACGCAGCGCCAACAGGTTCAGCACCGTTTCTTTACCAAGATAGTGGTCGATACGGTAAACCTGGCACTCCTCGAAGTATTCGCCAACCTGATCATTGATTTCCTGCGAGGTCGCCAGCGACGTCCCCAGCGGTTTCTCCATGACTACGCGTGCCGGTTTAGCATTCAGTTTTGCCTCGCCAAGCCCTTTGCAAATTGCGCCAAAAGTGCTGGGCGGCATGGCAAAGTAGTTAATGGTGATACGATTTTTTTGATCCAGCATCGCGCCGAGACGGCTGAATGCAGCAGTGTCATTGACATCGAGATTACAAAAATCCAGACGTGCACTCAGGGTGTCCCATAAACCTTCATCAATGGTTTCTTTCATGAAAGTTTCGAGCGCCTCGCGGACAACTTTGGTATATGCCGCTTTATCCCAGTCAGCACGCCCTACGCCAATAATCCGGGTGTCCGGGTTGAGCTGACCGGCTTTTTCCAGTTGATACAGGGAAGGCAGCAATTTACGACGCGCAAGGTCGCCTTTCGCGCCGAAAATGACCAGGTCACAGGCCTGGGCTGTTTGCGTTACCGCCATGTCATTCTCCTTAAGTTAACTAACCCGGTACTTAAGCCAGGGTATACTTGTAATTTTCTTACGGTGCACTGTACTGCTTTTACGAGCTTGCGAAAACTGTAAACGCTTATCCACCCGTGCGATTACGGTAAAAGCGCGTAAAGTGCGGCAAAACTGATAAAAAAATCATCGTTTTCCATTGGGTAAAAATCTGACACTGATCATGTTATGAAAAAAAATAACAACTTTTTTATCTGCTTTTGTCATTAACACAGCACACAGGCGTAATATCTGACAAAACTGCATTTCGATTTCTTTCAGTGCGGAAATCGTCATTACCCGTGAGTCTCTTTACATCATGAATATGCTGGAAAAAATCCAGTCTCAGCTGGAACATTTGAGCAAATCTGAGCGCAAAGTTGCCGAGGTCATTCTGGCTTCGCCCGATAACGCGATCCATTCGAGTATTGCTGCTCTGGCGCTGGAAGCCAATGTTAGCGAACCGACGGTGAATCGTTTCTGTCGCAGCATGGACACACGCGGTTTTCCTGATTTTAAACTTCATCTGGCACAAAGTCTGGCGAATGGCACTCCCTATGTTAATCGCAACGTCAATGAAGATGACAGCGTTGAATCATACACGGGGAAAATATTTGAGTCCGCAATGGCAACGCTCGATCATGTCCGTCATTCACTGGATAAATCTACCATCAACCGCGCCGTCGACTTGCTCACTCAGGCAAAAAAAATCGCCTTTTTCGGATTAGGTTCTTCAGCCGCCGTTGCCCACGATGCGATGAATAAGTTCTTTCGTTTTAATGTTCCGGTGGTGTACTCCGATGATATTGTGCTGCAACGCATGAGTTGTATGAATTGTAGCGACGGAGACGTGGTGGTGCTGATTTCTCATACTGGAAGAACAAAAAATCTGGTCGAGCTGGCGCAGCTGGCACGCGAAAACGACGCTATGGTAATTGCCCTCACCTCTGCGGGTACCCCGCTCGCCCGGGAAGCAACGCTGGCAATTACCCTCGACGTACCGGAAGATACTGACATTTATATGCCCATGGTTTCTCGACTTGCACAGCTGACCGTGATAGATGTGCTGGCGACAGGATTTACTTTGCGGCGCGGTGCAAAATTCAGAGATAACTTGAAGCGGGTCAAGGAAGCGCTGAAGGAATCGCGTTTTGATAAGCAGTTACTTAATTTAAGTGACGATCGCTAAAAACGACTGTCACTGTCCTAATCTTATACGACATCCGAATGAGATTAATTTATCGCCATCGCGGCGTTATTTCATTCGGATTTCATGTTCAAGCAACACCTGGTTGTTTCAGTCAACGGAGTATTACATGTCCAGAAGGCTTCGCAGAACTAAAATCGTTACCACGTTAGGCCCAGCAACAGATCGCGATAATAACCTTGAAAAAGTTATCGCGGCGGGTGCCAACGTTGTACGTATGAACTTTTCTCACGGCTCGCCTGAAGATCACAAAATGCGCGCGGATAAAGTTCGTGAAATTGCCGCAAAACTGGGGCGTCATGTGGCTATTCTGGGTGACCTCCAGGGGCCCAAAATCCGTGTATCCACCTTTAAAGAAGGCAAAGTTTTCCTCAATATTGGGGATAAATTCCTGCTCGACGCCAACCTGGGTAAAGGTGAAGGCGACAAAGAAAAAGTCGGTATCGACTACAAAGGCCTGCCTGCTGACGTCGTGCCTGGTGACATCCTGCTGCTGGACGATGGTCGCGTTCAGTTAAAAGTACTGGAAGTTCAGGGCATGAAAGTGTTCACCGAAGTGACCGTCGGTGGTCCCCTCTCCAACAATAAAGGTATCAACAAACTTGGCGGCGGTTTGTCGGCTGAAGCGCTGACCGAAAAAGACAAAGCAGACATTAAGACTGCGGCGTTAATTGGCGTAGATTACCTGGCTGTCTCCTTCCCACGCTGCGGCGAAGATCTGAACTATGCCCGTCGGCTGGCACGCGATGCAGGATGTGATGCGAAAATTGTTGCCAAGGTTGAACGTGCGGAAGCCGTATGCAGCCAGGATGCAATGGATGACATCATCCTCGCCTCTGACGTGGTAATGGTTGCACGCGGCGACCTTGGTGTGGAAATTGGCGATCCGGAACTGGTCGGCATTCAGAAAGCGTTGATCCGTCGTGCGCGTCAGCTTAACCGCGCAGTAATCACGGCGACCCAGATGATGGAGTCAATGATTACTAACCCGATGCCGACGCGTGCAGAAGTCATGGACGTAGCAAACGCCGTTCTGGATGGTACTGACGCTGTGATGCTTTCTGCAGAAACTGCTGCTGGTCAGTATCCTTCAGAAACTGTTGCAGCCATGGCGCGCGTTTGCCTGGGTGCGGAAAAAATCCCGAGCATCAACGTTTCTAAACACCGTCTGGACGTGCAGTTCGACAATGTGGAAGAAGCTATTGCCATGTCAGCAATGTACGCGGCTAACCACCTGAAAGGCGTTACGGCGATCATCACCATGACCGAATCGGGTCGTACGGCGCTGATGACCTCCCGTATCAGCTCTGGTCTGCCAATTTTCGCCATGTCACGCCATGAACGTACGCTGAACCTGACTGCTCTCTATCGCGGCGTTACGCCGGTGCACTTTGATAGCGCTAATGACGGCGTAGCAGCTGCCAGCGAAGCGGTTAATCTGCTGCGCGATAAAGGTTACTTGATGTCTGGTGACCTGGTGATTGTCACCCAGGGCGACGTGATGAGTACCGTGGGTTCTACTAATACCACACGTATTTTAACGGTAGAGTAAGTACGTTGCCGGATGCGGCGAAAACGCCTCATCCGGCCTACAGTTCAATGATAGTTCAACAGATTTCGAATCTTCTGAAGCAAACTTGAACTTATCACACGGCGGAAGCCTCTCCTCGCGAGAGGCTTTTTTTATTTGATGGGATAAAGATCTTTGCGCTTATACGGTTGGATTTCGCCCGGTTTGCGAGTTTTCAGCAATTTTAGTATCCAGGTGTATTGTTCTGGTCGCGGACCAACAAAAATCTCGACTTCTTCATTCATCCGCCGCGCAATCGTATGGTCATCCGCCTCTAACAGATCATCCATCGGTGGGCGCACCTGAATCGTCAGGCGATGCGTCTTGCCATCATAAATCGGAAACAGCGGTACAACGCGCGCACGGCACACTTTCATCAAACGACCAATCGCGGGCAACGTCGCTTTATAGGTGGCAAAGAAATCAACAAATTCGCTGTGCTCTGGGCCATGATCCTGATCGGGTAAATAATATCCCCAGTAGCCCTGACGTACCGACTGGATGAATGGTTTAATACCATCATTTCTCGCATGCAGACGACCGCCAAAACGACGACGCACCGTGTTCCAGACATAATCAAAAACCGGGTTGCCCTGATTATGGAACATCGCTGCCATTTTCTGCCCTTGCGAGGCCATCAGCATGGCAGGAATATCGACGGCCCAACCGTGCGGCACCAGAAAAATCGCTTTCTCGTTATTACGCCGCATCTCTTCGATAATCTCCAGCCCTTGCCAGTCAACGCGAGGCTGAATTTTCTCCGGCCCGCGTATTGCCAACTCAGCCATCATTGCCATCGCTTGCGGCGCGGTGGCAAACATCTCATCAACAATCGCTTCGCGTTCAGCTTCACTACGTTCTGGAAAGCAGAGCGACAAATTGATTAACGCACGACGGCGTGAGCTTTTTCCCAGGCGTCCGGCAAAACGTCCCAGCCGTGCCAGAATGGGGTCGCGAAACTTTGGCGGCGTTAAAGCGATACCCGCCATCGCTGCTACGCCCAGCCATGCTCCCCAGTAGCGCGGGTGGCGAAAGGATTTATCAAACTCAGGAATGTATTCGCTATTATTTTTTTTCGTTTCCATGCTTTTCCAGTTTCGGATAAGGCAAAAATCAATCTGGTGATAGTGTAGCGGCGCAACTTGCCCCGCACCAAATAAAAAAGCCGGTACTGACTGCGTACCGGCTGCGAATGGATGTTAATTAATCAAACCGTAGCTGCGGCACAATCTCTTTGGCCTGTGCCAGGAATTCGCGACGATCGGAGCCGGTCAGCCCTTCGGTACGCGGCAGTTTTGCCGTCAGCGGGTTTACGGCCTGCTGGTTTATCCATACTTCATAGTGCAGATGCGGCCCGGTTGAACGTCCGGTATTACCGGAAAGCGCGATACGGTCGCCACGTTTCACCTTCTGTCCCGGTTTCACCAGAATCTTGCGCAAGTGCATATAACGCGTGGTGTAGCTGCGACCATGACGAATAGCCACATAATAACCTGCTGCGCCACTGCGTTTGGCAACCACCACTTCACCGTCACCCACTGAAAGCACTGGCGTACCTTGTGGCATGGCGAAATCAACACCTCTGTGTGGCGCAACGCGACCGGTCACCGGATTAGTACGACGCGGGTTAAAGTTAGATGAGATACGGAACTGTTTCGCCGTCGGGAATCGCAAGAATCCTTTCGCCAGACCAGTACCGTTACGATCGTAGAATTTGCCATCTTCAGCGCGGATTGCGTAATAATCTTTACCTTCTGAACGCAAACGTACGCCCAGCAGCTGGCTTTGCTCACGTTTACCATCAAGCATTTCTCGTGACATTAACACCGCAAATTCATCGCCTTTTTTCAGTTTGCGGAAATCCATTTGCCACTGCATGGCTTTAATCACTGCGCTCACTTCGGCGCTGGTTAAACCGGCGTTTCTGGCGCTGGCAACAAAGCTTCCCCCGACGGTACCTTTCAGCAGATTGTTGACCCACTCTCCTTGCTGCATTTCGCTGGTCATTTTAAAACCGTTAGCGGCAGTACGGTCATAAGTTCGGGTTTCACGACGAGACACTTCCCAGGTGAGGCGCTGCAGTTCGCCGTCCGCGGTTAATGTCCAGGAGAGTTGTTGACCGATTTTCAGGTTACGCAATTCTTTGTCGGCAGCAGCCAGTTGGGTGATATCACCCATATCAATACCATACTGATTGAGAATGCTGCTTAGCGTATCGCCAGTGGAAACAACATATTCATGCACGCCCGCTTCACCGGCGATTTTGTCATCCAGTTCATCCTGGGGAATGGCTTCATCTTCTTGTGCAGCTTGATCAATCGGCTCACTGGCTTCAGGTAAGAGCGAACGAATTTCGTTCTGTTCCAGCTCAATGGTTTTGACAATTGGCGTGGCATCGCGGTGATAAACATAGGGCCGCCAGACAGCGACGGCCAGAGTAAGAACGGTGAGCGACCCCAACATAACGCGGTGTGGTCGCGGCAAATTATTAAACGCCAGGGCGACAGAGCGGGCTATCTGTTGCACGTAATCACTTCCTCATTAATCTCCTTTCAGGCAGCTCGCATACTGGTTGGCTAATTGACTCAGGAATTCTGAATAGCTTGTTTTACCCAGTTTGATATTCGTCCCCAGGGGATCCAACGTTCCCATACGAACGGATGTCCCTCGTGCGACGCTCTCAACGACCGCTGGCCTGAACTGTGGCTCAGCAAAAACGCAGGTTGCTTTTTGCTCAACCAACTGTGTTCTTATTTCATGTAAACGCTGCGCGCCAGGTTGAATCTCAGGGTTAACGGTAAAATGACCAAGCGGTGTCAGTCCGAACTGTTTTTCGAAATAGCCGTAAGCATCGTGAAAAACGAAATAACCTTTCCCCTTGAGCGGCGCGAGCTCGTTACCAACCTGCTTTTCGGTTGAGGCTAATTGTGCCTCAAAATCCTTCAGGTTGGCGTCAAGTTTGGCTCGACTTTGCGGCATAAGTTCCACTAATTTTCCATGGATTGCAACCGCTGTAGCCCGCGCTATCTCTGGGGAAAGCCAAAGATGCATGTTGAAATCGCCGTGATGGTGATCTTCGTCACTTTTTTCCGCGTGGTCGTGATCATCATCATCGCCGTGAATACTTTTCATCAGCAGCGGTTTCACATTCTCTAGCTGCGCAATCGTTACCTGTTTCGCTTCAGGTAATTTACTTACCGGTTTTTGCATGAACGCTTCCATCTCCGGGCCAACCCAAACGACTAAGTCCGCGTTCTGTAAGCGTTTTACATCTGATGGACGCAGTGAATAATCATGTTCTGAAGCGCCGTCAGGTAGTAAAACCTCCGTTTCTGTTACCCCATCAGCAATGGCAGAAGCGATGAACCCAACGGGTTTAAGCGAAGCGACAACGGCAGCATCTGCGGCCTGTGTTGCACCGCCCCAGAGAGCGGCGGATAATGCTGCGAAAAGAAGCGTTTTTTTATGTAACATAATGCGACCAATCATCGTAATGAATATGAGAAGTGTGATATTATAACATTTCATGACTACTGCAAGACTAAAATTAACATGACAAGTCTGGTTTCC
>CDZM01006983.1_pt1 | contig 11824 bp, 10 predicted proteins | sample 557601 | NCBI WGS metagenome assembly CDZM01 (sample SAMEA3182087, study PRJEB8094) | gut metagenome | biome: human; feature: gut; material: Stool; isolation source: human stools | place: Canada | collected 2013-02-05
GCTTTTTAGTGTTTACTTTATAATTAACAGTCTTATCTCACTGATCACCCTGTAACGTTCAGAGAGCGTCTTCAGATGTCTATTTATAAAATTCCTCTTCCGCTCAATATTCTGGAAGCTGCACGAGAGCGTATTACCTGGACACTTAACACCCTACCCCGCGTTTGTGTCTCATTTTCTGGCGGCAAAGACTCTGGTTTAATGCTGCATCTGACAGCCGAACTTGCTCGACAAATGGGCAAAAAAATCTGCGTTTTGTTTATCGACTGGGAGGCGCAATTCTCTTGCACCATTAACTATGTTCAGTCCCTGCGCGAGTTGTACACCGATGTGATCGAAGAGTTTTACTGGGTTGCGCTCCCGCTTACGACGCAAAATTCCCTTTCACAATACCAACCCGAATGGCAGTGCTGGGAACCTGATGTCGAATGGGTGCGTCAGCCCCCGCAAGATGCGATAACCGATCCTGACTTTTTCTCCTTTTACCAGCCAGGCATGACCTTCGAACAATTTGTGCGTGAGTTTGCTGAATGGTTTTCACAAAAACGTCCGGCGGCGATGATGATCGGCATCCGTGCGGATGAGTCCTACAACCGTTTTGTCGCCATCGCCAGTTTAAATAAACAACGTTTTGCCGACGATAAACCCTGGACTACGGCCGCACCAGGCGGTCATAGCTGGTACATTTACCCCATTTACGACTGGAAAGTGGCTGATATCTGGACCTGGTATGCAAATCATCAAAGTCTCTGCAACCCACTGTATAACCTAATGTATCAGGCAGGCGTTCCTCTGCGTCATATGCGAATTTGCGAACCTTTTGGCCCGGAGCAACGACAAGGATTATGGCTCTATCACGTTATCGAACCGGATCGCTGGGCTGCTATGTGCGCACGAGTCAGCGGGGTAAAAAGTGGCGGCATTTACGCCGGACATGACAACCATTTTTATGGCCATCGTAAAATCCTCAAGCCGGAACATTTAGACTGGCAAGAATATGCATTATTGCTGCTCAATAGCATGCCGGAAAAAACAGCTGAGCATTACCGCAATAAAATCGCCATTTATTTGCACTGGTATCAGAAAAAAGGCATCGAGGTTCCACAAACCCAGCAAGGGGACATTGGCGCGAAAGATATCCCCTCCTGGCGGCGGATATGCAAAGTTTTACTCAATAACGATTACTGGTGTCGGGCATTATCATTTAGCCCGACCAAAGCGAAGAACTATCAGCGTTATAACGAACGGATAAAAGGAAAACGTCAGGAATGGGGGATACTATGCAACAACGATTAACGCAGGATTTAACCCAATTTCTCGCCAGCTTGCCGGAAGACGATCGCATCAAAGCGATTAATGAAATCCGCATGGCGATCCATAAGGTCAGTCCTTTTCGTGAAGAGCCGGTGGATTGTGTTTTGTGGGTGAAAAATAGCCAGCTCGTGCCGAATGATTACAATCCCAATAATGTGGCACCACCAGAGAAGAAACTGCTGCAAAAATCCATTGAAATAGATGGCTTTACGCAACCCATTGTGGTCACGCATACGGATAAAAATGCCCTGGAAATCGTGGATGGTTTTCACCGCCATGAAATTGGTAAAGGCTCATCATCGTTAAAATTACGCTTAAAAGGTTATTTGCCGGTGACCTGTCTGGAAGGTACGCGTAATCAACGCATCGCCGCGACTATTCGTCATAATCGCGCCCGTGGACGTCACCAAATCACTGCCATGTCAGAAATCGTCCGTGAACTCAGCCAGTTGGGATGGGACGATCATAAAATCGGCAAAGAGCTGGGAATGGACGGCGACGAAGTGCTGCGCCTGAAGCAAATTAACGGCCTGCAAGAACTGTTTGCCGACCGTCAATTTTCCCGCGCCTGGACGGTTAAATAACTACAGCTGGCGCAGGCGTTCAGCTGCTGCCAGCAACGTCGGTTCCTTCTTGGCAAAACAGAGACGAATCAGTTTATGGGGGAAGGGCTCGGCGCAAAACACCGACAGCGGAATCGCCGCTACACCGTGCTCCCGCGTCAGCCACTGGCAAAACTCAACGTCATCCAGGGTAGAAACCGCGCTGTAATCCACCAGCAAAAAGTATGTACCTTCGCAGGGTAGTATCTCCAGCCGGCTTTCATTTAAGGCGTTCACCAGAATATCGCGCTTCTGGCGATAAAAGTCCGGTAACGCAAGATAATGCTCAGGTTCTGCACGTAGCATATCCGCAAGTGCCAGCTGTGCCGGGGTATTCACCGAAAAGGTCAGATACTGGTGTACCTTGCGAATTTCAGCGCTGATGGGCGCTGGCGCAACGCAATAACCCACTTTCCAGCCGGTCATATGATAGGTCTTGCCAAATGAAGAAACTGCCACCGCCCGCTCACGCAGCTGCGGATGCGCCTGCACGCTGGCATGGCCCTGTTGTGAAAAGTTGATGTGCTCGTAAACTTCATCGCTAATGACAAAAATCTCGTGCCCGGCAATTGCCTGCCACAAAGCGGCGAAATCAGCCTGCTGCCAGACAGTTGCACTGGGGTTATGCGGGGTGTTGAGGATCACCAGTCGGGTGCGCTCGCTTAACAATGCGGCAAATTCCTGCCAGTCCACGCGAAAATGAGGTGGTTGCAGTGCAATACGTTTCACTATTCCCCCCGAAAGCGCGATGGCGGGCGCGTAACTGTCATAGCTGGGATCAAAGCAGATCACTTCATCACCATTGCGCACCAATGCGGTAATCGCTGCATATAACGCTTCCGTCGCCCCTGCCGTTACGGTGATATCACTATCGGCATCCGGTTGATAGCCATACAGACGTTCCGTTTTCTGAGCAATCGCCTCGCGCAAGGCCTGCACGCCAGTCATAGGCGCGTATTGGTTTGCCCCCTGGTCAACATGGTACGCCAGCCGCTCCTGCAAATAGCGCGGACCATCAAAATCAGGAAAGCCTTGCGACAGGTTAATCGCCTGGTGTTGCTGCGCCAACGCGCTCATCTGGGTGAAAATAGTGGTGCCAAGTTGTGGAAGTTTGCTTTGTGGAATCAGAGGGTTATTTGTCATTTTTTATTGTGCCTGACGAAGTTGTGTTGAAGGCACTATAACACGATGCTAGTATTTGGCAATCAAGACGTTTAGATGTCTAAATAAAACAATAAGGACAACACAACATGCCTCACAACCCTATCCGCGTGGTCGTCGGCCCGGCTAACTACTTTTCACATCCCGGCAGTCTCAATCACCTGCATGATTTTTTCACTGATGAACAGCTTTCTCGCGCAGTGTGGATCTACGGCGAACGCGCCATTGCTGCGGCGCAAACCAAACTTCCGCCAGCGTTTGAACTGCCAGGGGCAACGCATATTTTGTTTCGCGGCCATTGCAGCGAAAGCGATGTACAACAACTGGCGGCTGACTCCGGTGACGACCGCAGCGTGGTGATTGGCGTCGGCGGCGGCGCACTGCTCGACACCGCGAAAGCCCTCGCCCGCCGTCTCGGTCTGCCGTTTGTTGCCGTTCCGACAATCGCCGCTACCTGCGCCGCCTGGACACCGCTCTCCGTCTGGTATAACGATGCCGGACAAGCGCTGCATTATGAGATTTTCGACGACGCCAATTTTATGGTGCTGGTGGAACCGGAGATTATCCTCAATGCGCCACAAGAATATCTACTGGCGGGGATCGGTGACACGCTGGCGAAATGGTATGAAGCGGTGGTGCTGGCTCCGCAACCAGAAACGTTGCCGCTAACCGTGCGGCTGGGAATCAATAATGCGCAGGCCATTCGCGACGTCTTGTTAAACAGTAGCGAACAGGCGCTTGCCGATCAGCAAAATCAGCAGTTAACGCAATCATTTTGCGATGTGGTGGATGCCATTATTGCTGGTGGTGGGATGGTTGGTGGTCTGGGCGATCGTTTTACGCGTGTGGCAGCAGCTCATGCCGTGCATAACGGTCTGACCGTGCTGCCGCAAACCGAGAAGTTTCTCCACGGCACCAAAGTCGCCTACGGAATTCTGGTGCAAAGCGCCTTGCTGGGTCAGGATGATGTGCTGGCGCAATTAACTGGAGCGTATCAGCGTTTTCATCTGCCGACTACGCTGGCGGAGCTGGAAGTGGATATCAATAATCAGGCGGAGATCGACAAAGTGATTGCCCACACCTTGCGTCCGGTGGAATCCATTCATTACCTGCCGGTCACGCTGACACCGGATACGTTGCGTGCAGCGTTCGAAAAAGTGGAATCGTTTAAAGCCTGACGTACACATTTAGCAGCAGCGCGCGCCGCCTTTTCCACCGTAGCGCGCGTCCTGCCGCTCACGGAAAAACTCCTCGTAGGTCATCGGCGTTTGATCGGGATGGTTAACCCGCATATGTTCGACATAGTTGTCGTAATCAGGCATACCAATCATCAGCTTCGCCGCCTGACCTAAATATTTTCCGGCTTTTGCCAGTGAATCAAACATCAATACCTCCGGTAAACAGGTTGCTGATAGAGTGCATTAATAGCTATCAACGCGCTCGGTCAGTCCCCTCGCCCCACCGGGGAGAGGGTTAGGGTGAGGGGGAACCCTCGGCACCATGCCAACTTTCGCCAACATTCGCCAACATTCCCCCCTCACTCTGACTTTAGTGCGCGCCTTTTGCCTGCGCCACGATCTCCTCGACATTTTCCGGCATTGGCTCATACGGCGTTTCTTTCGCCGTTGGCTTCGGCTCTTTCAATGCCGCAAGTGCCGTCTTAATCGAGAACAGTGCCAGAACCACCACGACCACCATAAAGAAGATGGTTAACCCGGCATCCAGACGGTTGTTGAACACCAGTTGCGCCAGCTGTGACTCAGTATACTGCGACGGAATATTGCCGCTGTCGATCATTGCCTGAAACTTATTAGCAATGGCCAGGAAGCCGACTTTCGCATCCGGGCTAAACGCTTTCTGCCAGCCTGCGGTCAGGGTACAAATCAGCAGCCAGGCCGTTGGTACCAGCGCCACCCAGGCGTAACGTTGACGTTTCATTTTGAACAGCACCACAGCACAGAGCATCAGCGCCATCCCTGCCAGCATCTGGTTGGCAATACCAAACAGCGGCCACAAGGTGTTAATACCGCCCAGCGGATCGACCACGCCCTGATGCAGGAAGTAGCCCCACGCCAGCACGCACAGCGCCGTTGCCAGCAGATTAGCAGGCAGTGAATCGGTCCGTTTCAGGCCCGGAGACACCACGCCCAGCAGATCCTGCAACATAAAGCGCGCAGCACGCGTACCTGCATCCACCGCCGTCAGAATAAACAGTGCTTCAAACAGAATGGCGAAGTGATACCAGAACGCCACATCCATCATGCCGCCCAGCGCACCGTGCAGAATGTAGGCCATCCCCACCGCCAGGGTCGGCGCACCGCCCGCACGGGAAATGATCGACTGTTCACCCACTTCGCTGGCAATCTGGTTTAGCGTATCCGGGGTAATCGCAAAGCCCCAGCTACTCACCACCTGCGCGGCAGAAGCGACTACATCCGCCGTCCCTGCAGGAGCCAGCACCGCCATCGGGCTGTTCATGGCGAAGTACACACCTGGATCGATGATACAGGCGGAAACCAGCGCCATAATCGCTACGAAGGATTCCATTAACATCCCGCCGTAGCCGATAAAACACGCCTGCCCTTCGTTCGCCAGCATCTTCGGCGTGGTACCGGAAGAGATCAGCGCATGGAAGCCAGACACCGCGCCACAAGCGATGGTGATAAACAGGAACGGGAACAGGTTACCGGTCCATACCGGGCCAGTGCCATCAACAAATTTAGTCAGCGCAGGCATGGTCAGCGTCGGGCGCATGATCAGAATGCCTACCGCCAGACCGACGATAGTCCCGATTTTCAGGAAGGTAGAGAGGTAGTCACGCGGAGCCAGCAGCAGCCACACCGGCAGCACCGCCGCCACGAAGCCGTAACCCACCAGCATCCAGGTCAGCTGCACACCCGTAAAATCAAAGTACGGTGCCCAGGTCGGGCTTTCTGCCACCCAGCCGCCAGAGATAATGGCGAAAATCAGGAATACCAGGCCAATCACCGACACTTCGCCAATACGCCCCGGACGCAAATAGCGCAGGTAGATCCCCATAAACAGCGCCAGCGGAATGGTGAACGCAACGGTATACGTTCCCCACGGGCTATGAGTCAGGGCTTTCACCACGATCATCGCCAGCACGGCAAGGATAATGACCATGATCATAAAGCAGGCCACCAGCGCAATCACCCCGGCGGTTGGCCCCATCTCTTCTTTGACCAACTCACCCAGCGAGCGACCATCGCGGCGCGTAGAAACAAACAGCACCATGAAATCCTGCACCGCACCGGCGAGAACCACCCCAGCGAGCAGCCAGATCATCCCTGGCAGGTAACCCATTTGCGCCGCCAGTACCGGCCCAACCAACGGACCTGCTCCGGCAATGGCCGCAAAATGGTGACCGAACAGCACTTTTTTGTCCGTCGGCACATAGTCCAGGCCGTCGTTATGGCGCACCGCTGGCGTCATACGCGTCGGGTCAACCGCCAGCACATTTTTGGCGATATACAGACCATAAAAACGGTAAGCGATCAGATAGATACAGACCGACGCCACCACAATCCACAGCGCGTTGATCTGTTCCCCACGATTTAAAGCAATATATCCCAGAGCAAATGCTCCCATTACAGAGAGCACTGTCCAGACGAGGTATTTCCCTGATTTGTTCATAGTTGTTATCCGTGTGCGTGTCCATAGAGATGTTACATTTTGTTTCTATAACATCTTTGTACAATTTAACAACACAGCAACCATGTAAATCGGAGTTGAAACCAATATTTAACTTAACAATGTTAACTCGATCACTCCGTTAACCGAGTTTTCCTGCAATCTCATTTAATTCTGTCGGGCTCATCCCAAAACTGCCGTACCCAGCCGACAAGTGCAGCAACGCCGCCCCTGTTCATCGAAAACAACAATTTCCCAACTCTGATTTTGCCGCCCAAGATGCAGCGGCTGGCAGACGCCACGTACCTTGCCTTCAGACACCGGGCGATGATGGGTGGCGTTAAGTTCCGTGCCCACCACACACTGTCCGTCGCGGGTCATCATAAATCCGGCCATCGATCCCAGCGTTTCCGCCAGCGCCGCCGACGCGCCGCCATGCAGCAGGCCAAACGGCTGATGAGTACGGGTATCAACCGGCATTTCGGCTTCCAGCACATCATCGCCCAGACGGGTATACACAATTCCCAGATGCGCCACCATTGTGTTATCGCTGGTGGCGTTCAGCTCGTCGAGCGTTAAATGGCGTTTCCAGATCATGCTTATGCCCCCAGCGTTGAGCCGCCATCGACCACAATATCCTGTAGGGTGATATGGCTGCCGAGATCAGAGGCGAGGAACAAAATCGTATTGGCGATCTCCTGTGGACGGGCGATTTTCCCCAGCGGAATGCCGAGTTTAAACTGCTCGCCAAAGCCGCGAATACGCTGCTCTTCGGCGTCATCGCTCACCCACAGCGTGCGTTGCATATCGGTGTCGGTGGAGCCAGGCGAAACCACATTACAGCGCACGCCGCTACTCGCCAGTTCCAGCCCGACGCTCAATGCCAAACTTTTCAGCGCCGCTTTCGACGCACCGTAAGCACTCATACCAATGCGCGGCGTGTGTGCGGCGTCGGACGCAACAGTAACAATCGCCCCGCCCCGCTGACGGCGAAACTGGTTCATGGTCTGCTGGAACAGGTTAAACGCACCGCCGACATTGACCGCAAAAGTCTGCTGCCAGTCTTCCTTACTGAGCTGATCGGTCGCGCCCATACGCAAAATTCCCGCCGCATTGACCAGCACGTCCAGTCGCTCCGTTTCAGCTAACAGTCGCTGACATACCTGCGCCACCTGCGCAGCATCGGCAACATCCATCACTTCGGTCGCAAAGGGATATTGCTCCTGCGCGAACGCTTGATCAAAACCAGTGACTTTCGCTCCCGCCTCAACAAACGCCAGCGCCGTGGCGTAGCCGATACCTTTCCCCGCGCCAGTTACCCAGACATTTTTACCGCTGAAATCCATTATTTCACCTCGCGGGAAAGTAGCTTCCACCAGGCGTCGATGGTCGGGTTTTTCGCCAGCATGACAAAGTCGATATCGCCATGCACTTTGCGCCAACGCGCTGCCAGCGCCATCATGCGCACCGAATCCAGACCGTAGTCGATCAGGTTGTCGTCATCGAACGGTTCATCGGACTCGTCCAGCAACGGCAGGATAACCTCACGCAGCGCCGCTTTGCTGGCGGGGACAGGTGCTGGCAGTAATTCTTCAGTCATCACCACCCGGCCAGACCGTCCGGCCACATATTTCAGCGACATCAAATGCTCGTCACGGCTGAAATCGGCCAGCGCATCCGCCACCATAAACGGTTTAATATCGCGCATAAATGCGTCGGTTGCGGTGGTCATACAGCCAATGTGGGCATATACCCCGGTAATAATCAGCTGGTTACGTCCACTCTCTTTGAGCATTTGCTCCAGCGGAGAACGATGAAACGCGCTGTAGCGCCACTTCACCAGCACCGTGTCGTCGGCATCTGGCGTCAGGCGATCCACCACCTTTTGCTGTTCCGGCGAACGGGTCAGGCCTGGCCCCCACATATCATTCAACAGCGCCCGATCTTCATCGCTCTGCTCTTTCGGCTGGGCGGTGTAATAAACCGGGATATTGTGCTGTTTGCAGTAGTCGCGTAGTGCCGCAATATTCGCGATCACCTGCTCCATCATTGGGCAGTTCTCGCCCCAGAAGCTGACAAAATAGTCCTGCATATCATGGATTAACAACGCGGCACGTTGCGGTTCAAAGGCCCAGTCAACTTTATTCTGCGGAATATCGTGAGACTCCGGCAGTGCGTAAGCCTGTAATTTTGGAATAGCCATCGTGTTCTCTCCTTCAGGCTGATGCGCGTGACGCCAGCCACTGACGTAATTGTTTTTTATCGACTTTCCCGACCGCCGTCAGCGGAAGTGAATCCACACACTCCACGCGATCCGGTAATTTAAATTCGGCAATACCCTGTTCACGCAGGAAACGACGCACCTGCACCGCGCGTAGAGGCTCTTTTACCACCAGATAAGCACAGCTTTTTTCGCCCATCAGCTCATCTTCCATGCTCACCAGTGCGGCGTAGATCACCGCCGGATGGCGCAGCAGCAGGTTTTCGATCTCTTCGGCAGCGATCTTCTCGCCGCCACGGTTGATCTGATCTTTCTCGCGCCCCTGCACGGTGATGTACCCCTCTGGATCAATAGAGATCAGATCGCCGGAACAGTAAAAACCGTTGCCATCAAAGGCGCTGGCATTGTGCTGCGGGCTTTTGTAATAGCCACGGAAGGTGTACGGACCGCGGGTCATCAGGCGTCCAACTTCTCCTTGCGGCAGTGGATTTCCTTCAGCATCGGCAACCCACACTTCATCGTCCGGGCACATTGGGTAACCCTGGGTATGGATAATTTTCTCCGCGCTATCATCAAGACGGGTGTAGTTCACCAGCCCTTCCGCCATGCCGAATACCTGCTGCAACTGGCAGCCAATCTCAGCGGGAATACGCGCCGCAAGCGTGGCAGAAAGACGTGCGCCGCCGACCTGTAACAGTTTCAGCGAGGCAAGCTGCGCCCGGCTTTCGCCTTCGGTCAGCGCCTGCAACCACAGGCTGACTGCCGGCGGCACCAGCGCGGTGACGTTCACCTGATGTTTTTCAATCAATGGGAAGCAGAGCGTGGCGCTGGGGTCGGCAGCCAGAACGACAGTGCCGCCAGCGAGAAATACGCCCAGCGATCCTGGCGAACTCATGGCGTAGTTATGAGCCGCCGGGATCGCGCACAGGTAGCGTGTCTGTTGTGTGAACTGACAAATCTCGACGCTACGACGCACGCTGTAGTAGTAGTCGTTATGAGTGCGCGGGATCAGTTTCGGTGTGCCGGTGGTGCCGCCGGAAAGCTGGAAATAGGCCACTTCATCAGCAGGTGACGGCGTGGCAGTAAAATCCTCAGCCGGATGGTTAATCGCATCCTGCAAGTTATGCTCACCGCTGTCGTTGTGCAGTTGCACCACGCGAATGGAGGAATGCTCTGCAACAAATGTATTGAGGAAATCATCTCCGCTAAACAGCGCATGCTGGCGATCGGCAATCAGTAACGCCGGTTCAATCTGGCTGGCATAGGCGTTCAGTTCACTACGCTGATGGCTGAACAGCGCCAGCACCGGCGCAACGCCCAGTTTCAGCAGCGCGAAAAAAGTAATGTACAGTTCAGCGACGTTACCCAGTTGTACCAGCGCAGTTTCACCAGGTTTAATGCCCTGACGGCGCAAACTACACGCGAGGTTATCCGCCGCCTGATTCAGTTCCCGGTAACTCAACTGCCGCTCGCCGTCGATGACCGCGATGCTGTCGCTTGCGGCATGACGGGTCAGAATGTCGGTCAGCGGCAAATCCTGCCAGTAGCCTTTTTCCCGATAGCGACGGGCAAACTCTTCCGGCCAGCGGGTGAATGGAATGCTCATCCTCACTCCTTAATGCAATCCAAAAACGTTCAACATGGTAGAAAGTTTGACGCCCGTTTCGCGCCACTCACCCAACGGTGACGACGCAGGCACAATCCCCGCTCCGGCAAACAGACGCACCTGATTTTCCCGCAGCTTCGCGCAGCGGATGGTCACCACCCACTCGCCGTTACCTTCGCTGTCACACCAACCCACAATGCCGCCAAACAGTTCGCGGTCGAACGGCTCCAGTTCAGCAATAACCTGGGTCGCGGCCTGATGCGGGAAACCGCTCAGCGCGGGGGTCGGATGCAGCAGACAGGCCAGCGTCAGTGCGTTCTCATGCGAATTCGCTTTACCTTCAAAGGGAGTTGCGAGATGCCACAGCGTCGGCGTGGTGATCAGTTGTGGAGAAGAAGGGACGTGTAACTCACTACTTCGTTCGCGCAGTACCTCTTTCATCGCCTGAGTCACCAGTTCATGTTCATGGCGATCTTTTTCTGACGCCAGCAGACGATTACCCGCTTCGCGATCGAGCACTTCATCCGGCTGACGACGCGCGGAACCGGCTAACGGAATGGAGCTAAAACGCTCGCCGTCTTTACGTAGCAGCAGTTCCGGGCTGGCCCCCAGCAGAACGCCACCATCAGCCAGCGGGACATGGAAGTTGTAACTAACCGGGTTTTGCGCAATCAACCGTTCCAGCAATACGCCACTATCAATGGCGGCGTCAGTGGTGATATCAATCAACCGTGACAACACCACTTTGTCGACCTGCGGCGTGGCGGTAAGTGCGGCGGCGCGAGCAACCATCTGTTCAAACGTGGTTTGATCCGGAATTGCCTGACGTTCCACCACGTTCAGCGACTGGCTGCGGGTGAAACGGCGTGCGGAAGCTTGTTTTTCCTGGCGGGAGAACGACTGCCAGGATTCAGGAATATACAGCGATGAAGGCTGACGTGGATCGAAGGGAATCGCCCCGACCATCACCGGATTTTTGATGCCCTTCGCTTTGGCATCGGCAAACAGCGCGGCGAGTTTTTGCTGGAAGGGACTGTCGGGCGAATCCCCGTTCACAGCCGGTTCATCGAAGCGGGCGAAACATCCTGACGTCGTAAAACTGCGGTACGGCGACATAAAGAAAAAGCGATTGGGCGCAAGTGTTGCCATGGTCTGCTGTACTTCCTCAGCCAGTGACGTATCCATATCATCCTCCACAAAATGATAAAGGCTTTAATAATGATTATCATTTATATTTTCGGTCGCTAACCTAAAAGCAAACGCGCACTA
>CDZM01004302.1_pt1 | contig 11755 bp, 12 predicted proteins | sample 557601 | NCBI WGS metagenome assembly CDZM01 (sample SAMEA3182087, study PRJEB8094) | gut metagenome | biome: human; feature: gut; material: Stool; isolation source: human stools | place: Canada | collected 2013-02-05
TTATTAATGTGATGTACTCCGTTTTGTACAACGAATTCTCTCTGGCCTCGGCATCCATCCCTGTACCGAAAAGAAAGAACCGGTGTCTGAGTTCTATTGATGAGTTTTTAAAAGTGTGTCCTGAGCAAAAAATACATTTCAGTCAAAAAAACCTGCAAATGCTTCGCGACTTTGAACGTAAACAGTAAAACTCCCCGGCAGAACCGGGGAGTTATCGTTATCAGAATCCAACCGGGTTCAGTCCCATCTGTTTCTGACCGCGACTTACAATCTGGCTCAGTGCCAGTAAAAAGAGTCCAATCCCAAACATAACGGCAATTTCCCACGGTTTGATATTAGGGTTGTTCTTTTTCCAGCGCATCATCAGTAAGGCCAGAATGATAAAAATGAGGCCAATCACCGGCGCAGCATCCAGGAGGGGTTGTTTGATATCGGTAAAAAATCCAAGCCCGCTCTTTACCATACCGCCGAGATCATCACCGGCTGCTTGTGCTGGCTGACTGGCCAGGGCACTCAACAGCAGGCCACTCAGCCACAGCGAAGTGCGGCGGCGCAGCTGCCAGGTGCGCAGGGAAAGTTCTACTGCGGTCCGCAGCATCATATTTTTCAGGATTTCCATAATGTTCCTTAGTTGTTACCAGTGAATGTTGATTGTGTTCTGAAGGGCGTTGAGGACTGCGGGATTGCAGATAAGCAGTACGCCACAGATGAAACGCTTAATGCCTGAAGAAATGTCATCCCCGCGGGTTAACCCGGTGTGTCCATCCTTCTGGGAACGGCGCAGACGTAACAGGCCGTTGAGGACATAGACCCATCCGACCGTCTGGAGAACCGTCAGACCGGCATTCACCGCCACGGCGGCCGGACCATACCGGGCTTCGGGCACATAAGAGATGGCATCATAGGTGACCGCCCCGAGGGCGAACTGGTTTGAACCGGCATTCACGACGCTCTGGATGCTGATAATGCAACAGCCCAGCAGCAGAACGGCGAGGAAGGTACCGGCAGAGTCGGTCTGCTGACCCCGCCGCGTCCGGCCAGCCTGCCCGGACAGATACAGGATAATGAGGGCGATCCCCCCCACGCCGGCGATGGCCAGAACCAGTTGCGTGGAGATGGCTGACAAATTGTTGGCCGCATTTGCCAGCATCTGGACAAAGTCCATATCAGCTCCTTACCGGATGACTCCCGATGACGTCACCACTTCCCGCTTACGTTCATCGATACGCAGTACCGTGGCACCTGCGAACCGGTCTCCCGGACGCAATGCCCAGTTGCTGCCCTGCCAGGTCACCCATGCAAGGCCGGGGTAGAGGCTGTTTATCGTTGCCCGGTGACCTGACCAGCCCTTAGTGGATGTACTCCCGGATGTTTTCGGCTTCGCCACTGCGCTGGCCACCGTGGGCTGTCTGACCGCGACCGGCGTTTCCTGACGCTGTTTTTTCAGCTCAGTGATCTGTTGCTCGAGATTGCCCACGCGACGGGCCAGAGCCGCTAATCCCTCCCGGGTTTTTTCGCTGTAGACCTGCTGCGAATTCAGTGCCCGTGAGACTTCACCGGCCAGAGAGTCTGTCTCAGAGGACGGGGTTGCCGGCGGCAGCGTCTCTGTGACAGGCACTACCTGCTGCGGGGCGGGAGACAGTTCGGGACTGGCTGACGAATTCACCGTAACGGGGGCCGGAGAGTTCACCGGTTCCGTGACGGTAAATTGTGGCTGCGCTGTGGGTGGGGTGCTGCTGCCGCTCATTTTCCACGTTAACCCCAGAATCGCAAAAATCGCCAGGGCGGCGATTTGAATTTTAGGTTGATCCCACAGAGGGCGTTTCACGGGTTTATCTGCAGACGTTACCGTTGCTTCAGCCTCTGATTCGTCATCCTCGATCGGGAGTGGGGCGGTTATCTGAGGATCGAAGTGTGATTTCATTACGAGTTTTCTCCTGCGGGCATGGGGGTGCAGTCTTTGTCAGTGACGGGTTTCATAAACAGAATGGAGACAACCTGACGGCGGTCCACGTTGACCTGTGTCACCGGCAGCCGGGACGCATCCTGCGTCATAACCTGGGCAGTTTGCTGCCCGATACCGCCTGCGATGACGCCGGCAACGGCTTTACTGTCCGGGCTACCTGTCCGGCCGGTGACGGTCCCGCTGTTGGTCGTCAGGATTTGCGTGTTGCTGTCCTCATACAACTGGCCGACTTTGCCTATGCCGTTGGCGAGCGCGGGTAATATGATGCGGGTGACGTACCGGTGATTCACATCACTGGCGATGGACGAACGCTGGGTTTCATCATCCTGAGCATACGCATCAATGGTGCAGGTCATGCCTTTGAACGCCAGGGTTTTGAAATTCACAATCACCCCGTCGCCAGCCAGCTGGACATTGGGTGCCGCCAGTTGCGCGCCCTGCAGTTTGCCCGCCGGGATGACAGCTATCACTTTTGACTCAGGATTATCGGAGTCAATGGCGGTATCGATCGTGCCGGGATAACGCGTTAAACCCGGTATGTTGATAAGGGGTGTCGCCGCTGCCGTTGGTGTGCCTGCCGTACCCTGCGGTGCCGGTTGCGGTGGCGAAGAAACCAGACCCGGGACGCTCTGCGCCCACTGACTGAAGGGCGACTGCCCGTCCTGTCCCCCACTGCCAAATGCGGTGGCGAGCTGCATATCACTTGTCTGCCAGCGGGCATTCAGTTGCGTAAGCAGATTAGTAATCTGCTGCTTTTGCTCGTCGTTCAGACCACCCTGCTGATCGGTCCCGTACTGCGATGAATCTGTTTGTGTATTCAGTGTCACCGGCGCTGGCGCCACGCGGGGAATGACCGGCGCGTCGTCCATCTGCTGGCTTTCACTGAGAGAAGCTACAAAACTGTTACCCTCACTTTCGGCTGCCTGCGCGCCCTGCTGGTTGGACAGCTTCAGTAACTCACGGTACTGCCGGCTCTCCTGCGCGGAGACCGGCGCATTGTTGGCCACGCGATTGAGGTTGTACTGCGAGTCGGGGACGGCTGACTGCTGCATCCATCCCCAGCCCAGATACCCTGCGCCGGCAACGATGATGACGGCCACGCCAGCCAGCGCCAGCGTTTTTTTGCCGTCACTGGCCGCATCCTTTTCTATCGACATTATTGCAACTCCAGAGTCAGAGGGATGCTGCGTCCCTGTACCGAGAAGGTGACATACGGCGTCACCGGCATTTTCCAGACATGGGTGCCGTCAGCGGAGGACAACGTACTGTCAAACGCATCGCGTAAATCCGCGCGCGAACGCAGGTAGACATCATCGCCCAGTTGCCAGGCCTGAACATCCGGTACGCCCCCCTGCGTTTTGATACGCTGTGCTTCTTTCGGGGGAACACCGTCAAGAAAGGCCTGCAGGGTGTTGTCATACAGACCGACTTTCTGCCGGGGAGCCGAGGCTACCCGTGCCGAGGGACCCCGCTGCGGGATACGTAAATCGACCCGGCTGTCTGTGGGTTGTGAGGTGCCCGGGTTACCAGGTTCCCCGCTGGTCATACTGATGACGACCGGCACCGCAAGCCCTTTGAGATAAACCGTCACGCTGCCTGTGTCATAAGCGCGACGTGCCTGAATGGCCATCGATGGCGTGTCAGGCAGATAAGTCACCTGGAAGCCGGCCGGGTTGCCATTCACGGGCGGGGCGGCAATAGGCCACGGAGCACCAGTCTGGTCCGTAAAATTCACCGTACCGGGGTAATTGGGCAGTACCTGAATCATGGGCAGTGATGAGCCAGGTTCGAGCTTTACTGTCAGCGAGCGTATCCGGGGGACCGCGGTGACCGGGGCGGTGCCGGCACTTCGCTGGACCCCATCGAGCCCGGCGCGTAATTCCTTAATGGCGTCCGGAGATAACGGCGCGACCACATTTTCGGCATACTGCAGCGCCGCATCAGGTGGCATCGGGACCGGAGGTGCGGAAGCGGAACCTGCACTTTGCGGCGTCGGTGTAACAGTCTGACCGGGCTGGACTGCTGCCGGTTGTGTCGGAGCCGGCGCAGGGGGCAGTGCCGTGGTGGGATTCGCGGATAATGACTGCGCCGGTTGCCACTGAGCCTGCGGTGTTTCCGCCGCCATTACGGACGTACTGCTTACCAGACTGGCGATAATTATCAGTGTCTTCTTCATTGTGCAGCGGCCTCCCTGGTGACTACCTGAATGACTTCCAGACCGTCTTTTTTGAGTCGGGGATCGGCACGGGTGACGATCTGGACGAGCGTGAAGTTTTGTGGAGGAAGGGACGAGGTCTGTCCGTTGAGTCGTAGCGTAATGGGGTATTGCAGGCGCCAGGCATAGGCGCCGTTGTCGAGAACACCCTTACTGTTAATCACGCCAGTGGATGTCAGTACCGACAGGTTCATTTTCTTATCCCGGATGTTGGCCAGTATGTTTGAATTGACCAGCGCGTTGTAATAGCTGGTAAAACCTTCAGTGGAAAAACTATCCCTGCGCGCATTAATCTGCTCACGGTAGTGAACGAAATCCAGCGTGAAGTCCTCCCGGATATGTCTGGCACCGTAGTCGATGATGTCCGCGTCGCTGTACACGGGATCGTTGATGGTTGGCAACGGGATGATGCGGCCGTTGTCACTGGCGATGACACTCTGGGGCGGGTTGGCTGCTTTCCAGGCGAACAGAATGGTACTGCACACCAGGATGACGATCGTGACTGACTGCCATACGTTGGTCTGTAAACTTTTGCGCGTAAAACTCACATTCAGCTGGGCATGCTGATGCTGCGCGAAGGCATTTTCGTATGGGGTTTCATCCGTCGCCGGGGGGGAGACAGGTTTCTTCTTCATAAAAAATATCCATAAGGAGCTGCCCGGCCGGAAAACCGGACAGGCAGTCAGGGACTGGAGAAATTACAGTGAGAAGGGGTAGGCGGAGCTGGCTGACGGTGTGCCGGATGCAGGGGCCGGTGACGTCTGTCGGGTGACGACGTTTTTTACACTCCGGGTACCGACAGGAATGTCGGTCGTCGGAATGTAATCGCCGCCCAAATCCCCCCACGGGTCGATATTGCCTGGCAACAGTGATGAGACTTTATCCCGGGCAGCAGAACAGATTTTGTCCTTGATCTGGTCAAATATCTGACTGAAATCCGGAAATGTCGGCACCGTGATGCTGGTACTGATGTCTCCGAGGCATTGCTGAAATTCGTTGCTGGCCTGCTTTTCCCGTTGCGACCATGACTCTGCGGCTTTCCTGTTCTGCTCATAACCGGCCTGCGCGCCGGCAAGTGCCGCCGAGGCAGCGGCACAGCTGGCGGCATTCGCCGCAGGGCCTGACAGCGTGGCGTACAGCAACAGACAGGTGAGTGATAACTTCTTCATATATTCTGACCTCCGTTAACGGCCGGGGCGTGGCATGGTGGGCGTGTGCCGGTGGGTGGATTCCTGTTCACGGCGGACTACCAGCTGGTCAGGTGCCACCGGTGCACTGTCAAATCCCAGCTGCTGCTGTAGTGCCGCCGGGCGCTTTTCCGGCTCAAGGCCCTGAGCATACAAACGCTGGGGTTCATTATTCAGGCGGAACACATAGTCGTTAAAGCTGCCCGTCTCGTTGTTAATCGGGTTACCGTAGCCCAGGGGTTTCAGTCCGTCAGGGGTGATTTCGTTGAGCGTCATATGCGGTGCGCCGCGGGCGTTTTTACACAGTCTCCCGAGCACTGGTTTATAGCGGTCTTCATGCAGGACGACCCCCTGAATAAAGTCGCCGTGGGCTTTGACCAGCAACAGTTTGAGCTGCCCCTCAGCATCCATCGCCTGAAACAGCGCCTTCCCTGCATCGCGGGACGGGGATGGCGGCACGGGGTTGTCCGGCTTTCTGTCTGGCGTGGGGACGCCTTTCCCCGCCTGTTCCATCCACAACGCATCGGGCAGCCCAGGCCAGTCCGGCAACGACACCCCGGCTTTTTGGGCCAGTTCTTCCACCCCAGCCTGCAGGTTGTGCCAGTCCTTCAGTGAGTATGCCAGCAACTCCCCTGGCGGGGTCATCGTCCGGGTATCGGCATTGACGACGCCAGGGTCAATGGCCTGCCGGGCGGTCCATTTATTCCGCTCCCGCTCTTCTTTGCGGTAAACAGGACGGCCTTTCTCATCAACCATCGGTGTGCCGTCCGGACCTTTCTGTTTAACATCCACGGTGACGGTCTCTTTGCCCGTCATCTGTAGCGTGACCAGATCGTTGTTCTGCAGTCCGGCGTCAGCAATGGCGGCGCGCAGCGCGATCCCCCAGACCACACGTTCTCCCTCGCCAGTGCGCAGCCGGGCGTAATAGCTGTGGCTCTCATCCTTCTGGAAGTTATACGGTGCGGGACCGTGTTCCAGCAGTGTTCCTGTCAGCCCTGCAGATGCCTCATCGTGGCTGGCGTTCATGGGAACGGGCGCGGGGGCCCTTTGCGGCAGAATGTCAGGCGGCAGCGGCGCGGTGGCCGTGTTACGAGCCGTGGCAGCCGACGCCGGGGGCGCAGAAGCGGGTACTTCGCCGGGCTGCGGTGACGCGTGTGTTGCGCCCGGATGTACCAGAATTTCGGAGGCCTCGCTGCCCAGGGGGGTTGGCTCATCCGGAAGCGCCGGCTCGGACCGTAATTTCTCCCGGGCTTCTTCGAGCATTTTAATCTGCTCCGGACAGGTGAGTTTAAGTGGCAGGTCATACTCCGCGATCAGGTTGATGGCGCGCTGTTTAAACGCCGGACTGCCGGTCAGCTCAATGTTTCCCTGCAGTACCATGTCCTGTTTGGCTACCAGAAGGGCACCGAGGATCATACGGTCGTTCTGGCTGGCCTGTGGCGTGGCCATAATGATGCGCCCCTGCTGCATGTACCGTGTAAAGGCACGTTCACCGTCCAGCAAATATTGCTGTGTACCGCGTTCATTCCCGGGTTTGTGCAGTAACGCCCCTTCCAGTGCGACTAAATCAATGCGCTCGCGTGCCTGAAGGCTACGTTCGAACCGGATGCCATCCGGCTCAGGCATGGCGTCACTGTCCGGGGCATCACTGTCCGGTGTGCCCTGTTCGTCTGTCCCGGAAGGCGACGCTTTGCGTAACGGCGGCACAGCCTCGTTCACGGGCGGTATAACCGGCTGAACGTCCTCGTCTTCCGGGGTGGGGGGCGTTGATACAGCCGGAGATTCCTGTTTCAGCAGTGATGACAGTGACGGCGTCGGGTCTGCCCCGGAGGTGTTCTGGCTTTCTGACTCAGCAGGCGCGGCCTGTTGTGGTTTTACCTGCTTATCTTCCGTCGTGGCTTTTTTCTGGTGGGGCTTTTTGGGGGCCGCTGCTGGTCTGGCGCTGCCTTTTCCTGTTGCAGTGGTCGGCTCCGTTTTCTTAGCCCTGCGGGCTTTTTTCGCCGGGGCAGCAGGACTGGCCCCCGCAGCCGTGTCCGGTGAAGGTGTTTCCGGCACGGCATTAGCGGGCGCTGCCGTCTCCGCTGCTGCGTCAACGGCCGGGACCGGCTCCGGCAGGACGGGGTCTGCCGGGGTATCCTGTCCGGATGCCATCCAGTCCTCATACGCTGCCATCTGGCTTATTTCATCATCCCGCGCAGCAGTGTCATTATTCACATTATCCGGTTCGTTCATGATAACAGTCTCAGTCGGTTGTAATTCGGGGGAGGCGTCAGGGGTGGCCTCGGGTAACAACGTCTGACGCAGGGGGGCCAGTTCTTCGGTCAGTGCTGCCAGGCCGCGGGACTGATGCAGGTCGTTAAAATCTGTCATTCCCTGTGCTTTTTCTTCCGGGGTGAGCGCCGGCAACACGGCAATTCCCCCTGTTAACCGGGCCGCTTTCTCCGCCGCTTCTTTACCCGGGTTACCTGGTCTGTGGGGTTTGGGCGGGTCATCGTCTCCCAGAAACAGCATCGGGCTGTCGGGGTATTTTTTATGGAGGTTTTCCGCCACTTTAACCAGGTTGCCGGAGTCAATGGCCATGACGACCGGCATGCGTAGCGCCATCGCGCCACTGGCGGCTGTGGCGTAACCTTCGGCGCAGACGATGGGCCGGCCGTTTTTCAGCGTGCCGCCGACAACGAAAAAATTGCCGCTTTTTTCCGCGTCTTTGGTCAGACGCTTGTTACCCTCGGGGTCGATGGTCTGCATCGAGCGAATGACGCCCTCCACGTTCTGCAGGGGGATAAGCAGCCTTTGCTTGTCGTCAATATGTACACCTCTGGCCGCCTGAACGCCTTTTTTGACCAGGTAGGGATGCTGATGCCCGGCCTGGCCAAATTTGCCGTGGACGTAGCGAACATTGCCTGCTTTTTTGTCCTGCAGGATACGTTTAGCTTCTGCGCGGTCCCACTGGCTCTGTGCCGTCACGGCTTTCATATGCAGTGCCGCGACGGGATCGCCTTCTTCACCGCTGAAGTACCAGGTACTCAGTTCATCTTTTCCACCGTCCCGGAAGTCGTTGAACCAGCCATTGGGCAGGCCATCGAGGTGCCCGACATAGGTACAGGATTTTTTACCGGGCTTGTCATCCTGCATACGAATACGTTGCCGGGTACCGTCCATGACGACTTTTTCAGTCAGATCGGCGCCGTTAGCCCGCAGGAAGTCAGCAAACTGTGTCAGCGCATCTCCTGCCGATACGCCGGTCAGCAACGGATCAGGTTTCCACCGTTTGAGCGCCTCCATGTCGGCACCGGGAAGGGCATACCAGACCTTGCGTTCGTCATCAAAACGGAGTGCGGATTTGTTATTTTCAAGTTTTCCTGCGGCCTTACGGGCTTCATCTTTTTCGTCGTGGGGTACCGCCAGATAGGTGCGGGTTTGCGTCGACTCCATCGCTCTCTCCTTTATTCAAAGAATTTTCGGTACCACCAGGGGCGACCGGTCAGGCGCTTACCCCGGAGGAGGTGGAAAATACGCTGGCTGAGTACCGTCACTGTGAAACCAAAGTGGGCCAGAACGGCATAGAAGATGATGAGTCCGGTACAGAACAGAAACATCTTCACTGATGGCCACTTAAACCAGAGCGCAAAAACCAGCCAGGCCAGCGCCGGAATACCCACAATGCGAACCGGCGGGGAGGCATCCCGGCCGGGGTGATAATCACCGGACATGACGCTCACTCCTTTTGATGAATTCACTGGTGCCGATATAGCTGCGCGCAATATCTTCGGTCACTGACTCTTCACGGTACATTTTCCAGACATGGTCACTGATACGGGCTTCACGGCAGGCCAGGTCACGCGTGAGCAGCGAGGCCCACTGCGTGTACTCATGCTGGCGTAAGGACTCCCGCAACTCATCATCAAACAGCACATATTCCTGTATGGCGCGCCGCCTGCCATCGGTGGTGGGGACCAGACGCTGCATCACTATGAAGCGCATCAGTTCCAGCATGTCATGGGCCAGCGGCTCGCGGTTTTCAGGCGGCAGCATACGAATGCTGCGCGCAAAGGCGTGTCCTGCGGAAAATGCGTGTTCGGTCCCCAGGCAGAGGTGGCCGGAGAGCGCGCTGCTGACCATGCCTTCCGTTGTTTCCCCGTCGCGAACTTCGCCTATGCCGATAATGGTGGGTGCCTGGCGCATGGACAGGCGCAGGCCTTCGGCATAACTGGGTACGTCGCGTCCGATTTCGCACTGCTGGGGCTGCAGCAGCCAGTTCGGACCACCGAGCAGGGTCTCGACAGGATCTTCATAGGTGGTGACCTTGCTGTTGAGGTCTGTTTCACCGTGATGCTGGTATACCGACGACAGCAGCGTTGTTTTTCCTGAACCCGTAGGGCCGACAACCAGACCGATACCTTCAACCGGGAGATGTGCCAGCGTCTGGTACAACGGGCCGGGGAGACCCAGACTGTTCAGCGCAGGGATGTGGTTGTTAATCACACGCAGGGTCACCGCGATGGCCGTATTGATGCCCCGGATAGTGGCCTGAGTGAAGTTGGCGCGAAAACGAATGCGTTCCCCCCTTTCAAGGCCGTAGCGCTGCTGACTGTCACCTTCCAGCTGCAGTGCGGCATCATCGCCTTTCCCCCCCTGAATCCGCGCTTTGACGAGCGGGCTGAAGAGAGAGTCGATGATCAGGAGTAGTGTCGAATGGTCCAGCGTGAACGCGGAGGCCCGGATCTTTCGTCCGTGATGGCCAAGTACCAGGGGGCCATTGGACTGTAAATGGATGTCCGATACACCATGCCGGTAACAGTGGACAAAGAAGGCGCGGAACACATCGGGCGTCAGACCTGCGGAGAAATCAAATTTATCCAGTTCTGTCATTGAGGTGCCCTTGTCTGAATCAGTGGCTGCCACTTCTTCTTGTCCAGATCAAAGCCGGCGCGTTGCTTCAGGTCGCGAACCTTATCGCCGAGCATCAGCTCGTCGCGATTACCGCTGACGCTTTGATGTTGTTCGGCAATGACGGGGGGGGTGATCATGTTCTGTTTCACCAGGATTGAATAGCGCATCATCCCGGTGTAATCCCGGGTCAGCCTGTTGAAGTTAGCCGCCAGTGTGTCGTCGGCGCTCTGACGGCCCTCCTGCCAGCCCTTGCGGATGGCGTTCTGCCAGACCGTGCGTTCTGCCCGGTTGCGCGGAATGACCGTATCGGTGGGCGCTGACCGGATGGATAACCCGGCGAAAAGATACTGGCGCCAGCCGGGTGGGTTACTGACAAAACGTTCCGGTACCAGAATGTTGTAAACATGGCTGGCCGTGCGCATTTGCCTGTCAGTGATAGTGGCCAGCGATGTCGCCTCGGCAATCACCGGCGGGAGCCAGCCCTGGCGGTTAATTAACGGTGAGAACAGATAGATACTGTCGAGCTGGCGGGCGCGCTGCTCCAGAGACTGGCGAAGTTCCCATGCCCGCTGCGCTTTCCCTCCACGAAACCCTTCGGTTTTCCCGGCCTCGGTCAGCATCTGATACACCGTGTCATTAACACCATTGTGGTCGTCTGCTTCAGGACTGAGATAAGCCGACATAGCAGGAGGCGGCGGGGTCGGAGTGATGGTCGTGGCCGCCGCCGTTACCCCGGACAGCGGGGAGACAAGAGCAAAAATGATGAGGCCCTGAGCGTAAAGGGGACGTGTTTTCATGACAATTTCCCTTTGAGTGGTGGCATGAAGCCGACTTCCAGCGCGTCGGATTGCTGTGTCACTGTCGCGCGCCAGCTGATTTGTGTGCGGATAAGGCGCAGCAGGGTTTCAAAAGTGACGTCCCGCTCGTGAAGGGTGACAGGCAGGGGCAGACGGACACCGGAATAGCGCAGGGTGATCCCCCGCTGATGCGCCAGTTTTGAGAGCAGCTCAATCGCATCCCCGTCCCAGTCCACCGAAACACGTTGTGAGTTGGACGTAATGCGGCCCGGTAATAACCAGCCGTCTTCCGTCAGGGGCAGGGTAAGGCGCTGTTGTTCCTGCTTAAATGCGATCTGTGCCGGGGTGGGTGACAGTGATGTTGATATTGGGGTTGATGTTGATGCCGGGGCATACTGGCAACCAGACAGCAGGAGTGGTACCAGTATCCCGGACAGGATTGGTTTTTTCATGAGATTGCCTTGAGTTTAAAGAAAATGGATGTGACGAGAAAATTAATGTGTTAACTGATGGATCTAAATAAAAAGATAATAAACATTAAGGAACATCCAATTATTAAAAGCATTAAAACAACAAAAATCACTGATACACTGTCCATATCAAATTTGGGTAATATCGCCATGACAGTTATTACAAATATAATATAACAAGTAATGACTATTTCTTCTGTATTCATCATTCTGCCTTTTTTATTATG
>CDZM01004524.1_pt1 | contig 11704 bp, 9 predicted proteins | sample 557601 | NCBI WGS metagenome assembly CDZM01 (sample SAMEA3182087, study PRJEB8094) | gut metagenome | biome: human; feature: gut; material: Stool; isolation source: human stools | place: Canada | collected 2013-02-05
TTTCTTTTTTCGCTTGTGTAGACGATTCATCGTCCATAGGAGCGAAATGGGTACAAAGTTCATTCCTCAACGAACAGATGGATACTTGTACGGTATTACTTAGTACAGTATTAAGCGACTCCATAGCCACTTCGGGAGATACGGTTTGCCAGATAGGATACCGTGACGACAACTTATGGGGGAAAATTACCGCCTCTTTTTACGCAGAGTATGAAGTACCTTCCTATTCTTTTGATGAAAACATCCAATATGAGTTCGACTCGATCACCATACGCCTGTATTCTTCGGGCAATTACCTGGGAGATACACTAAAAACCCAACGCATTCATCTGCATGAACTGACAAAGAATATAGAACTGGACGATAGAGGGTACCTATACAACACTACTACTGCCTATTACAACGAAACTCCACTGGCATCTTTCGACTTTCGTCCTACTCCGGGCTCACCGAGCGAAGAACTGGAAATACGATTGCCGGATGCATGGGGAGAAGAATGGTTCAACTTGATGCTGAATGATGGCCGATGGGTACAATCCCAGGATTTCTTCCATGATTATTTCAAGGGAATTGCTTTTATACCCGATGCAAATGACGCTTGTATCAGCGGATTTCAAGTCAACGACTCCAGTATGTGCATCACGGTCTACTATCACCAGATTACGGAAACACTGAACGAAAAAACACTGGTTTTCAATACAAGCAGCACGCTGACTTACAACAAAATAGAACAAGACCGCTCAAACATCCCGATAGCCAACCTGCAAAGTGGGGACGGCAATGAATACTCTTCCGGAAAAAGCGAGCATCAGGTTTACCTGCAGGGAATGACAGGTATGTATGTCACCATCGACTTCCCACATTTAAATAATCTCTGCGAAAAAGGAGAGCTTGTGACTATCGAGAGCGCAACGTTACAGTTATATCCGGTAAAAGGAACTTATGACGGCATGTACCCGTTGCCCAAAAGCCTGGCTCTCTACACCGCCAACAATGAAAATGTGACGCAAAGTGTAATCACCGACCTCACCGGGAGTTCCGTACAAAGCGGAAATCTAGTAGTCGACGAGATGTCTTATGAGGAGACTTATTACTCTTTTGACATCACCTCTTTCCTGCAAACAAACCTGGGAACTACCGGATATGATCGTCAGAAACTACAATTATTTCTTCCGGACAACTTGTTCTATACCACACTTCAAGGCGTTATTTTCGGCGACGGAGAACATACCGCCAATAAAAAGAATACCAAACTTATCATACTTTACAAAACTTATCAACAATGAAAAAGATTTTGTTTTGCCTTCTGGCATTCTATACTCCTGTCTCTATAGTTATTGCACAAAATACAACGAACTCCCCTACTTCCATGTTCGGACTGGGAGAACTTTCTACCGGGGAAGGCGGGCAATATGCCGGACTGGGCGGCACAGGCATTGCATTGCGAGGAAATAATTTCCTTAACAATGCCAATCCGGCTTCACTCACAGAGTTGACCGAACAACGCTTCCAGATCGATGCCGGTATCATGGGAGCATACCAGATTTATTCACAACGAGGAGCAAGTAACCGTTCCGTCACCGGAAATCTGAATAACCTAAGTATCGGCTGCCGGATTATGCCACGCTGGTATGGAGCAATTTTCATGGCTCCCGTCAGCAGTGTGGGATATGCCATCACGCTGGATGAAGAAGTGGCAGGCACCAATGGGGGTACTATCTCTTCTCTCTTTCAGGGTGAAGGAGGACTTTCCAAGATGGGTATCAGCACGGCTTACCTTTTCGGAAAAAGATTTTCTGTCGGCACCAATCTTTCTTATGTGACGGGGACCATCACACAAACGGAGACGCAAGGTACTGCCACAGAAGAAACCAGCTCCTACAAACATACTTTTTATGCGGATTTCGGTGTACAGTATAAATGGGCTATAGACCGCGAACGTTCTTTCGTTGCCGGTGCCGTATATGGTTACTCGCAGGATTTTAAGCAGGATAATAACTTATACGTTAGTAGCAGTTCGGGAGGAGATGATATTGAAAAAAGCCTGAAACGCTATCGCCAATGTCTTCCTCAATTCTTTGGGCTCGGAGCTTCCTACAACACTCTACGTTGGATGGCAACCATCGACTACAAATATGTGGACTGGAGCCGGATGCAATCTTCCCAATCCAATGTCAGTTTTGAGAATCAACACCGGTTATCAGTCGGTGGAAGATATACATTGGGCAATGTCTATCGTAATCCGGTCAGCATCCTATTGGGAACAGGTATTAATAATTCCTATATCGTCATTCAAAAGAAAAAGGCAACCGAATATTACGTCAGTACCGGACTTAACTTCGGATTGCGCAATAACAACGTCCTTTCTATCGGATTGAAATATAAAGGCCAGATGAAAATTCCTAACGGTATGCAAAAAGAAAACAGCCTTTCCCTGTTCCTGAATATTACTTTCTCCGAGCGAACTTACCGCGCCAAGATACAATAAAATGTCATTAAACGGAAGTCATTAAGATAGCTGTCCATTTGAAAAAAGAGAAAACTTTGTGAAACTCTGTGTTACTCTGTGGTGAAACTTTCCTATATTTGTAGCCAAAACAATTTAATATTAATTTCATAGGAATGAAAAAGACAATCCTTATTGCTGCTTTAGGCCTGTTCAGCCTAAGTGTTATGGCACAAGATGCAAAACCTGAAGAAGGTTTTGTTTTCACGACAGTGAAAGAAAATCCGATAACTTCTATCAAGAACCAAAATCGTTCGAGTACTTGCTGGAGTTTCTCAACTCTCGGATTTGTTGAATCAGAACTACTTCGTTTAGGTAAAGGTGAATACGACCTGTCTGAAATGTTTGTTGTACACAAAACGATGCAGGATCGCGGAGTAAACTATGTACGTTATCACGGTGACAGTTCTTTCTCTCCGGGTGGAAGTTTTTATGATGTAATGTATTGCATCAAGAATTATGGTATCGTTCCGCAAGAAGTGATGCCGGGTATTATGTATGGTGATACGCTGCCGGTACATAATGAGCTGGATGCTGTTGCTTCCGGTTATATCAATGCGATTGCAAAAGGTAAATTAAGCAAACTGACTCCGGTATGGAAAAACGGACTAAGTGCCATTTATGACACTTACCTAGGAGCATGTCCGGAGAAGTTCACCTACAAAGGCAAAGAATATACTCCGAAGACTTTTGCCGAATCACTGGGATTGAACTATAACGACTATGTATCACTGACTTCTTATACACACCATCCGTTCTATTCTCAATTCGCCATCGAAATTCAGGATAACTGGCGTAATGGTCTGTCTTACAACCTGCCTATCGAAGAACTGATGGCTGTTATGGACAATGCAGTAAAGAAAGGCTATACCTTTGCATGGGGTAGCGATGTCAGCGAACAAGGATTCTCACGTGACGGTATCGCCGTAATGCCAGATGCAGCCAAAGAATCTGAACTGTCCGGTTCAGACATGGCCCGTTGGACAGGATTGACTGCCGCCGACAAACGCAGAGAACTATTCACCAAACCTTTCCCTGAAAAGGATATTACCCAGGAAATGCGTCAAGTTGCTTTTGACAACTGGGAAACAACAGACGACCACGGAATGGTAATCTACGGTATCGCTAAAGACCAGAACGGAAAAGAATACTTCATGGTGAAAAACTCTTGGGGTAAATCAGGCAAATATGATGGTATCTGGTATGCTTCCAAAGCATTCGTTGCCTACAAGACAATGAATATCCTGGTGCATAAAGATGCACTTCCTAAAGAAATTGCCAAAAAACTGGGAATTAAATAATTATTTAAGAAAGGCTTAATTTCCCAATGTATTCCGTAAATTTCTCCTTATAATTATCACCGACAGGAATATAAGTATTCTTATCAAAGATAATGCGAAGACGGGAAACTTCGGTAATCTTGCGAAGATTGACAATATAAGAACGGTGGACCCGCATGAAATGCGTGGGAAGCCGTTCTTCCATTTTCTGGAGGCTGGCAAGCGTTATTACAGGCTTGTCCTCTCCTTCCACAAAGATACGCACATACTCACTCATCCCCTCAATATAGCGGATATTCTTCACATCGATGCGAACCACTCTGTAATCGCTCTTCACGAATAATGAATCTCCTTTTATCTGCGAAGCATTTCCTATTTCACCCTGTTGTTCCAACAAACGATATTCAAATTGCCTGCGGGCTTTATCCGCCGCTTTCAATAAATCCTGGAACTCAAACGGTTTCAGCAGATAATCTACGGCATCCAGTTTGAAACCCTCTACCGCATATTCAGAATAAGCAGTAGTGAAAATCACCAACGGACGGTTCACCAAAGAACGTATGAAATCCAATCCGTTCAAATCGGGCATATTAATATCCACAAAGATCAAATCAACCTCCTCTTCGGACAATATCTTCATTGCCTCGAACGCATCCTGGCATGACTTTACCAAAGACAAAAAAGGTACCTGGGATATATAATCCGACAACTGCGTCAATGCTAACGGCTCATCATCTATTGCTATACATTTCATTCTAATAAAGGTATAATAAGTAAGACATCAAATTTATGTTCCTCTTCGGTAATGGAAAGCGTATAATCATTGCCAAATAAAAGCCTCAACCGCTTACGGATATTCTCAAGTCCAATGCCATGATGCTGTTCGTCAGCCGAACCATTATTGCTGTTGGAACAACGGAATGAAAGCCGGTTGCCCTCATCCAACTGCATCAAGACATGAATAAAAGACTCGCTCCGATAACTGACCCCATGCTTAAAAGCATTTTCCACAAAAGAGACAAAAAGCAAAGGAGGAATCTGCACTTCGGGCACTTCGACCGGAAAATCCATCTGAATAGACACTTTGTTGGTATAGCGCAAACTCATCAGGGCAATGTAATTTTTAAGAAACTGAACCTCACGTGAAAGCAAAATCGTTTTATTACTCGCTTCATAAAGCACATAACGCATCAGTTTAGAGAGTTCCACAATCGTACTTTTCGCTTTCCCCGTATCAATATCCACCAACGCATGAATATTATTGAGCGTATTCATGAAGAAATGAGGATTAATCTGATATTTCAAATACTCCAGTTCCGACTGCAAACGTTGATGTTCCAGTTCCTTCAGCATTTCTTCATCACGGAAAGATTTAAAGAAAAGTTTGATGGCGATATTGAACCCTACCATCAAAAAGGCAATGATGAAATGAATAAGATAGCGGAGCACAAAAGGAGGATAAGGAAAAGGAGTCGGTTTTGGAAATCTTCCGGGACCATTTGGATCTCCCATTCCCCTAGGACGTTGTTCGGGATTGGATTCATACCAATGCACATCCCCTTCCTCCCTCGCCTTTTCTCTCATCTTAATAATCTGGTCTCTCCGGTTCTCCTTCATACGAAGAGGCAACTCTCCTCGCTTGAAATCTTTGGGGGAATGATTGGCAAAAGAAAACGGAGAAAGCCAACAAATCATTCCTATTACAAAAATCAACGAAACAGTATATTGCCAGTACCTTTTCTTAAAAAGGAAATAGGGAACCAGCCCATAATTGTTTAACAGGAAAAGCACGAAAAAAGGAAGGATACTCAACCATGATTCGCGGATCACCATACGGGTTTCCTCCCGTTCAAGTCCTCCACTCATGGCAAAGTATCCGCCTATCAGCGGAAGAAGAAATATTACGATCCAGATAGCTCCGTAAATACTCTGCTCCAGCACGTGTTGTTTACGCAGTCTTTTCATGCCTCATTGCTTCTGATTATCGAAACAAAGATAAAACCGAACCTGTTTTATCACAAATAGAATCGACCAAAGAACGGATTTCGACGGTAAACTGCTGTTTACCATCCCCATCCACCAGGTCCATGTCCACCGCCTCCACCACCGGGCTGGCCACCGCCGGAAGTGCTGCCGACTTGTGTCACCATCGAACTGGCAGTAAATGTTGCCGCCTGTGTGCCACCGGAATAAGTGGCTCCCGAATATAACCCGAAGAACTCGGAACCACCGGAAACCGTTCCTCCTTTTGAGATAGTATAACTACCGCCCGAGGTCAGATTCGGACTACTGAATAATACCGTCATTTGAGAATAAGCACGGGGAATCTGATAGGTCAGTACGCTGGTTCCGTCGGCCGACTGGATATTCAGTATTTCTCCGTTACTTCCCGAACCGCCATAGATCACAGTGCGTTGCGTACATACACTTGATGTAGGTGTACTTGTTCCTCCTCCAATACCCAGAACAATCCCCCCGGTAATCTTAAAGGTATTCTGATCGCAATCGAATCCGTCTTCGGGAGAAGTAGTACCCGACGATACGATCACTCCCCCCGTAATGGTCAACGTACCATTAGAGTCAATGCCGTCATTTCCGGAACTATAACAATAAATATTGCCACCATTAAGAACAATGCTGTTACTTGCATTCATACAGTCATCGTAACAAAGCGCGGCAACTGTACCCTCATTGACAGTCAACACACTTTTACTCTCGATACCCTCACTACCTTCCCCACCGGTAGCCTTCACAAGCACCGTTCCTCCATTGATTGTCAACGCACCGTCCGCTTTGATTCCTTTTGCCGACGAGTCGAGCTTGCCATATACACACTGCGTACCGGTAGTTATCACTTTCACCGTGCCGTCATTGATGGTAATCGAACCGTCACAGTTGATACCTTTACCGGCTCCACCTGTACTCTGAATAGCGATTTCGCCTCCTGTAATCAGGATATTTCCGTCACATTTAATTCCTGCACACGAACTTAAATCATTATCTTCATAAAGAGCGGTTTGAGAAGTGAATGCAGTCAGCTTTCCTCCGGAGATGGTCAGGTTACCATCACAGGATATTCCTTTGGAGGCTGCTCCCGCCACTTGTGCCTGAATAGCACCGCCACTGATTACCACATCCAGACAGGATTTCAACCCATGCGCTTTATTATCCGTTGTAGAGAGTTTTGCAAAGCCTCCGGTCATCGTAATTCCTCCCTCTTCACACTGAATAGCATCGCCGTCTGAAGATATATTCAGTATTCCGCCGCCGATAATCACAGATTCATTGGTATGGATTCCATCTTTTTTGGCCGAAACTACCGTAATATTACACCCGCTACGGAAACGCACATAATCATCGCTTGTGATGGCATGTTTATAATTTCCGGTAACTGTGAGTGAACCGCCTCCACTGAAAATGAGCTGCCCCTCACTGAACAGACAGGCTTTCATATCCTCTCCATCAGTAGTTGCCGTATAAGAAGACCCATCTGTCAACACATTCGTTGTTTCATCCGCGCATACCACAAACACACGTTTGGAAGACTGGATATTAATGGCAGCACCTACCGGATTGAGTATAGACACCCCCGCCAGTGATAATTTGAATTTCTTTTCGCTGTATACCTTGAACGAGCCGTTCGTAGTAGTCCCGTTCAACACATACTCTACTCCGCTGACCGTAGAATTGACCACAATATGCGCCCCATTGGAAGATACTTCCACTCCGGAAACTCCATTACCTACCGTGGCAGTCGTTCCATTATAGGTAATCGTCACCACGGAGGCAAATTGGGAGTTCTCTATAAAATCATCATCGGAAGTGACCGTTTCCGACATGCTTCCATACGTCGTCCTATCACTTTCATCAAAAGCGATTGTAAATCCCAATAAGTCTTCCGATCCCTCGGGAATCGTCGGGTTGGGCTGACTGCTTCCTCCACCTCCCGAACCTTCGACCAATATTCCTTCCTGATCGCCGAAATCGAATGATTCCGTCGTACAATTCACCAACAACAGCAATAAAAGCGGTATCCAAAACAACACTATTCTTTTCATAATTTCCCGTTTTATATATTAAAACTTAAATGAATATCCTGCACCGATCACATGCCCGTTTGCCTCATCGTCGTCTGCCTTATTCTGATACAGATAATAAAAATCGAGAGCATGTTTCTTACTTAGTTTCCATTCCGTCCCCAATGTCCATCGCAACTTTTCAAAAGCACCGATCTCATTCAACGAATATGAAAGTTCACATGAAGTATAAGGCGTAAAAGCACATTTACGTATATTATATTCCACCTGAAGACGGGAACGAAGCACATTTTTTCCTTTTCCACTGATATATTCATCATTCTTCACACTCCCGTCATCACCATCGAATTTGGGGACCGACTGACTGGGACGATAAGTATATTGCCACCGTTCACGAAGGGAAAACGTGAAGCGGCGCCAGTCCACCTTTCCTGTTAATGACAAGTTTACACGATGTTTCGGCTGCCAATATTCGGGGATATAGTTTCCTTTTTTAGTGACTTCCATCGGATGGTAATAATGAATAAACGTATATCCTGCGGATGCTTTCAGCCAACGAAACATCTTATAGGAAACACCTGCCGAACCCGACCAGCGTTCCACCGTCTGCAATCCGTCTCTTGTACGGAATTCACCTTCCAGAGAAGCATCGAAACCGGAGAATATCTTTTTCTTCACTTCCGCACTGGTCCACACGCCGAAATCATCTCCCTGTGCATAACTCTTCCCTGCCATACACAACAATAACAGGCAACCAACTAGGTATCTGCCTGTATCCCAGAGTCTCTTCTTACTTTCTCTGCCTGACTTATCTTCCATTTCCTTATTCATTTTCTTTAGGTAAGCGGGTCAACGTATCAATCGTATTTATCTCATCTTTCAGCGGTTCATAGTAGATTTTCAGCATGGCTGTATCCCGTAAAAAATCGATATGTCCCACTTCCACACGAACAATGTCAAGTCCTGTCCGTTCGCGGAGATCGCGCAATAAGTCCAATTCTCTTTCGGGTTTTATCAGTTCTATCCTGTCATATTGAATCAATTTACAGGAGATATGTTTCAGCCAGCGATTGCTTTCGCAAAGCCATATACTGACAATGAAAAGCAAGTTGGTACATACCAGTTCGGCATAACTGATTTCTACGGCAAGAGCATTGATTACCGAAATGGCAATGATAACAAAAAGATAAGTCATCTCACGCACGGGCATTGACTCGGTCCGATAGCGAATGATACCGAAAATGGCAAATAAACCGAGCGCAAAACCTATTTTCAGTTTGACACTTCCCAATAAGAAAATCATCAGGAAAATGCTGATGCTTATCAGCGTAAAGGTGAAATAATAATCACGCCGTTTGCTCTTGGGGTAATAAAACAGATGAATAATGCAGGATACCACCAGTAAATTGAAGCAGAATCGCAACAACAATTCCAGGAAACCTGCGCTATCCATCAATGGTGTTTCTATTAATGTAATATCACTTAGTTCATCAAACATATTATTCAGGTTTTATATTAAATATTCATTAGTTGCTTCTTTGCTATCTTCTGTGCCATTCTCAACTTGGGTTTAAACCGATTATATTTTAAGTTCCCGGCTGTGAGTACGGTTCCCACACAATATTTACTAATTCCCGAAGGCCGCACATGCAGTTCGCGCAGTATTTCACCGATGGGTGAATAAGTTCTCCCGTCGCGCTTCAGTTCTATGATGGCAAGATTTTCCAATCTTGCTTCTGTTCCGGTTATGAGATGATGGAAATGCACACCGGTATCGATGGTCAGCCGTTCTGTCATTGCCTTATTCACCAATGTAATACGATGAAAATGATTTTCCAGTAGAAGTTTCAAGGTAGACAACTCATACCAGGCATAATTGCGAAGAAACTCTTCTCCTCCATCCTGACGCAACGAGTTTACTCCTTGCACCCGGATCCGCTTTTTATCTGTCCTCCCTTTATTATTCTTATTTTTCACTTCCAGGAAAGTCAGACCGGAAGAGACATACGTCCTTACACGGATTTTCTCACGGATCACTCTTCCGTTTTGATGAGCCAGATACATGGCGTAATCGGGAGTGTCGAGATAGGTAGTGTGATAAACTATATTCCGTTCTCCCTGCACCTCCTGCACACGATAACAGTTACTTGCCCGTTGCAATACGTCCATCAGGGCAGAGAGTGAAACGATATACTTTGTGTCGGTACGGTTCATCAAACGGATGGTACTCATCTCTTCCAAAGAAATGGAGGAGAAAGCGGAAAGTGCGGTGGTCACATTACATGTCTCGTTCATATTCATAGGGGATTAGAGTAGCAAATGTTACAATACTGTAACAAATGTATGACAGAGAAGCAGAAAAAGGAAAAAAAATCAATGAACGGGAGATTCTTATCGGTGAATCGACTGTATTACAGCAATAAACAGTTCTGTTCTATTTTTAAGATTCTATTATTCAGCAATGGTCATGAATCGAATCAAATAGAAAATAAAATGCCTAATTTAGTGCAAGAATATGCATATCACACCCCTTATTATGTATAAATAAAGGATAAACAGACCGTTTTTCATTGTATGAAAACGTCCGTTCTTTTAATGAAAGGTATCCTTGGTCGGTGAGGAACGCCTCCTTGCTCACCGACCAAGCTACCGTTCATCGGTGAGCAAGGATTTGTAGATTGAAATAAGAGTCGTTTCCAAGCTATTTCACTTCTAACTTCGCTGATTGCTGATCTGGCAAATAGCTATACATCAGAAAAAGAGAGATTCATTTATTCCGATTCTGACGTAAGATTAGTGCAAAAAGAATGATTTATCAGCAAAGTGCTACCTTTTCACATTCTTCAAACAAACATTTAAGCTCCTTTTGAATTGCTGCCCTCACACCGGTTCTAATTAAAGCAGGGAAAATGTATAAAACATCCTGTTTTTATGTATAGCCCAATTTTAAGCAAACAAAGATTTATTTCTCGCGATATTCCAGCGGAGTCATCTTCACCTGTTTACGGAAGTATTTATTGAAAAAGGAATGATTGTTAAAGCCCAAAGAGAATGCTATTTCTTTTACCGGCAACCGGGTGGTTTTCAGTTGTGCTTTCGCGTTCATGATAATAATCTCCGTGATGATTGCCAACGGACTGTATCCGCTTGCTCTCCGAATTGCACTAGAGAAATGCGCTGCAGTAACTCCACACTTTTCTGCATAAAATGCCACTTCATGCTCACTGGTATAATGAGCCATCAGCAGCTGTATAAACTGCCTGTACAACTCCTGCTCTCTTCTCAAAGGTTCGTCAAGCTTCCTGCCATAGCGTTTATACAGTTCTTTCGTTCCCTGTAAGAAAATAGCCAGTATGGAGCGTATTATGTCTTTATTTTCCAATGAATGTGGAAGTGTATAAGCACGAATCAGCAAAAGATATACATTTCGATACAAGCCGGCAATATCGTCTTGCAGAGAAATGACAGGGCTATTTAAGATCATAGGCATAGAGTCTAGCAGGATTTCCACATAGTTGCCGGAAAGCATAAAATCGGATGAAAAACCGGCAAAAGAAATGCGGGTATCAGACGAAACTTCGTGTATCTGAATAAACGAATTAGGAAGGACAATTACAAAATCATTCTTACGAATGACAACCTCCAACAAATTAATGGTAGCTTTCACCATCCCTTCGGTACAGAGTACAAAGACACCGGCTTTTATTTTGCATGGGAAATTACTGTAACCTTAATTCCGCAACACTATTATAAATTAAACTTTTTAAGTACCTGAGCAACAAAAAGTTGCTCAGGATTTTGCCATGTCAGAATTTTCACTTATCTTAGTGTTGCAAAAAAAACAAGAGAATCCGACGATAGACATGGCGAAGATACAAATT
>CDZM01013302.1_pt1 | contig 11446 bp, 21 predicted proteins | sample 557601 | NCBI WGS metagenome assembly CDZM01 (sample SAMEA3182087, study PRJEB8094) | gut metagenome | biome: human; feature: gut; material: Stool; isolation source: human stools | place: Canada | collected 2013-02-05
GAAAAAGTCCGGACATTCCCACATATAGCTTTCACCCGCATCAGCGTGGGCCAGTACGCGATCGAAAGTCCATTCACGTAATGAACTGCCGCGATAAAGCAGGATCTGCCCCGTGTTGCCTGGGTCTTTCGCCCCGACTACCATCCACCATGTGTCGGCTTCACGCCACACTTTAGGATCGCGGAAGTGCATGATTCCTTCTGGTGGAGTGAGGATCACACCCTGTTTCTCGAAATGAATACCATCCCGACTGGTAGCCAGACATTGTACTTCGCGAATTGCATCGTCATTACCTGCACCATCGAGCCAGACGTGCCCGGTGTAGATAAGTGAGAGGACACCATTGTCATCGACAGCACTACCTGAAAAACACCCGTCTTTGTCATTCTCGTCTCCTGGCGCTAGCGCAATAGGCTCATGCTGCCAGTGGATCATATCGTCGCTGGTGGCATGTCCCCAGTGCATTGGCCCCCAGTGTTCGCTCATCGGGTGATGTTGATAAAACGCGTGATAACGATCGTTAAACCAGATCAGGCCGTTTGGATCGTTCATCCACCCGGCAGGAGGCGCGAGGTGAAAATGGGGATAGAAAGTGTTACCTCGGCGCTCGTGAAGTTTTGCTAGTGCGTTTTGCGCCGCATGTAATCGAGATTGCGTCATTTTTATCATCCTGGTTAAGCAAATTTGGTGAATTGTTAACGTTAACTTTTATAAAAATAAAGTCCCTTACTTTCATAAATGCGATGAATATCACAAATGTTAACGTTAACTATGACGTTTTGTGATCGAATATGCATGTTTTAGTAAATCCATGACGATTTTGCGAAGAAGAGGTTTATCACTATGCGTAAGTCAGATGAATTTAAGGGAAAAAAATGTCAGCCAAAGTGTGGGTTTTAGGGGACGCGGTCGTAGATCTCTTGCCAGAATCAGACGGGCGGCTACTGCCTTGTCCTGGCGGTGCGCCAGCTAACGTTGCGGTGGGAATCGCCAGATTAGGCGGAATAAGTGGGTTTATAGGTCGGGTGGGGGATGATCCTTTTGGTGCGTTAATGCAAAGAACGCTGCTAACTGAGGGAGTCGATATCACGTATCTGAAGCAAGATGAATGGCACCGGACATCCACGGTGCTTGTCGATCTGAACGATCAAGGGGAACGTTCATTTACGTTTATGGTCCGCCCCAGTGCCGATCTTTTTTTAGAGACGACAGACTTGCCCTGCTGGCGACATGGCGAATGGTTACATCTCTGTTCAATTGCGTTGTCTGCTGAGCCTTCGCGTACCAGCGCATTTACAGCGATGACGGCGATCCGGCATGCCGGAGGTTTTGTCAGCTTCGATCCCAATATTCGTGAAGATCTATGGCAAGACGAGCATTTGCTCCGCTTGTGTTTGCGGCAGGCGCTACAACTGGCGGATGTCGTCAAGCTCTCGGAAGAAGAATGGCGACTTATCAGTGGAAAAACACAGAACGATCGGGATATATGCGCCCTGGCAAAAGAGTATGAGATCGCCATGCTGTTGGTGACTAAAGGTGCAGAAGGGGTGGTGGTCTGTTATCGAGGACAAGTCCACCATTTTGCTGGAATGTCTGTGAATTGTGTCGATAGCACGGGGGCGGGAGATGCGTTCGTTGCCGGGTTACTCACAGGTCTGTCCTCTACGGGATTATCTACAGATGAAAGAGAAATGCGACAAATTATCGATCTCGCTCAACGTTGCGGAGCGCTTGCAGTAACGGCGAAAGGGGCGATGACAGCGCTGCCATGTCGACAAGAACTGGAATAGTGAGAAGTAAACGGCGAAGTCGCTCTTATCTCTAAATAGGACGTGAATTTTTTAACGACAGGCAGGTAATTATGGCACTGAATATTCCATTCAGAAATGCGTACTATCGTTTGGCATCCAGTTACTCATTTCTCTTTTTTATTTCCTGGTCGCTGTGGTGGTCATTATACGCTATTTGGCTGAAAGGACATCTAGGATTAACAGGGACGGAATTAGGTACACTTTACTCGGTCAACCAGTTTACCAGCATTCTATTTATGATGTTCTACGGCATCGTTCAGGATAAACTCGGTCTGAAGAAACCGCTCATCTGGTGTATGAGTTTCATTCTGGTCTTGACTGGACCGTTTATGATTTACGTTTATGAACCGTTACTGCAAAGCAATTTTTCTGTAGGTCTAATTCTGGGTGCGCTCTTTTTTGGTCTGGGTTATCTGGCGGGCTGCGGTTTGCTTGACAGCTTCACTGAAAAAATGGCGCGAAATTTTCATTTCGAATATGGAACAGCGCGCGCCTGGGGATCTTTTGGCTATGCTATTGGCGCGTTCTTTGCCGGTATATTTTTTAGTATCAGTCCCCATATCAACTTCTGGTTGGTCTCGCTATTTGGCGCTGTATTTATGATGATCAACATGCGTTTTAAAGATAAGGATCACCAGTGCATAGCGGCGGATGCGGGAGGGGTAAAAAAAGAGGATTTTATCGCAGTTTTCAAGGATCGAAACTTCTGGGTTTTCGTCATATTTATTGTGGGGACGTGGTCTTTCTATAACATTTTTGATCAACAATTCTTTCCTGTCTTTTATGCAGGTTTATTCGAATCACACGATGTAGGAACGCGCCTGTATGGTTATCTCAACTCATTCCAGGTGGTACTCGAAGCGCTGTGCATGGCGATTATTCCTTTCTTTGTGAATCGGGTAGGGCCAAAAAATGCATTACTTATCGGTGTTGTGATTATGGCGTTGCGTATCCTTTCCTGCGCGCTGTTCGTTAACCCCTGGATTATTTCATTAGTGAAGCTGTTACATGCCATTGAGGTTCCACTTTGTGTCATATCCGTCTTCAAATACAGCGTGGCAAACTTTGATAAGCGCCTGTCGTCGACGATCTTTCTGATTGGTTTTCAAATTGCCAGTTCGCTTGGGATTGTGCTGCTTTCAACGCCGACTGGGATACTCTTTGACCACGCAGGCTACCAGACAGTTTTCTTCGCAATTTCGGGTATTGTCTGCCTGATGTTGCTATTTGGCATTTTCTTCCTGAGTAAAAAACGCGAGCAAATAGTGATGGAAACGCCTGTACCTTCAGCAATATAGACGTAAACTTTTTCCGGTTGTTGTCGATATCTCCATATCCCTCAACCGGAAAATAATAATACTAAAATGCTTAGCCCAACTAATAATCACCTAATCCAAACGCCTCATTCATGTTCTGGTACAGTCGCTCAAATGTACTCCGGATACGCGGTTCGCTGATTTCCAGGACATTGTCGTCATTCAGCGACCTGTCCCGTGTATCACGGGCCTGCGAATTCATCAAGGAATGCATTGCAGAGTGAAGTATCGAGTCACGCCATATTTCGCTATCAGGATTCTGTGTGATGGTTACATCGCCCGGCCCAGGGCTGTTTAGTCATCAGCGCTTTCTGACAGTGCTGAGATTTCAACCTGTTGCAGTAAAAATGAGTAGATATAGGGCAAGTGTGCTGCCAAACCCATCTTTTACGGGGCGAAGGTAGATATTGTTAGAAGGGTATCTGGTGTCCCCTGCAGACATCTACTTGAGGTTGCAGGGGATTGATTGGAATGATGTTTTTTAGATGTGAAAAATATTTTACCCGCTATTTTACCCATTGGCGCGGCTTAAGAGCTTATTTTTGAATTCACAATGGTCACGATATAACCATCTTGCTCGCCCGTGGATAACTTTGGCTTTTGGCAGGTCGCCGGACTTAATCCGGTCGTAGATGAAGGTTTTACCGAAGCCAGTATCGGCCATGATGAATTTCAAATCAACCAGTGAATCAGGCTGTAGTTCGTGTTGCATGAGTGCTATCTCCGAATAGGGAATCGAACCTGCAAATCAGGCAATAAAAAACCGCATTGATGCGGCGATGGTAGGTCTTGATATCTTGAGAAATGAACAGGCCTCATCGAGTGTGAGGCGGGTTAGTCCTTGCGTAGCTCGCTGATTCTTCTGTAAGTCTCTGGTGCTTTGTTCCCGTACGTCTTCATTTCAGACTTCAACAGAGCAACGAGTGAATCCCATTCGTTGAGGATTCCTTTGAATGCCGGAACGCGCTTTGCAACCTTGTCGAATGAATCTCTGATTTCTGGAATCTGCTCAACAAGTGCAACGCATCGTCTGAAATCGGCTGCGTCATGTGGAGCACCGAAGCTATGACCATAGATATTCTTTTTCAGTCCACATGCGATTGAGGCAAGAGTTGCGATACTGATGCCAACATCGCCAGTCGATTGCCATTTCAAAACCTTCATAGCCAAATCTGACATTTCTTGTCTCCAATAAAAAAACCGCCATCAGGCGGCTTGGTGTTCTTTCAGTTCTTCAATTCGAATATTGGTTACGTCTGCATGTGCTATCTGCGCCCACAGCATCCAGTGGTCATAGCAGTCGTTGATGTTCTCTGCTTCGATAACTCTGTTGAATGGTTCTCCATTCCATTCACCTGTGACTCGGAAGTGCATTTATCATCTCCATAAAACAAAACTCGCCGTAGCGAGTTCAGATAAAAGAAATCCCCGTCAGTGCGAGGATTGTTAGTTGCGCTCTGCTGCTTCCTTGGTCATTACCATATCCACCAAACTTCACCAGACATGATTCTCGCAATCACTATCATCACCAAAGTGATAATCACAACTTTAACTGGCGGCATCATTCACCATCCTGCTCCGGCGGTTCAGGAATCGCCATCCATCTGATTACATCGCAATTACGTAGGCTGATGTCATCTCCAAGCCATCCTTGACCTTCAGACCAGCATTGCACGTAATACCCGTCTGCGGCGTCAACTACGCACCACTGCGCGTCGTCCGGCATTCGCTCACTACAGCTTATCCAGCCATCCGGAGTTACCGGATAGTTGCCAGCCAGTCTACGCAAAACAGCCTTAACCACCTCAATACGGTCATCATCGCAATTTTCCAGCGTATCTATGCGATCGAGCATGATGATGGCGTTATCAATATCAGGATTGCCGGTCCACTCATTACCGCGATTGGATTCGGCAGCCTGGTTGCCGTGTACTGTTTGATTCTCGGCTTTACCCAGTCTGTCATCGCTGCATGAATACCCTTCCAGCCAGGCCAATGCTTGTCGCATGAAATACGCAATATGTTTGCCGTGGTAATCGTCTTCATCTATGTGAAAAGCGATACTGCGAATGTATTCAATTGCATTTTCAATAGACTCCAACGCTATCGGCGCTGGCGGCGCAGCGAATAGATATCCGCCAAAATCAGGAAGCTCTCCAATGGCCTGTACGAACTTTTGTTTGCCTACGTCAATTCCTAATGGGTAGTGAGCTATAATCTTTGCCACTGGCTCTGCTTCCAGCGATGCCAGCGTAATTTCAGCCAGCTTGAGGTGAATAACCGCCGCATCATAAGCGCCTGGGACTCTTTCCACCGCAACGCGAAGAACCTCAATATTCTTCTTAGCCTGCTCAATCAACTGCTCTTTGGTGAACTCTTTGGTAATAGTGGTCATTTGTTAATCCTTAAAACTTTATGCCCTGGCGCAAAAGCACGTGTTTTGTCTTTACTTATTCGCCACCCGTCTTTACGGGCCTCTTTTGCACAGCCAGCCCATGACGTACCGATATATTCACCGAAGTTTGGCACTGGATATACACCTTCCGTACACTGGCGGCAGTCACAATAGAGATGCATGGTGTAACTTGCGGCAATAGCCATATCACCCTCCTTTACCCTGAAGCATGGCGTCGCTCCGCTCTATACCATCCAGCGCGATTCGCAGTGCCTGAATTGTGGTAGAGCTATCGTTTGGGGCTATTCCATATCGCTCGAATACAGCTAAATGGTTGCGCATAATCTCAGGCGTAAGCTCTTTGTAAGCATAAGCAAGAGGCTCTGATGCATTATCCGGCACAACCGACGCAGGCGCGGCAGCATAAACAGGAATAACGTCCGATTGATCTTTATTGCTTTCATCCGTCAAAGCCCAGAATAATTTTCCGGCCGGATGTTTGAAAATATAAGCAACTGGCTCTGCTTCCAGTGATGCCAGTGCAATTCGTGCCAGTTCCCTAAGATTTTCGCTATATGGTGAAGTATTATCACGATGGATTATGTGGTTAGCTGTATCTATGAGAATTTGCTTTTGTTCTTCTCTGTTCATAGTGGTCATCTCACTCTCCTTTGATGCGAATGCCAGCGGCGCGGATTGCAGCGATGACTTCAGAAACTTTGTATGCCATTACCGTTTGGTAATCATCGTGAAAATCTGTTCGATGAAGCATGCTGCTACGTTCTGGGAGCGATATTTCCCGCGCTTCCAGTTCAGCAATCCGCTTCTCTGCGGCTTCCAGCTTCTCGCGCATATCGTCAACGTACTCGACCAGAGATCCGCCAGCAGGAATTTCGCACTCCTCGACCAGTTGGAAGTAGATATCAGCTGCGGCCCGTGTGTTGCTATGCCTAGCGTCGCCCATCTCACCTTCACGAAGAGCATCGCGTTCGGCGGTAAGATTGGCTATTTTGCTGTCTTTGCCTTCCAGCTCAACACGCAGCTTCCCTACCGTTAGCGCAATATCCTCGTTCTCCTGGTCGCGGCGTTTGATGTATTGCTGGTTTCTTTCCCATTCATCCAGTAGTGCAAGCACGGTAGCCGGATTAGCCATGGCAACAAAATCCCGGACTGGCTTATAACCAATCTCCGCAATGGGTTGATACGATGTGTAGCCATGCTGTCTTGTATAACTACCGTGACGAATAACGAAAAAATCACCGTTTATTTTTTTAGCTTGCCACTTATCTTTACCGGCTTTCACTGCCTTTTCACGCAGTGCCTGATAGTCAATCTTGCTCATGTCACATCACCCTGAATCCGTTGCATTTACGTAAAAAATCGCAGATATAGCCCTTCATTTTTTCGTGCCAATCTCGATCATTCCCATTGCACCAACCATCAGGTGGAGTCCAGTTTTCTATCAGAGCAGCCATTTTCTTTGCTTTCGCCGGAGTAGCTGTTGCGGTATCGCAGTAATGACGAGTGTCAACCAACGAATCCATACCATCGATATCAAGTACGCAAAACCATGTGTGATTCGGCATTCCAACAGATGGTATTTGTTGCCCACGTCGACGTTTATCAATAAGACATACACTCACTGCTTGCCTCCTTTACGCCACATCGCATTCAGATATTTGTTGTCATTAACAGAACCGAAACTCTTTCTTTTAAGCAATCCCTCTCTCGATGGCATTGGCTTTACGCGTTGGCGAATAATCATTTCTGCCGGAAGAATGCCGGGATTGTATGCAAGTCCTCTCATGATTAATTCCTCTTTGTTAATTTATTCGTATGCCTGTTCTCTCTTCATCGAGTTTTTTTAGCTTGTATCGCATAGCCCTTACTGAATAAATTGAGCGGCAGGTTGCAATTGCTATTTCTTCTGCGGAGAACTTACCGAAAAGTGATACTTCGGCTCTTGTCCAGCGTCTTCCACGAAGTCGGCTAACAATGTCAGCTCCAATCCTTGTTGCTTTCGCCATTACTGATTTTTCAGTCCTTTCCAGTTTTTCAGCGATAACTTCAACTGGCATTGTCGCCGCTACTTCGCGCAAGAAATCGACTTCCCATTTCTCCCATGGAGTCTTTTTCATAGTCGATACCGTTATTTGATAAGAAGTGAAGGTTTCCCAACTTTGAGTTGAGCGCCTGGGATATTTATTCCTGCTTTTAGTTGGTGTTTGATTGCCAGTTTGTCGGCTTTAATTGTCGTTTCAAACTCAACGTATTCAGGAGGAAGGGCGCTTGAGTCGATGATTTCTACAGTTTCTGACGGTTTGCGGATTGTTACCTGGTGAATACCTGCTCGAATCTTTTTCTTTCCAACCATTTCAAGCGATGACGCTATATACGTCATAATGCTATCAATCTTATTTTGAATTACTGCTGCTCTTTCATTCAGTGACTTTGCCTCTTCCTTGAGGCGTTCAGCATAACCAGATTCATTTTTAATGACGGAAAGAAGTTGCTCTATTTTATCGGTAAATTCTCCTTCCATGCCTTCTATTGTGTCAGCAATCATCTCTGGTTCTAAATCTGAATCCATCAATTTTGCGTATTCATTGGCAATTTCATACAGTTTGCTCACTGGCAACCTCCAGTTTCGCTTTGCATTCTGCGTAAATGGCTTGTACGTTCTGCTGCAATTTCATTCCAGATGTCAGGCGATATGCTTCTGCAAAATATCGCTTCAAATCATCCATGTTTTCTGCCTGAGCCATTTCATCGCAAAGAAGTTGTGCTTTATCCATTATTTCCTGCTGGCGTTTCCGTTCATCTTCGCGGATATCTTCCTCTGATTTGTGCGGCATAACTGGTTCCTGATGCATACCTTCATCTTCGTTAAGCAGGTGAATGGCATTATCCAGTCGCTGGGCTTTAGGCCAGTATTTGCTGGCGCGTTTAACTATTGTTTTACGCGCCATCTCTTCCCAGAATGTTTTCCACGGTCCATTCTTTGCCTTGCTCGTTGCTTCCACAGCTTTAATTTCTGCCAGACTCATTTCTTCAGTCAGGTAGTCACCATCTGCTGTTTTAACCGTGCAATAACCTCCAACAATAGAGCCTCGCTCACCAAATGCGTTGTATTTGTGGGTTGGTGCTGAATCAAGGCCATTTGATTCATAGGTGTCGTTTGAGTACACCAGTTTGCATTGCCCCCACTTAATTGATCCTGTCGATTGCGCAAGATGAAGTAATCCCATGTAACTGATATCAAGGCACACCATGCCGTCGCGAGGAACCAGATAAGCCAGTTTGCTGGCCGGGTTTAAGGTGATGCCGATCGCCGCAACATTGATGATGGCGTTCTGTGCGCTGGTTGGATTTGCCAGTGCTGTTTTAGCCAGGTAATCGTTTTTCTGGAAATACTGAATTGCAAACTGGCTTTCCTTAGCCCATGTCACCGTCTGTTCAGTCAATGCTCCGCAGAATAACTGCTCCTGCTGTTTAACGAATTCAACGATATTGCTCATGCAGCTTCTCCAAAAATGTGTCTGCGTTTGAATATTGCGAAGGCATATTCAGCCTTAACTCTTTCGGTTATTGCATCCCAGAACCATTCAGCGGCTTTTTCCTGATAGTTACAGTCATCATCTTCCAGCCAGTCGATAGCGTCCTTAGTGTGTTCATCTGGTTTATATGAGCGAAGCATTTCGCTTATTGGGTCGCAACGTTTGCAGAGGCGATCAACTTCACTGTTGATTCGTTCGTAATCATCATCGGTAAAACTTGCGATTATTTGCGATATTTCACGCTTATCATTCAGAGTCAGAATCATCATCTTTCTCCTGTTCTTTGTGCTGATTGAGCATTTTGTTCATCTGACGAATGAATTCTTCGTCTGACCAGTTATCTGTAAAACTCATTTCCTGCGATACCACGGAAGATTGATAGCTGATTTCATCGCTTTATTTGCTTCAAGCCACATTTTGGAATCACCAATAAATCTGGCTATTACTGCTTTGTTTTGTGCTGCACGAAGCATCTGGTGATTAATGGCTATTTCATTGCGCATAACGCCTCCAGTTGTTTCTTTGCTGCTCTGATTAATTGTTTAACTCGGCGTGATAATTCAGATTCGTGCGGGTAGAAAGCGGACATGACGCCGCTACCCGCGAGCTGAAAGTGCATCATGGGTAACTCCTTATATTTGATTGCATAACGAAAACGCCTAGAGTGAAGCGTTATTGGTATGCGGTAAAGCCGCGCTTGGCGGCTTATTTGAAGATTTCTATGAAATCAAGAACTGATGATATTTCGTGGTTGAACGATTTTCTTTTGTATCTTTCTATCGCAGAATCTACCTGGTGTTTATAGTCATCGTCGTTGGAGTATTTAACGAAGCATTCTATTGTCTCAGGCGTTACAGCTATAATGCTCCACCAACCTTCATCAGATTGATATTCAAATCCCATGCTTTCAAGCCATTCAGCATATTTCCCTCCAGCATCTTGCCAGTGTGTCTTTTCTGCAAGGAAGCTGTTAACCGTCATATGTGCATCAAGGCATTTATCCAACTGTTTACCATTAAGTAGCCATGCGCTGACAGTTGCACATCCCAAATCAACCGATTGAGTAGAGATATTGAATTGGTCGTAATTATCTGGATTAACCAGAATATCTGTAATTTTCATAATTTCTCCGTCAAAAAATCGCCCTCACATTGGAGGGCAAAGAAGATTTCCAATAATCAGAACAAGTCGGCTCCTGTTTAGTTACGAGCGACATTGCTCCGTGTATTCACTCGTTGGAATGAATACACAGTGCAGTGTTTATTCTGTTGTTTATGCCAAAAATAAAGGCCACCGTCAGGAAGCCTTGTTGTAAATGTTGCAGGTATCAAGTAAGTAATTAGATGGAGCGCCATAAATTATGAATTCATCGTTTGTCGGGTCCATCTCCATCTCTTGGCCTATTGCCATTCTTGCGTCAGTGTCATCAGCGGCGAAGCATAAAACAGCCCACGCACCCATTGTTTTAAAAAGAACTGCAATTGGCTGTGGTTTTACTGAATTTGCGTTAGCGCGAAAATCACAAATCGCACTTTCATGAAATTCCATATATCACCTCAAATAAGTGGTTTGCTGCCAAAACAATGAACCATCAGGAAATTCCAGATAGTTCATAATTCACTCTTCAATACTTCCAACTTACTAATCGCCGATAGATATCCGCGCTGATAGGGCATCATCATTCCTTCGAGCTTGCCACTTCTTAACTCCTCCCTGAGCAATTGTATTGCTTGATCAATAACCTCTGCCTTAGCGTCCTTTATGGCTTGCTTGCGGGGCTTTGCTTTCTGCTTTGGCAGATTTCTCAAGCATGATGGAATGTATGTCTGATTCATCACTTACCTCGCCGTCAGTTGTTTTGATTTCCGGTAGCCTGCCGCGTAAATGGCTACGTTTGGCAGGCAAATACTTCCACTGCATTCATCTGCCTTCTTGCAGCGAAGGCTTCCGAGTGATGCTGCTTTATCTGCTCTGACGCAACCAGAGAGCTTTAGCGCAATTTTTCGCACCAGTCGCTGCTCTTGCATTGCCTGTTCACGTTGAGCCTGTCTGCGTGCTCTGCGGCGATTTCTGGCGTTATCGTCAGCCAGATATGTAATGACTACTGTCATGTTGACCTCCGATGATTGACTTTGGCGGTGACGCGCCGGGTGCTTATCTTCCGGTTGCCGTCGTGCAGCTGCACTTCACGTCACCCCAAAGCCAACTACTCTTTGGTTCCCGCATTTCGGCGGGACAATCCCATCAATGTTAAAGAGCCTGCCAATCTGTTCCGTTTGGCTTCCAGCGTCCTGCTGATGGCTAAAGAATACTGTAGGTATTTTATTGTGTAAATACCCAAGGTATTTATTTTTGGTGAAATAATGA